>Ga0209725_1001705_pt1 | contig 12246 bp, 9 predicted proteins | sample I18A1metaG_FD_184145 | JGI IMG/M metagenome (GOLD analysis project Ga0209725, IMG submission 184145) | Lake sediment bacterial and archeal communities from Gulf of Boni, Indonesia to study Microbial Dark Matter (Phase II) - ​I18A1 metaG... | ecosystem: Environmental > Aquatic > Freshwater > Lake... | reverse complement strand
GGATCGCCCCTAAACCTACCTCGGCTAGATAATGGTGCATAGAAAATATACGAAGAAGACTATTGAGGAAAATTAAGAATTATTGAAGAATATTGAAAGTCATTAAGAACAAATAGCGGTGTAGCAAACACGATGTGATTTCTGGTAAGTGAAAATTCTAGGGCTATTCTAACCTTCTCAAAAAAAGTGAGGGTGTTCAGAGCTTTTCTACGGGTATCTTATCCTTCGATCAGAGTTTCGGTGCTCTTGAGTTCCTTGATCGCGTTTATCTTCGATGACAATGAGCTGAGGGCTTCAAAGGTCGGTGCTTCAGTGAAGGCTACTATATCGTATCGGCCGAGGACGAAGTGGGCTCTCTTGACTTCAGGTATCTTCTTCACAGCTTCAAGTGCAGCTGCCGCCTTCCCCGGGAGGACTCTAATCAATATGCAAGCGTTCATGTTCGAATCCTCCTAGAAACCGACGAGCGTCTCTGTAGCCTTGACACCCGGCAAACCGTTGATCTTCAAAGCCATTTCACCAACAGCCTTTATGTCAGCAGCTTCAATCTCTGCTACAGCATCCCATCTTCCATGGACACCGAACGCTCTCTTCACTCCCTTGAGTTTCTTAACTTCACCAGCAACGCTCTTGAACTTGCCTGACTCGCAGCAGATCAGTACACAAGCAGAAACCATTTTCATATCCCATATCGACAATTCAAGAAAACCAGTATGTATATATTTCTACTGGACCAGAATGACCCCCTCTGGAAGCTTTGAAAAGCAGATCGAAGAGAACTCGCTTAAGCAACTCTATATGATCTACCTAGACGATTCCTTGCCGTGAAAAAGATCCTCCTATCCGCTAGGCCCGGGATCGAATCGCTGGCACAACGCAAACGCTATGCGTCTACAGCGTTCAATTCAAAAGCGAGTTGAGACGACTATTAAGTGTATGTGAAACAGTATCTTGCGTAGTGTGGCTTTGCATGGCTGGATCCGGCAATAGTGAGCTTTCAGAGAACCCCACGATCAGAATCACTAGACGAGATAAAGAGCTACTTGAAAGGATCTGTAGGGCTAGAAGAGAAGACCCAAGCGACTTCGTGAAAAGATCTATCAGGAAAGAATTCGCAACATTATGCTATCTGCCCGAAGAAGAGAAGAAAGCCCTGGGTGTCTGACCAACGTGTCTGAAAAAGACCCGAAAGCACTGGCGGCATTACTCAAAACTGTCAGGTCTAGAAGAGATTCCATAGTTTACGCCGTGCTGGATTGGACAAAGAAAAACATTCGCCAGTTCGAATGGAGGAGGACAGAGAGGACTCCTTACTCAGTCCTGCTCGCAGAAATCCTCCTCAAGAGAACTACAAGTAAAGCGGTCTCAAGAATCTACTCGGAACTTCTGTCTAAATACCCTGACATGAGGTCTTTGGTAGCAGCCAGTCCAGAAGACTTGAGGGCTTTCCTCTCAAAAGTCGGGTTGCAAGAACAGAGACTACGCGGAATCCAAGACCTAGCGCGTTACGCAGTCAGAGAGTTCGGCGGAGAGGTTCCTGACAGCTATGAGGAACTGCGGAAAATACCGCACGTGGGCCGCTATACCGCAAACGCCGTCTTGTCTTTCGGCTTTGGAAAATCGTCACCCGTCGTGGACTCAAACGTGATGAGGGTCTTCGGGAGAGTCTTTTCATCAGACATTACAAACTCCAACGAAACGTTGTTCTGGAGAATCGCTGGGGAACTGGTGCCAGTAACCGACCATGAATACTTCAACTGGGGCTTACTTGACATCGGAGCGACTATCTGTCTCTATCGAAAGCCGCTCTGCCAGATATGCCCGTTGAAGAAGACATGTGATACAGGGGCGACAGATCCATGAATAGTGGACAAATGGATGACCTGCAACAACTCTGGACTGAACTGCAGAGTTTTTCCAAACAAGTACGTATGCCTCAACGTACTTTCGCAGAGTTGATGTCGAGGCTCAGGGCTGTCTTGGGCTATGACTTCGTCATAGATGAGAACTACCCTCTGCAAAATGTGTGTACGATGATTTCCGAGGACAAGATGGTCAAGCTTGGGCAGGTCGCCACGCCTAGCTTGGTTGCAAGACTCATTGTCGAGCTCTGTCTGGAGACTCCTTCTGACAAGGTCCTAGAACCATGTTTCGGAACAGGGGTCTTCCTCGTATCTGCGTTCCGGAGACTATCCGAATTGCGTGGGCGAGTACACGATGAAAATATCGGGTCACAGATATTTGGGCTCGAACTTGACCCTGTGTCTTTTATTGACGGAATCAAGAACCTTGTCAGCGAAACGGGTACACCGTTGCCACGCGGTAACTACTTCTGCGGTGACCTCTTCGACTTCAGAGTCAATCCTGTCTTTGACGCAGTGGTCATGAACCCTCCGTACGTGCGACAAGAAGACCTTACAAGTGGCCTGCCCTTCCTCAATAAGGACTTAATCCGGCAGAAGTGTCTTAACTTCCCAGATAGAACCGTGAAACTGTCCGCGAGGTCTAATCTGTACGCGTACTTTTTCATACAACTCTCGAAGTTCCTCAAGGAGGGAGGGAGACTAGGGGCAATAACATCCAATACATGGCTGGACTCTAGTTTCGGCCGCGGTCTCCAAGAGTTCCTCTCGGACGAATTTCAGATCGAGTATATCATAGATTTTGATAAGGATGTGTTCCCTGATGTAGCTGTTGAGGGTTGCATAGTCATACTCAGGAAGGTTACTGAGAAGTCAAGGCACCCGACCAAGTTCGCCCGCATCAAAGAGAGATTGCAGGTGGAGGTCGTAAGACAACTCTTGGGAGGAAAAGAAGGAAACTATGAGGATGCGCGAATGAGAGTTGTAGCTGTGTCAGACCGAACACTGAGGCGAGACCACAAATGGAGTAAGTTCTTGTGGGCGCCGTTAGAAACAGTCTCCATCATGGACAACGAGATGACGGCTAACCTTTCATCCCTCGCCCGAGTGATGCGCGGTATTACCACGAATTGCAACAAGTTCTTCATGCCAGGACCTGGCATCTTGAAAAACTACGGTATAGAGAAGCCATTGAGACAAATAATTGGATCACCTAAAGACCTCGAGTACTTTGACACTACACTCCCGTCTGTGAAATCGAGTATCCTATTTATCGACGAAGACGACTTAGGGAACCCACATGTCGCCAAGTACGTGGCCGATTGGAAAGAACACTTGCTCAAAGTGGAGACAAAGTCGTCGTTGTCTAAGAGGGTGCTCGAACACCCGGCAGACTGGTTCTCTCTACCCAGACTTAAAAGCGGACCGATAATCTTTAGCTACATACTCCGTGCAAACAAGTCTTTCATACTCAACGCTTCGGAGATACCGGTGAGGGACAACTTCTACATCATTTCGCCTAACAATTGTGACGCACTGTTGCTTTTCGGTATATTGAACTCGACGCTAACCAAAATCATGCTCGAGATGGTCGGAAGGAGGTATGGGCAGGGGTTACTCAAGGTCCAAGCATACGAATTGGAAGACATGCTAGTACCGGACCCAAGAAAGATGTCAGAGGAGATGAAAAAGGCGATCTCGAGCTTGGCAAGGCAACTTAGCAGGCTGAGGTTGGACGACCCTGCGCAACACGCCATTGTCAGCAACATCGACTCATTGCTACTTGACTACCTAAAAACCAATCTGAGAAATGAAAGACTAAAGCAGATAGAAAACTCTGTCCTATCTGCCAGGCTCTCAAGGAAAGGTCACAGCGACTTCCTAGATCCTGGGAGTTTATGATGACATTGCACGAAGATGACAGGAATCGTGAGAGATTAACAGTAGTCAGCACATTCTCAGGGTGTGGTGGGCTAGACCTGGGCTTCATATGGGAAGGTTATAGAATCCTATGGGCTAACGATGTGGACCCTGAGGCTTGTGAGACATACAAGGTCAACACAAAGACGGACATAGTCAAACTAGACATGGAATACGTAGATGTCGATAACGTTCCACGTGCTGATGTTGTGATAGGCGGGCCGCCCTGTCAGCCATTCTCGATGATAGGGAAGAGAGACCCGAAAGACACGCGTGGTATCCACATATGGGAGTTCGCCAAGCTCGTTGAGGCCCTCCAACCGAGCGCCTTTCTCATGGAAAACGTTACTGGACTACTGTCCGCCAGTGCTTCAGACGGTAGCCGAGTGATCGACTCTGTGTTGGCAGCCTTCAATGATGAGAAGCGGATGGGCTATAAAACTAGTGCCTCAGTCCTGAATGCAGCGGACTACGGGGTTCCGCAACTGAGGAGACGTCTCTTCATCTTGGGTTTCAAAGGCGATAACGCTCTCCAATTCCCAGAGAAGACGCATTTAGAAAGCCCCACGGGCGAGTACAGCAAGTGGGTCACTGTTGAAGAGGCTATAGGCGACCTTCCTCCACCTGTAGATGACGGAGTCGGAACAATAGACTACGACAAGGAGCCGGCCTCCAAGTTCCAGAAATGGGCTCGGCAAGGAGTAGCAAGAGGTGAACCCGCATACAATCACTGGCTGCCACACATGAGTGAGCTGGACAAACAGATAATCAAATACGTACCCGTAGGTGGAAACTACATGGATGTACCCGACCATGTGCCCTCTGTCAGGATAAAGAAGTATAAGGAAACTGGCGGTCGGACAACAACCTATGGACGTATGAGGCCAGACAGGCCGTCCTATACTCTCAACACTTATTTCTCGAGACCGAACGTCGGCTGCAACATCCATTATAAAGAGGACCGTTTGATAACTATAAGAGAAGGACTCAGGCTGCAATCCTTCAAGGACGATTACCGCATCCCGCATACAGTGACCAAACGTGGCCAGTACAAACTCGTTGGTAACGCCGTTCCACCGCTCTTGGCCCAAGCACTAGCGCACTCTATCAAAGAGCAACTCGCAAGGATGAAGTGATGAGATGTGGCCAGACTGAGACCAGACATGCATGAGACTAACTACCAGTCCGCTATCCGCGCGGTACTGGATAACGCCCTCAAGATTACAGGGCTCGACAAGAGAGAGTTCTACACAATCCTGGAGGAGGGGCACTCTGACATTAAGGTGAAAGAACTAACCAAGGTCCGGTTCGTCTTGGAAGTTAAGAAGACGAGGAACGAGGTCGTCAAGACGAAGTGGTGGAAGAGGACAAGGGAGGAGGCTGTGGACGCTGGTGCTTGCTACTTCGGAGTAACAAACGGCGAGACACTGATACTCTTCAGAAACAGGGAGGGCGCGAAAGTAGGCAGTTGCATGGTCAAACCAGGGTTGATCACGCTGGGCGAGTATGGTCCTGACGGGGAGGCAGACACCGTCCTAGACAGTCTGGGAGGAGAAATGGCTCGCATATTCACTCAGCTCTTTGTTGACAAACGTGATCTCGAATATGAGAGATCCCTGTCTGCCCTGCTTGACGAGTACAGGACCGCACATAAGGCGCTGACTGCGGAACTGAAGAGGGGGCTCGTAGGTAAGCATCGGTCAGACCATGCCTTCAGAAAGGCGTTCTTTGAATGGACTAGTTCTTTCTCCAACACACCAAAGGACAGGTCGAACTTCAACATCGCAGCAGAAGAGTGCGGGCATGTCGTACTGAACAGAGTCGTCTTCTATGAGATACTGAGGAACGAGCTCAAAGGACTCGACGACAGCATAAAGCGCGAGAGAGGGATACCGAGGGTCGAGCTCCTCCCATTGGAGGACTTGGCTTCTCAATCGATGAGCGGCTTCTTGTCAGAGCTGAGTTCGAGGTACGCATTGATCCTCAAGGTAAACTACGAGCAAGTCTTCTCGACGACAGGTAACGTACTCGACCAGATTCCGTTCAATCAAAACGCCGTAAGGATAGTCCAGAGTTTCATCGAAGACTTGGAAAGTTTCTCCTTGACCAGGGATGAGTTTGGTGAACCGGCGCAACTGTTCTCCTGCATGTTTGAGGAACTCATACCCTACGAGAAGAGGCATGACTATGGTCAAGTATTCACGGATAAGAGACTTGTCGACATACTCTGCACACTCTGTGTGAGAGACAAGGACGTTGTAGTACTCGACCCAGCTTGCGGAACAGGGTCATTCCTCGATGCGGCATATGATAGGATTTGGCAACTATCGCAGCATGCAGGCGCACCTAAGACACACCCTGAGGTATTGAGCAACTTACACGGTGTGGAAATCAGCAAGTTTCCGATACACCTCTGTGCAATGCGGCTTACGCTAAAGGACACAACTTATTCTACCAACGCTGACCTTAAGGAGGCCAGTTTCTTCAACGTTACGCCCGAAATGGTAGGCGGGGTCGATGTCATCTTATGTAACCCACCTTACCTGCGTCAGGAGGTCATCCCACGTACCGAGAAAACACATATACGATCAACTATCAAGGCTACACTCGGGAATAAGTATCCGTACAGCCCTCTCAAGGCGGACAAGTATTTCTATTTTGTGGAGTATGCGACCTCTTTTCTTAGGAAAAGTGGGTATGCAGGCTGGGTCTTGTCTGACAAACTTCTGGTCAATATATCAGGACGAAAGTTGAAGAGGTTCTTGCTTGATCACTACAGAATCAAAGCAGTCATCAAGTTCGGGAGAAGGTCTTTCCCTAAGTTCATGGTGGACAACTGTCTCCTGTACTTGGAGATGCCGGAAGATAAGAGGGATCTGTCCGGTAATCAGACTGTCTTTCTGAAAGTCAAACAGCCCATGTCCACGGAAGAAATTGAACAGGCCATTATGACCGGTCAAGACAGTTCAAATGATGTAAGGAGGATTGTCATCGTGAGCCAGGATCGACTAGATCCGACGAAGAGGTGGACTGAGTACTTCGCGGACCTCTCAATCCTTGCTTTCATTAAAAAGTCAACTATGGTCGTTCCGTTGCCACAACTCTGTGACAGGATAGACCGTGGAAAGGATAACGGCTGTAGCGAGTTCTTCTTCCCATACAAGTACACCGATGAGTTTGACATTGAAGACTTCCTTGTGGACGGACTCGAAGGTTCGCGTGACATAGATACACTAATACCCCGTTCCAAGGACTGTGAAGAGTTCCTGCTGATACCACCGTCGACCGATCTTGCGGCACGTAAGAACTTGGGTCTCAAACAGTTCATCAAGTTTGCGAGCAGTAGGGGTTTCGACCCCGAATACAGGCATAGAAGAACGAGGCGGTATCTACGGGTACCATGCAGACCCACTGTCCGTGCCAATGCCCGAAGATCTCACGGACCCTGGTACAGTTTTGATCCCGGTAGAAATGACTATGACATCATAATCCCTAGGATGGTCCGGACGTACTTCAAGGTCCTAGTGAGCGAGGCACGTCCATATCTGTCCACTAACTTCTGGGGTATCATTTTAAAAAGGTCCTCTAAACTAAAGAGAGAAAATGAGCTAGACAAGTACTTCATTGGGGCTTTCCTTAACAGTTCACTGGGCGAATTACAGTTCGAAGACAAGGCCCGGAATTACGTAGGACTTGCAAAGATGGAGAAGCCAGACATAAGCGAACTTGTAGTAATTGACCCTCGGAATATTCCGAAGCAGAAAAAAGCATTGGTAAAGGAAATTTTCGAGAAGATGAGTAAGAATTTCAGGTCAAAGGAATGTGCTACGTATAAAGAGAAACTCGACTTAGAGCTATTGTCAATCCTAGGCATGCCCAAAATGTACAACGACCTCACAGAGACGCTCGAGGAACTCAAACAGTCAAGGAAGTACTCTGGGCTGGCCTAACACCGCTAAGAGTACATTCAATCAAACATCAAATTTATGCCCACATTTGGGGCATGTTACCTCTTTCTTAAAACTGCTCCTAGAGCTATAGCATCGAGGGCAGCATACGGTTGTCTGGGGAATATTCTTCCAATAAATTTCTTCACCGGGATTGTATCGCTGATGGCAGTATGAACACCGACCGCCGAAGTTGCCAATTATTTTCTTGAACCCCTCGTTCACTAATTCATCCTCAGTTTTTACTGGCATCATCAATCCTTCCGATCCTGCACGAATATTCGGGCTTACCTATCTGCGACTGGGGCAGAGAGTAGTATGGCTCCCGCGACACAAACTGATCATGTGAATGGAGGCAGCGCAATCGTGTATGAGATGCAGCAACATTTTCAATGCTCAAATCTTGCTCCTAGCTTCTTTACGACTTCTGAAAGGTCTATTACTTCGAGCGGACACTCTTGCCAATCATGTTTCCAGCATACTATCAAGTCACAACCTTCTGTTGGATGATTGTGTTTCTTGAACTCACTACTCAAGTATTCAAATTCGACACGAACTCTTTGCCATCTTTCTCCCTTTCTGTCAATTTGACGTTTAGCTTCACAGTCTGGGAAAGATGTGCCAATAGCTTCTACGGTAAATCCTATGTCCCTCGCAACAAGCGCAAAAACATAAACCACACCTTGCTCGTTCAATGGTGCATGTCTTAAACCCCTAAAATCAATAGGGGCTCCATATTCTTGTCTTGGAAAGGGTTTAGGCCGACGAGCTTTGGTAATCTTTTCTACGATTGGATACTCTGTGTCTTCTTGCTTTGATTTTTCCAAAGTCTTCTTGATAAGCTCACCATCATTGAAAGGAATGCGAACAGGTGAACCCCTAATCATTCCTCCCCATTTATCCGCAATGGAAAGTTTGGATACTATCTCGTCCTTAGGAATACTGTGCAAGGGATCAAACGCAATCAAAGGTTCCACATCTAACAGGCATGGGAAAATATCACGTTTCCATATTTCCTTTGATTTATTTGCATCTTTGTAAGGTTCAGATCTAGCTTTGAGAATTCCACAAAATCTTGATAGCTTCGTGAGATAGCACACGAAGAAGTCTCCTGGCCTGATTTTAGAGACTACCGGCCATCGTGATAGTCTAAAGCCTGTCACTGTTAAACCGCGTTGACGAGCTTCTTCCCATGTTTCCGGGGTGAATAAATCAAGCCAATAATCTACCATATCCACCATATCGTGTGTTGTTCAATTGCCCTAAAATTGTTTCGCATAGATGCAATAATGCCCAGTTTCTTCCAATATGATAGATAACCCAGTTGTAAGGGTATGTGGAATCATTTCGAGTTATGCTGAACATATCTAGCCTGAGTGTGTCGCATGCTGAACTGGTCTATCACTTCCAGCCCCAGTAGTCTTCTTCAGCTTCATAGACCTCTTCGCAGTCTGAGCATACGCCGAGCGTCTTAATCACTCCGTCAGCTATAGCGCATTGTTCACAATACTTCTTTCCACACTCACCGCACCTATACAGTTCCTCATCACTCACTTCAGTGCCGCAGCCATCACATCTACCCAACCAGAATGATCACCCCTCTTGTCGTTTTGTTGTCTATTGAAAAGAAGAACATTATTTCTCTTGAATAGTGGCGATTATGTGAACTAAGTTTATTTGATGTATTCGCATTTCCAAAATGGTGCGTATGAGTATGCGTATTCTTGCGGGTGCCACTATGCATGGTTTTGTTTGCTTAAGCAGTATTTCGACAATCTGTAAAGTTTCTCTCCTTTCTGGACAATTTTCTCCTCTATCAATCTCTGCAAAACTAGACGAAGGTCAAGGTAATCTATTCTAATTCTTTTCCCTATTTGGCTAATTCTCAGACCAACCGGTTCCTCTTCTAAAATGGCAATTATTGCTTTCATTACCGATGGATCGATCATCTCAAGTCGGCTCTTGTAATAGGCTGTCCTAATCGATGCGTCTGGATCAAGCTTATGAGCTACGTCCGCGGAAATACAAGAAACTCTGTGTAAGAATTGTGCCTTTCTTAGTAGATTGATCTCAGTATCAATCTTTTGCTTCCAAATATCAGTGTCGATGCTGAATAGCAATTTTCTAGCTAGGTTTTTCGACGACCAACGGATACGATTTAAGAATGTACCAACAGCTTTGATATCCGACTCTGCCTCCACACGGGGCTTGATATTTTCCATGAGTTGCTCGCAAACTACGATCCCGGCGCAGGAGGCAACTTTTCTGACTATGTTGCCGGTTTCGACCAAAGTTTGTTTTTCCAGCTGAGACCTAAGGATAGGCAGTATGTGTCTATTTGCGACTTCGCTGCAACCTGCATAATAAATTTTAGAGTATATTCCGAGGATCTGTCTGGCTCGTTTCTGTTCTAGCCACGGTATCAGGCCAACAATTAGGCCCTCTGCAATCTCGCAACCACCTCTAGATATACGCGAAAGGATCTTACCTGCTATTTTCATATCAGATTCCTCAGAGAGCTTTTTCTGAATTTCTTGCATCAAGTTTGTATCTAGTCGAGCAAACTCCTGAGGAGCCAACTTCGTAAGGACCGTGGCATAGTCTGTTTGAGAAATCATCGTTCTAATAATGTCCGATGAATCCTCATGAAAGCTGGCGTAGAAAAGCAAGATCCCTAGCATGGGCTCGTACTTCTCAATATCACGGCAAAAAGATTCTACCTTTAATAATATCTGTTTCCTATCCGAGTCGGCCAATTCTCTAGTAAAAAGAAATCTGGCAGTTACATACTCCATGAAGAAGTCGTAGTAAAACTTAATCCACTTTTCGCCAGCATTATCTAGCCTTGCTTCAAGGATCTTCTCGCTCTGAAGCGCTTCATACGCTCTTAGATATCTATCACCAGCGGCGATCTTATCCCGTATCTTGTATTCAGGTATTTCCGCGGTTCGATCGACTAACATAGCTTGGGAAATCGTTAGCAGAATATCTCCTGCAATGTTAGAATTGTCAGTCGCACCCAGCTTTGTCTTCCAATATTTGCTTAATATCTCTTCGTGTCTGATACTACCTGGTATGCTGTCTTTCATATTCTTGTAGATCTCAGCGACAAGCCTTAACATGAACGGGGTCTTACATACATTTCTAGTCTCCCCGTATAGTCCTCCTTTCAGTCTGAAAGAGTCTCGGTACTTTATCCAGGCAGTTGAAAGCTCAGGTTCAGAGTAATAAGATAGATAGAACCCGACCGGATTTTGAAGTTCTTCCGAAAAATCTGTCTTGGTATAAAGGTTATCTACCAACGGAGTATATTCCCCGCGATATCTAACAAAATAGTTCCAGTCCTCTTCCCTACATGTTATGCAAAGTTTTATTCTCGTATTTTTGATTCTAGTCGCAAAATTTGCCAGCTCCACCTTCAATCGTTCCTTTTGGGGGAACTCATTTATCGCATCAAGCAGAATGACCAGTTTCTTTTCGTGATCTCTTACAATTTGATCCAAACGGTCAATCAAAATCGCTACTGGTTCATCTCTTTTGAACGCCCAAACAAAATCGTTTCTGATGGCTTCCTCAAGACCGGTGCCCAAGTAATATGCCTGGTAGAACAGCGTAGGATTGTCTTTTCCATATTCATCAGCTATGCGGCACAAAGCGCAGGTCTTTCCAGAGCCAGCGGCCCCTATGATTGCAAAGCATGTCTTGTCGCTGTCCACGAATTCATTAAAATAATCTAACAAACCGGTCCTTTCTACATAGACCTGAGGGTCGTATTTTTCTGTCACGATGTTGCCTTTTACGTTCTTCATACCAACTTCTTTTTGGCCTTCACAGAAAATAAGTAGATTCTCATAGTTCAATGAAATTAGCGATCGTAGCGCCTCGTATCGCAGTTCTTGCGTCATGCTAAGACTTGCCTTTCTCCCCTTTATCCAATCAAGTGAGTGAAGATCAGATACTTCTTCCTTGCTCATGACGTCATAGACTTTTGTATCTTTACCGTTGGTTATAACAGCGAAGGGAATTATGTCAGGGTTTAATCTGGCATAACTTATAGCCTGTTCTTTATCTTTCTCATCCAAAGTCTCACGTGGGTTCTTCGTTTCAATTAGGAGTGCGGGTTCTCCACGTATCTTAACTACAATATCAGAATACAGCGTCTTCTTTTTTCTTGCAATAAATACAGTTATCGGGCTCTCAAAGCTTATGTCTGACACGTCAAAATCTCTTCTTGTAAAGAAAGGTATTACAATCTTATTCTTGACGTCCTCTTCACTCCATAGGTCAATTTGTTGGCCAAGCATGATTCATTCTTCTCTTCCCATTCTATGAGTACAGCAGATATCTGTTATCTGTATCACCCACAATAATCATAGTTTCTGAAGACGCTATTGACAATTTATCTCTTCATGTAGGTCTAAGCCCAAACTTTCTTTCAAGCCACTCATATTTGCCTTTGAAATCGTAGAACTCTTCGGCGCTCTTAACATCTAGAAGAGTTACCTTGTCCCTAATTT
>Ga0209725_1001704_pt1 | contig 12247 bp, 9 predicted proteins | sample I18A1metaG_FD_184145 | JGI IMG/M metagenome (GOLD analysis project Ga0209725, IMG submission 184145) | Lake sediment bacterial and archeal communities from Gulf of Boni, Indonesia to study Microbial Dark Matter (Phase II) - ​I18A1 metaG... | ecosystem: Environmental > Aquatic > Freshwater > Lake... | reverse complement strand
AAAAAAAGTGAGGGTGTTCAGAGCTTTTCTACGGGTATCTTATCCTTCGATCAGAGTTTCGGTACTCTTGAGTTCCTTGATCGCGTTTATCTTCGATGACAATGAGCTGAGGGCTTCAAAGGTCGGTGCTTCAGCGAAGGCAACTATATCGTATCGGCCGAGGACGAAGTGGGTTCTCTTGACTTCAGGGAGCTTCTTCACAGCTTCAAGTGCAGCTGCAGCCTTCCCCGGGAGGACTCTAATCAATATGCAAGCGTTCATGTTTGAATCCTCCTAGAAACCGACGAGCGTCTCTGTAGCCTTGACACCTGGCAACCCGTTGATCTTCAATGCCATTTCACCAACTGCCTTTATGTCAGCAGCTTCAATCTCTGCTACAGCATCCCATCTTCCATGGACACCGAATGCTCTCTTCACTCCCTTGAGTTTCTTAACTTCACCGGCAACGCTCTTGAACTTGCCTGACTCGCAGCAGATCAGTACACAAGCAAAAACCATTTTCATATCCCATATCGACACTTCAAGAAGACCAGTATGTATATATTTCTACGGGACCGGGATGACCTGCTCTGGAAGCTGTGAAAAGCAGATCGAAGAGAGCTCGCTTAAGGACGGCATCATAAGATAGCTGTTCGATCAGCCCTACTCTCTTGACGACACAACTTCAGACATCGAAGGAAGCCCTTAGACGTAGGCTTCAGACAGCTCCAGTGAAAGGATATAGGCTGATCGATGATGTCCTAGTCTCTGAGAAGAATCTAGATGATATCTACAGGAGACTGAGCCAACTTGAGAAGCAAGCCTCTCGAAAGTGACAGAGCTCATGCAAGACATGGGCATAGGAGCACCAAACCAAGTGCTTGAAGCCTTGGGCTACGAAGTAAAGTGGTATGGTCTGGATCAAGACAAAGCCATAGTCTCCAAGAGTAAGACAGGGTCAACTACTAAACCCTAAATTCCATAGGTTCTAGATTCAATCTGAGGAGTAGGCTTTAGAAGGTTAGTGACAGGGGAAGGCGGTTCGAAGGCTAGTTGTCTGAGTTTGACTGGTTTTTCGAAGAGGTTGGCTCAGCTATCAGGGCGCTAGTTGAGAAATTCGTGGAGATGCCATATTTCTTCTACTCTGAACAGGACATGCATGCCGACCTCTACCACAAGTTGATCTCAGGCAAGCTTGGAGAATTCTTTGTGGAGACCCATTTCGGCGACAAGACTGTATTGCTGCACAAGGAATACCCTACCCCGCGGATATATCCTGGAGGCAGAAGGCGGCACTTTGACCTAGCTATAATCGATCCAGAATATGCTTCTGAAAGCCATTGGAGGATGCAGGTCAGAGAGCCTCCCTATTCAGAACGTCTCTCCTAAGGGAGTTTGCAAGTTTCTTTCGGTTTCCGATTCTGATCTAGTTGAATGGGCATATTAGGGGAAAATATTGGTTAAGAAGTGATGTATGTTGGAGAGGCGCTTCATAGAGTCTGAATTTTCCTTTCAGCGAAGTTAGCGAGGCCTCAGGTGTTGAGAAGGGTATTGGCTGGCCGTCGCATTGGGAGATGGTTTTCTGGTGGACTAGGAAGCCGCTCATATCGGCTAGGGCGATAATCGCTGGTTGTCTGTTGCCTGAAAATACAAACCCGACGAATTTTCTGCGTTCAATCTAGTTAAGTGCCCTTTCTTGTCGGACTATGTGCATCCAGCATACTAGCTCTAGGGTCGGATCATGTTCGCTGGGCGTCTGAGGAAGCTCGGCTTCGATTGGATCCTGCGCTGGAGAGATGGACGGCTCTCGCAACGACTCTGCACGCACAGGCTCTGTGACTATCTTGGTTTGGTCGCTGAAGGTCTTCGCAAGTTCTTCAAGACGGCTTAAAGCTTTGTCTTCTCGGCGGAAGTCGATTTTGTGGATTTCGCGCTGAACTGCTGGTTGTTGCCACGCAGCCTGCAGGAACTTGTCAAGGTCGCCTCGGCCCTTCAAGCGGGTGAGGTCGAATGCACGGCGGATCGGACCTGTTATCCGAACAGTGCGTTGTCGCGCTTCTATGGCGCGAAGGTCTTCCTCAGCAGCTAACCTGACCTCTCGTAGGCGACGTAGGGAATCATCTCCGAATCTTGCTTCCGGTTCGTGAGACATCGGGAATTGGATCTGTTCGATGATCTCGGTCTTATTGGACATCGCTTGAAGTTTCCCGTCAGGATAGAAACGCCAGACCTTGTCAACGTCTTGTGGGCCGCGGCGTCGGCGATATGCCACAAAGATACCAGTCTGTCTGTTTTTCACCTGGGCGGGCAGCTTTGTGAGGCTGCCTGCCCCGTCAGGGATCCTGTCCAGCTCCTCCTTGGAGAGCGTCTGGAGGATCGCTAGAAGTTGCTCTTGGGGGTCAAGACCGACCAGCCCTTCCATACGTTTTTCGATATCAATCAGTACGTGCTTATCGCCAGCTCTCACGCGCTCGAATGTGACGGCAAAGTCCATGGGTACAGGTTCCTCTCCAATTAGACTCCACTCCACGCCAACTGATCTGTGAGCCTGTGCAATCTTGTCGAGAAGCTTCTGCATAAGTTGAAGAATGCTCTCGAGACCTCGGTCAGGAAAGACATTGTAGATCCCAATGCGGTCGTGAAAGGAGCCCATTCGATCTATTCGGCCGGCCCTCTGCACCAGCTTCATAGGGTTCCAAGGGAAATCATAGTTCAGAACTGCCTCAGCATCTTGGAGGTTCAGAGCCTCGGAGAGAACATCGCTCGCCACCAATATCTGGATTTCCTTCTCGCCCGTGCGGATGGTATACTCGTTGCTCCTCGGTGAGAGCAGGTTGATGATTCTGCCTCTGTTGACGCCCTTCTCTTCGGCGCCATCCCATATGCATGAATCTTCTCCTGTTACGAGCCCCACGACAACTCCCACTGCCTTCAGATGCTTGAACAAGTAGTTCGCGGTATCAACAAACGATGTGAAGATAATGGTCCTCTGCGGAGTCGCCGTCAATCGCTTCTTAACCTCTGTGAGTTTGGCATCGACTTTTGCTAGTTCGTCAGGATTCTCTGGAAGCAGCCCCAGAACGCCGCCAAGGCTCTTAATATCGGTCTGTATGTCCCTTTGCATCGCTTGAACGTCAAATTCGCCCAGCTCTTCCAGCTCCATATCTGCGCGAACCTCGACGAATTGCTGGTCCTCCTTCGATGCACTAAGAGCGCGAATATATTCTCGTAGATTCTCGGCGGAGAGCACCTTCCCTTGCATTAGCATTTCTTGGCTAGCTTGGAAAAGCTCCAATATGCTCTGAAGGGTACTCCGAAAGGCAAGGAGGCTACTCTCGAGGCGCTTTAGCAATAGCACGCGGAACAACGTCGACAATAGGTCACCCCGTAGGATCTTTGCTTCGTCACGGAGACCAATGCGATAGCTCTCGAGACGGTACGGAACCAAATTTGCGTTTTCTATGGCGCGCGCTGCCTCAGCATGCAATGTCGCGAGCTGCGGATGCATTGAGTACTCGATTTGATGCAAATCCCGTTCTGGGAATCTCACGCGTTTGCCCTCTAGTGTTGCGTCCGGGTAATATTGACGAATGAATGTACGCGATCGACGAACGGCGACCGCCTCGATTAGATCATACAAGTTACCTGCTCCTTCTTGGGCATCCTCGAAGTAAGCCGCGACATCGGTAACGCCCTGTCGGGCGGCTATTTCTCGGAGTTTTGGGCCGTAGAGGAGTAGTAGCTGAGCGTAAAGATCCCATACTGAGTTGTTTACTGGAGTAGCCGTAACGAAAACAACTTTGCGGTCGACTGATGCCGGTTTCCCGCCTATCTTGACTTGCGGGGGCGGCAGGCTAAGTAGCTTCTGAAGCCATGCGAAGCGCCCGGCTTCAGGATTTCTAAAGTGATGCGATTCATCAACGATGATCAAAGAGAAGTCCCTGTACTTCTCAACGGGCACCTCAGGAGCGCCTTCGCGCACTCCGCGACCGAGTATTTCTGTGTGTAGTTTGACCGGCTCTGGGATTCGTTGCTTCTCGGCAAAGCGAGTCCAGATCTGCTCCACCTCTGCCGGGCAGATGATGAGAGTTGGCTCGCGTCTGTGGTAGGCGTAATCCTCCCAAAGTCTGCCCGCGATGTAAGTCTTACCTAGACCGGGGGCGTCTGCGATTAAGACTCCTTTCCAACGTTCAAGAATTCGCTTCGCCGCTCGATAGCCTGCGACCTGGAACTCAGCTAGTTCTATCTGAGTTATTGGTTTCTCGACTTCTGGACCGGCTAGGTCTTCTTTGTAGAGTTCCCACAGAGCTTTCGCATAGATCCAGAAGGGGGCAAACGGTCTATAGTAACCTTGCAGTAGCTTGATGAAGTCGGCCTTGATGTCCTTAGACCTCTGCCAACGCTCTTCGAACCATGTCAAGAGTTCTATGGCGCTTTCGCCGCGAAGATCGAGTAGGTTAAGCTCGGCATTCTGAAGAAGGCCGCCATAAGTGAAGTTCGAGGAACCAACTAGCGAGAACGTCCGATCGCCCTTGGAGATCTGTGGGCCTGAGTAGATGAGGTTCGTTGGTCGTGGTCTTTCACTCAGCGATTCCCTTATTAGATTTGGACGATCGGTAGGCGTCAGTTCTTCTCCCACTTTAAGGGAGGCTGTGAAATTTGGTTTCGGATGGTTTAGGATGTACGTCTTGCCGTGAAAGAACGGACCCGGGTGAAGTCGAACTTCAACATCATTTCGTGAGAAGAATTCGACAGCTCGCTTCGCTTGGCGTGGGGACTGGCGGATGTCGATGTTTCTCCACACGTCGAAGATCATCATGCGTAGCGGATCGCTACCTGGCTCGCTGCCCAGCAGAAGCCTAAATGTTCCGCACTTCTCCAATCGGTCCGCGATCAGGTCAAACCCAGAGACCGTGAAATATGCTGTAGCAATGGAGCACATGGAGCCATCTTTGATACCGCGCTGAAGAATAGCGGCGACAGTATTCCCGCCAAGATTATCAACGACGTATCGAAACCCGGTCATTGAAATTCCCTCAAGTCAGCCTCCTTCAGCCGTTTTCCTACAGCCTTCGCGACGCTCTCAGGCGCAGTCTTCGGCTTGGTGAGCCGCTCCCGAGCACGTGTTTGAAGCCACTCGTACATTTCACTAAGAACTTTCAGACGCTCTTCTGGATCTTGGAAGCCTAACTCTTGAAGCACCAAATCGTCCAGTTCGCGTCTGTCTTCCTGCTCAAACTCAAGAGGCGCTTGCTCTGCGATATTGACTATCCGGTAAGCAGTCCGAGATTTGAAATGTTCGAGATGTTTGAACTTCCTTGAGAGGATTGGCAGTGGATCAATTACTGGGCACTGATCGTATTCATAACCCATCACCTGCAGCGCGCCAGCACCTTCGGACCTCCCGTACAACTCCATAAAAAGTCTGAACACAGACGAGTTCAAGTACAGCCACAGGTCGATCTCGTCCGTAGCGTAGAGGCAAAAGAAATTGTGATATGCGTACAGTGGGATTTCGCTTAAAGGTATCACGTGTCGGTTCTTGACGAGATTGGGTAGCAGTATCTTAGATGGTTTAGTGTCCGAGATCTCGTACCATCGAGCACGAGAACACGCTGTGGCTAGGTCTGGCACCCTTACAAGCTTTCCGCGGCGCTTTCCCTTAAGTACCTTCACCTTCGAGTCGGGTGAAGTCTCTGCCCATTCCACGTATCGTAGAGCGTAGGTCCCCTTCAGGTGTGCCTTGTCTTCCTTACATCTAAACATGCGAAACCTAATGTCGCCAGGTGTAATGAAGTAGCTTGACACATCTTCTGGGTCCTGAAGCACTAGCGGCGCGAACCTCTCCTCCATAAGTGTCCTATGACCTAATCCATTTTTCAATAAGACTAAGCCATTCTTTTTTCCATTACCTTGAATCTCTTTCAAAATGAAGTAGTCATGATTGGCAGTCTTTTCGCCTCTCTTGAGTAAGCAAAGATGTCGGAGAGGTCTAAGTTTACCCTGGCCCCTTTCGACAAGTTTGTAGTATACCAGCGGCGCTCGGAGGTGCAGATTGCCCCATTTGGACCCCACGTACGTACCTTCTCTTCCTGATTCATTTGAAAAGTCGACCTTACTTTCGATCAAGGTCGTGTTCAAATCATCGAGGGCAGGATTGCTATCCTCTTTGCTTAGGCCATCCTGGTACAAGTGCCCTTGAGTCCGCAGAGTTATTCTATAGGAGTCTTTGAAGACGAGACTTTCGTTGCGGTATGAGAGTATCTCGTTGATGAGCTCACCAGTAACCTGTCTGAAAGGAATCCTGTAGGAGACGAACCGAACGACGTTGTTCGAAGCTCCTTGCGGGATCTTTCTAATTATGGTTATAACGGTGTTGACATCAGCTGAAAAAGACCGATAGGCTGAGTCGTAGATACAGTCGATTGCGGAATGGAGGAGGAAGTACTCCTGTAGAGGTACTCCGTATCTAGTGTCTAACCACTTGTTTGTTGCGATGACGACCGCTACCCCACCCTCTTTGAGAAGGGAGAGGCTTCGAATGTGAAAGTAGACTGAAATATCGGACTGCTTATTAGGCGAAAACTTGTTCTCGGTCACTAGTTTCATGTCGTCTGCTATTTCGGCCTTGTACGTCTTCGGATTTTGTCCCGGAAGTTTTCCAATTTCTTCCTGCTGAATGTATGGGGGATTCATGAGAACAATGTCAAAACCACCGTCGGCCATCACATCGGCAAAGAAGTATCTATATGAGAACGGCAAAACCTCGGAAGGCTTTATTCCTGTTTCCAATTCCAGAAGCTTTCTGAGCGCATTCTCCAGCTGAAGTTTTTTGGCATCCTTATCTTTGCCATGCGAGCGAGAGTATTCTTCTCTAGTCTTTGCTACCTGACCTAGTAGCGCATTTCTAACCGTCTGATCGATATCGATCCTCGACTGACGTGTCTTTTCAAACTCCAAGAGTTTGAGACTGTCGCCCCAATGCAAGTTGTAATCGAGGTTCGGGAGGGGGCGCACGTTTTCGAGAAACTCGTCCACGACCAGCGTGAGCCAAAGCCTTAATCTTGCGAGCTCTATCGCCTCACGTTCGATGTCAACCCCGAAAAGGTTCTTCTCAATGATTTCTAGCTTGGCGTCATAGTCCGGTTCAACTGTACCGATTATTTTGTTAAGTCTGCGCCGTGTCTCGAGGAGAGCTTGCAGAGAAGCCATCAGGAAACCGCCTGAGCCAACCGCAGGGTCAAGGATCTTGATTTCCGTGAGCCCATCCTTGACTTCTCTAGCCACCTTGGGCTCTATCCTAGACTCTTTTGGAAGATCCGATCCATAGACAATGTGAAAGATTTGGTCGCGAGTCAGCAGGTCAGAAAATCGAGTAAGATGGACCCTGAGCGCTTCGTAGGCCATGAAGAGCATCTCGTCTTGATGAGTGTAGAATGTTCCCTTGTCACCGCGCTCAGATTCAGGTAGCATGGATTCGAAGAGGCTTCCCAAGAGTTCGGGGTCAACCGCGACTTCTTTATCGAGCGGCGTACTCTCTGAGATCGTGAAGTTATACTGATCAAAAACCCTGAGAATATCTCGTAGCAGGAGGCCACAGGCTTCTGAGATTTTTCTAATCTGCGCTTCAGAGTAGGGCTCACGTTCGAAGAGGCTACCGTTGAGGTAGGGGATGCTGCCCTTGCTCTTGTCTCGATTAGTCTCCGTGTTCAGAATATCAAACAGGTCGTACAGAAAGCGAAAAAGCTCTCTGCCGTCGAGACCACTTGTCCGCTTTTTAAGGTAGGCTCTGTCTCCATCCAACCAGCCCTTACGCTGAAGAAAGAAAAGGAATGTTATGCGGCCGAGCAGTTTTTGCGCATACCCGTAGGTTTCCTCTTCAGACTTGAGAATGCGCCTGAGACGTTTCGTGAGTAGTTGGAAAAGACTATGGTATTCGCGGAAGAAGCTCTGACCGACTTTGAGATATGGAAGTGCCATGCGAAATTCGTCAATTATAGTGTCGGGGCGCATCCGGCTGTAACTGAGACCTGAGATCGACTCAACATCGGTACGCGTGATGTTGTCAATATCAACTACTAGCCGTCGGACTTCAACACGGCCGGGAGCATCCAGCATCTCTGTATATGCTGTGACGACAAATGAGCGGCTGTTGGGTGCCACAAAGAAAAAGAGCGCTTGAGTCATCTGGAAACCAAATTTGACAGCATAGCGAGTGATCTCGAAGGGCCACCGTGAGCGAAGTGTCTGCTCGTCGACAAGCTCGATGAGGATTATGGATGCTTCCCTACTGAATGGCTGCTTACTACTTGGATGAATCCATGTCGCGCTCTGCGCGTATATCCTCCTGGTTCGAATTATCCGCTGGCGTAGATCCTTCTGCTGGAAAAGAGCATCAGAATCCAAAAGTTGCTCACGAGAGAGGGTCAATCGGTAGCCCAACGCAGCCACAAGTTTCTCAATGCCTTGTGGTGTGGACTCAATATTCTCTAGTAGTGACTTGACGCTAACGAGGCTTTCCATGCTACTGGTGTTCATCTGAGGTCTGTATGACGGATCTTCAGAACTCCTCATGCTCATTTCCGGCCCGAATTCTTCTTGTAGAAGTCTATAAGTCGTTGAATAATATCGTCGAACGTCTCCGTCTTGTTTCCTATCTTGGCCAAGCGGTCACGAGTTACCTTCTTAACCTTCAGAGTAGTTATATTGCCCATTTATTCTCAAAGAATACTAGGTATACCGCATTCTTAAAGCTAGGGATGTCCCCGCTGGACATATCGATTAAGTCGATGTCCTCCTATGCAGAGCGTGGAGGCTTTCTTCACCCATACTCGAAAGTAACAGAGTCTCAGATCCCTTGTGGACGTACTTTCCGTCCTGCCTTGAACTGTTTGGGTATTGAAATCGCCTACGCCGGTTTGTCCTCGGTTTTTGGAAGCATAGAGTATGTTTTCTTCCCCCAAGGTTCTTCGAAAAATCTTATGCTGAACCTCAATGAACGTTGAGAAAGCGATGAAAGCGGTGATCGTTGGAATATTCACTGCCTGAACGATAATAGTTGGATTATTCTACCACGATTTATTAACTATACGGTCAAACGGACACACGGCCGCCTTGGAGAATGGTCTCGGGGATCAAACAGCCATGTCTAGCAATGCTTACGATGAACGGTTGCCTCCAGGTGTGTTGTATGAGGCAGAGCAAAAGACCAAAGAAGCGAGACCTCCAAATGGATACGTTTTCTTGTGCGACAATCGGACCGAAAGAGAGTGTCTCGAAAGAAAGCTGTTTGGAGCGCCAAAGGCGGAGTGGAATCGAGTTTCTCAAGTCAAGAGGGGGGACTTGCTCTTTCTGCTGAACTACTGGACCAATCGTCTGCATGGAGTCTTCGAGGCAACAACGAACGGCACTATGAACATAGAGCCCTACGCTTTCGACGGCTATTTCCCAGCTCAAGTTCGAGTGAGAAGAAAGATGAGGTGCCCTCCGCTCGATGAAACAGCACTCCTTCCTTTAATCAAGAAAGGATGGATTAGAGTTAGCAGAAGGGGCATACTGCTCTTTCCGGATAGACTCGGCCCAAAGTTCATCGATGAGCTTTGGAAAATCTTCCTAGAGGTCCCGCTCGTACCGCGCGTAAAGACCGGGCTAGTCGGCTTCAAAGCGAAGGACGGCCATATCACGAAGTCATATGAAGAGAGATATGTGGACGATTGGCTTCATGAACACCTCCCATACAAGCATGAGTATAACTGCCCTGTGAAACGAGCTAAACGAGAGGTCTTATGCGACTGGTACATCCCCAAAATCGACTTGTACATCGAATACTGGGAGAAGACGCGATGGCGAGATGCTAGTGCTATGGAGCTTAAGCGCAAGTTCTACAAGGACCATTCGCTTAAAGCAATCGACATCTACGAGGACGACCTACGCCTAGCTGGCCGCATCATTCCAGCAAGAATCAGAGAAGTAGCGCCAAAATGCAAATTCAAGAATCTCGCGGAAGAGACAAGATAGCCTGAGCGCATAGCGTGCCGTGCTTAGTACTTCAGGAACTCACTGGAAAAGCCTACCTTGGCTTTCATCAACTCTCGTTCTTTCCCAGCCAAACCTAAGCGTATATACAAACGGCTCTCTCTCGTGGAAGAAAGCAATCCTTATCAAGCGCTGACGCAGCTCGACTTTGCGACAGACATGATCCAGCTCCTGAATGAAAGAAACAATGCTCTCTTTTTCATGACTTACCGGAATCCCAACCTCTCCTGTTCTAAGGGCGTTGATGAACTCCTTTCCAAGAATGCCTCTTCCTTCGTGCAGTTCAGAGCTGACAACGTAGGCCCCATTTGAGAAGACCTTTATTCTGTGCGGGTCTCCCATTGAGAATCGCGGCAACCTTTCTAAGCCGACAAACACAGTGATGGGAATTAGACTGCTTGCATTGACTTGAAAGTAGGGGTCCGAGACAACTAGAGGGAAGCCGTAGAACACAGTGTTTGTAAATATTTTGCCTAGCCCGTGAAGTTTAACGTGCTGGTCTCTTTTCTGGTTGTTGTTGATCAGGAAATGGGCTTCAATACCGTCAGCCCCTCTTCTTGGGTTAGAAGCTTTGTACTGGAATACTATAGCTCTGTATGGTGTCTGAATGCCTGAGTCCACTCCTGTTCTTGATTCATACTTCTGCGTGGCTCCAACTGCAAAAGAATCGCGATAGATAGAGAGAAGCTGATGGGTTATGTTCAGTTCCAGAGTTCTCTCGTTAGCTATTCTCATTCTAATCAGCTAACACGCTGTATTATTCGCCGATTACACATATTAATAAATGACTAGATATGCTTAGAAAGCTTGAAGCGCAACATCATATGTGTAATATTGAAAAACTATTCTTGGTTGTGATTTTTCATGGGTCAATTGAGTAATGAGCAGATAAAACGGATAGAGCAGCATCTTTCAGGTTTCAAATCCTTTCTGAAGTCTGAAAAAGGGGTTGAATGGCAGAAGGAGAGGGTGGAGAGAAGAACTCTTTTCACAAAACTGCTTGGATCGCCCTCTGAAAAGTTGGGTCTCGACAGGGATTTGATATCTCAGCTTTCTGAGGAAGACTTTGGCCTACTGATAAAGTCGTTGTGGGCCAGCCAGATTTGGACCAACAAAGACTATCTTGTTCACAAGATTGTCGAAGAAAATGGCCTAGCACAGATAAAGATTGAACTCATGGAATTGCTCCACGGGACTGATTCGATAGCGCACAGGTACGACCGTTTCAGAGAGAACATAAAGGGATTGGGTGCTTCTTCGCTAACAGAGATTCTCCACTTCTTCGATTCATCCAAGTACTGCATTTGGAATATAAAGCCCAAACGCGTTTTGCCCTTCTTGGGAATGGAGAACTTGCTCCCGAAGAGGGTGTTCACATATTCTGTAAGTGGGGAGGAGTACGAGAAGTGCATTGAAGCCTTAGACCTAGTAAGAATGGTGCTGATATCAAACGGCATCGAGAAAGCTGACTTTACCGACGTTGACTTCTTCCTAGCGTACCTGTTCTACAACGTGATGAAAGGTGAAGTTGGAGTATCAGTAGCGGAGGCCGAGAGTGAGGATTTCGACCACGATGAAGTCGTAGAAAAACTGGGAGCAATTGGCTCTGGCCTTGGTTTTGACATAGAATACAAGAAGCAGATAGCCAAAGGCGCCGTCGTTGACTTGGTTTGGAGCACAAAGATCGGAAATCTCGGCATGGTGACGTATGTCTTTGAAGTTCAGAGGAAGGGATCAATCGACTCACTTATTCTAAATCTTCAAAAAGCTAGGAAGAACCCAAGCGTACAGAAGGTTGTGGTCATAGGTGGCTCCGCAACAGTCAATCAAGTCAGAGGTGAGGTAGAGGCCCTGGGAGAGGATTTTCGTAAGGCGCTAGCATACTTGACAGTTGCAGATGTTGAGAAAGCCTCTAGCCTTCTACAAGAGTTCAATAACGTGCTTAGCAAATTGGAACTGTTTAAGCTGGACTGATTGTTCAAAAATGGAGGTACGAAAAATGCATCGAAATCCAGAAATTCAAAAAGCAAAATGTCGCACAAGCACAACTATGGGCCTTGTGTGCACACCAAGGGCCGTCCTCCGTTAGAAAGCCTACCACTCTTCGAAATCATGAGACTCAGCGGAATAACGATATAACCTGTCGCCCTCGTCGAAAGTGTGCAGCATCATACTTTCAACTATAGTTTCAGTTTCTCAAACGAGTCAACAAATATGACAGAAATATCTAACT
>Ga0209725_1001703_pt1 | contig 12251 bp, 10 predicted proteins | sample I18A1metaG_FD_184145 | JGI IMG/M metagenome (GOLD analysis project Ga0209725, IMG submission 184145) | Lake sediment bacterial and archeal communities from Gulf of Boni, Indonesia to study Microbial Dark Matter (Phase II) - ​I18A1 metaG... | ecosystem: Environmental > Aquatic > Freshwater > Lake... | reverse complement strand
GGCTCGGAAGTAGCTTTCCTGAAGTTTCTCAATGCAGCAAGCTTCTACAAGGCCCAAGTCTTGATTCTGGGCGGAGACATCACGGGAAAGGTGATTGTTCCACTTGTCAAGGGTCCTCATGGATACAATGCAAAGTTCCGCGGAATAGACCGCGAGGCGAAGGACGACTCCCAGGTGCAGGAGCTGGAGAAAGAGATCCGCATGTCGGGCTACTACCCTTACCGTACCGATCCAGACGAGATGCGTCAACTTCAGGCTGATGAGGGAAGCGTTCACTCAATCTTCGTTAAGCTCATGCTTGACACATTGGAGAGATGGATTGAATTGGCTGGTCAACGACTTGGAAAGACTGGGGTCAAGATGTACTTGACAGGAGGGAATGACGATATCCCAGAAATCAAGACAATAATCAGGAAATCTGACTACGTCATCGATCCTGAAGACAAAGTGGTCGACATAGATGGCAAGCACGAAATGATCAGTCTCGGCTGGAGCAATCCAACTCCATGGGATACGCCCCGCGAATGCTCCGAAGAAGAGCTCTGGAACAAGATCGAGGCCATGGCATCACAGGTCAAGAGTATGAAGAGCTGCATCTTCAACTTGCATCTCCCTCCAAGCGACGCAATCATATCCGAGTGTCAGAAGCTCGACAAAGACCTGAAGCCAGTCTTTCTAGGTGGCGAACCGGAGATGATAAGCGGCGGAAGCGTCTCTGTTCGCAAAGCAATCGAGAAGCACCAGCCGCTTCTGGGACTTCATGGCCATATCCACGAAGCGAGAGGAACGGTCAAGATAGGGCGCACCCTCTGCGTGAACCCTGGCAGTGAATCGAGCGAAGGAATCCTGCGAGGCGTCATCGTGAACCTTGAGGAGCAATCCGTGAAGAGCTATATGTTGACACAGGGCTAGGCCTCGAGAAATGCGACAATATCCAAATCGACCTTGTGCCAGCATCTGCCCCAGTTTCTAGTCCGGAAGTAAGCATGTTCGAATCTGCAAGGCAAATAACCTCTAACGGATTGTTCGCATCCCAATTGGACAGAATTGCATGCGCTGGGCGAGGTTCTAGCATTTCATCTCCTATTTGGGTGAGGGCCGACATAGGGTTTTAGCGAATTCACCATCACGAGGCTAAGGCGATAGCTGAGTGCTTCAGTGGCACGCTGATTTCAAGACGGCCTCGAAAGAGAGAAAAAGGGGGATCTCGGCAGGCTGGCGCGATACTAAGTCGGAGGTATCTCCTTGAAGCCTAGTGTTATGTCGATGCCTTGGCGGTTATGATAGGCCTTGCTCACGAAGTAGATGATGATCGACACGATGAAGATCGAACCGAAAAGCATCGCTGCCAAGCTAGCGTTCGCCGTTAACAGTGGATTCACCGCAACAGCATAGGCTGCATAGAACAGGATCAATGCAGTTACCAGTGCAACTATCGAGATCGCCGGCACTCCTGCGACTCGCTTCCTCATGAACGTGGGGAGCGTGTCCAGCAGGGTTTTCCACCTAGTGAAGGGGAAGATGACGACTGTCAGAGAGATCACTCCATAGGACAATACCATTAGCGTGGCGACTGCTGCGAACCAGGCGGCGAAGCCTAGGTACGCGAAGAGGAACGCGGTTATTATTGCTATGATCGTGGTGACGAGGAGAGCGTAGTGAGGCGTCTTGAATCGGTTGTTGACCTCTGCCAGCTTGGTTGGCATAAGACGGTCGAAGGACCATGCGAACCAGTATCGTGCCGCAGTCATCAGAAGGACGAAGGCGAATGCAATGTTTGCCAAGACGAAAGTCCCGAGCACTAGTAGACTAAGGTTCTGGTCCGGGTAGACTGTGATCCCCAGCATTAGAGGCATGCTTGGCGGGAACGGAAGTGGAAATACATCTGGTTTGTTCGCCCACAGCCACGACAGCGCCGACAACCAATTGACATCGACGGCGTTGATCTCAGCTAGATCACAGAGAGTCCATATGATGAACGAGAAGATGTTCGCGAGAAACAGCGCGATTGGGACGGAACGATTGACGTTCCTAATCTCACCCGAAATAGTTCCCGCCCCCATCGCTGCGCCCGATAGCAACATGAACGTAAACGCAACGCTGGACAATGTCGCGCCCAGCGTGACCGGGGTCAGGGTCCAACCGGCGGACTCTGCTGTCTTGAAGACTGCTTGATACGTTGTGTAGTTGGACATCAACGTGTCCCATTTTGCCGAGAATGTGGTCGGGCTAGTTGTTCCCAGGATTACCCAAATCAGGACAAGCGCAATGATCTGAATGATCCATCCTGCGTACAGCAGGGCCTTTGCAGTCTTGTGCCCCAGCATCGTGAGCGCACCGTAGACTACCATTAGCACCAAAGCGAACAAGAGAGATCCTTCCGTGGATTGCAGCCAAGTTGCGCTAGAGACCAGGCCCGGATTGTTGTACAGCATGCCCCAGACCACAAGTGTCATGGAGGTTGTATATCCGTAGGTGAAGCATACCGTGATGAAACCAGCGCACAGGTACATGTAGAAGTAGACAGTGGACCATCCAAATCCTATTGCTGGATGCACTGTTCTTGCGAACCATACGTAGTCGCTGCCTGAGCGTGGCATTGCCACGGCTACAACCCAGTACACGACTGCAAGTAGAAGCGTTGGCACTAGCGCGAACGCCAGGGATCCAACAAGGTCAGCCCCGGGCCAGAAGCCGTAGAACCACGGGAATTGCAGAGTAGTGTTGAGCACCGCGAAGATTATCAGAGTGTAGATGAGCGTTGCGTCAGTTGCGCCGAAAGGCCTGACGAGACCACTCGTTTTCCGTATGAACACCGCTTTTTCTGCCAATTTTCCTCGGCACAACTGTCAACCCGATTGCTATTTGAAACTTTCTAAGAGACGCGACAAGAATCGAACGTGAATTCGATTCCCGGCTTGGTGAGGCGCTGCAAATAGAAATCACAAATCGTAGACCTCATCCAGAACGAGGAGCAGAATGGCGATGCGCCTATTCGGGTCTCAAGATGCGTCATATTTGGCGGGTCGATTCGATGCGTCTCAGCTACAGGTATGCACCATTGCATGATCATCGCTTACCGCTCAGTCTTGGACATCCATTCCCTGCAGATCCTCACGCCATCGACCGCGCTAGCACCATAGGCGTCAGCACTAATTTCTCTAGCATAGTCGTGTGTAAGAGGGGTTCCACCGACAATCACTCTAACACTGGTTCTCAGCCCGGCTTCTTCGATTTTCCTTATCACGTCCTGCATCTGAGGTATGGCGACTGTCAGTAGCGCTGACAAGGCGAGAATGTCGGGATTGTGCACATGCAAGGCTTTCAGAAAGCGATGCGCAGGCGTATCTACTCCTAGATCTATCACCTCGAACCCTGCTGCTGTCAGAAGCATCGCAAGGATGTTCTTGCCTATGTCGTGGAGGTCGCCACTCACCGTTCCGATAGTCACTCCGCCAAGCTTCTCTAGTCCAGATTTCTCCAAGAAGGGCTTCAGAACCTCCATTCCTTCCTTCATCGTTTCGCCAGCCATGATCAATTCGGACAAGAAGTACTTTCCCTCCTCGTATCTTTGGCCAACGATGTCCATCCCCTTTGCCATGCCCTGTGTAACCAGCTTGGATGGCGGCACGCCTGCAGCGAGTGCCTCTCTGCACAGTCTTCGTACTCCGTCGCTGTCGAAGTTCGCGACGGATTCTCCCAATCTGCTAAGATAGCTCCGTTCTGCCACTATCATCACCGAATTGGGTAGACTCCGAACCTATGAGCGGTCTCTATGTATGTTCGAACATTCCTCAGGTACTTGTCGATGTCAGGAACATACGAATGAAGCGAGTTGCTCGATCCCAAAATATGTCCCCCGCCTGGAGATATCGCTCTGATGACATCTATTACTGCTCGGACGACATCCTCCTCGGTCCCGAATGGTAGTAGTTTCGCGACGTCTACCCCTCCGACGATAGTTATTCTGTCGCCGTAACCTTTCTTGAATTGTGAGATATCCATCGCACCCGGTTGGATTGGGTGAAGACCGTCAATGCCCCAATCCAAGATATCATCTATTATGGGGATGAGGTTGCCGTCGCTGTGGAAGATGACCCTAGCTCCTTTCTTCTTGAGGCTTTGAACTAGACTCTTGTAGTAGGGGTGGACGAAGTCTCTGTAGAGTTTTGGTGACATAAATGGCCCGTGATTGTCTGCGAGGTCGTCTCCGATCAGAATGAATTCGGCTCCCGCATCTAGGTAGGACTTTCCCAACTCTAGGCTGAACTCGTAATTCCTCTTCAGTACTCTGTGAGCAAAGGCCGGCTCCCTGTACATGTAGAAGAGGAAGTCTCTCAATCCGACCTGTAGGGCGGCATGCTCGAAGATGGCCTCCTCTATGGTTCCCGCCACCGCATATTCATCTCCCAGTGCCCTTAGCGTGGCTTCAAACGCGTCTAGACGACCAGCGGCTATGGGACTTGGGAATTGGAACTCGTCGAACTTCTCAGGAGTCTTCAGGGTCCCCTCAATGTAGAATCCGAGCTCACCAAATAGTGATCCTTTGCTCTGCTGCCACTTGCGGCCCCATTCATCCATGACGACGTTTTCGTTTACTTGTGTATACTGCCAGCCGCCGGAGGAGACTGGCACGAAATCGATCTCAAGCGTCCTATAGAAATCGATCAGATCGTTGACGCCCCCAAAAGGGCGCTCGATCACTTTCTCGATGACGCTCGTAGCCGTCCACGCTTCGAGCAGTGGTACTCTATCAGGCTCTATGTGTTCCAAGGCAGCATATGCGCGCTCTTTTGGAGTCATCCTAAGACTCATCGTTGAGCCTTCTTGCTGAAACGTGTATCAGCACAAGAGTCGAGACATCTCTGCACAAAAGAATTGCTATATGAGGAACTCCGGCAATTACAGCTCGCAGTGCAAACACGGACCGGTGTGACCAGAATAGGAGCTCACCTACTGAGTCTTCACAGGATCCATCCTTTCCCGGACCGGTAGCTGGCCAGGCGAGCGGCTGGCCGTAACTCGAGGAAGCGTGCCTTAGCCGAACGGAGCGATGCCCCTGTATGCTTCGTGAACATACGTGAGCGCTAGGATTAGCAGAATGACAAAGTTCGGAAAAAGAGATAATGCAACAAAAGCCTGAAGTCCAAGCTTGAGCGTGGACCTTGGCAGGTAGAAGGCGACAAACCCGACAGCGATCGAGAAACAGACTAGCAAGATGATTAACGCCATGTAAGGATCAAGCTTGGCCCTACTCGCTCCCCTCTTCCGCTGAGACAAGTACATTGCTAGGAGAAAGATGGTTGAGGCCAACAGGACCAATGAGACAATCAGGCCAAGTCCAAGCGCTTCCAGTTCTTGGGCACTCACGAGGCTTGGCAAGAGCTCATTTCCCATCCTTGCACTGGTTGGGTAGATTTGCTGGATCTCGCCTCTATGTGTTTGGCCTCTCTGGGCGGACTATGGTCCTCGAAAAGACCAAGTTTCTTGGGATGCGTTTCTGAGTTCGGTACCTTGGACTACGGTCTTTTCCGCGAGATCTTGACGGCAAGAATCAAATACGAGTACCGTCGGCTAGCTTCGGCAGGTCATAGTTGTGTCTGTCCCTCCACACTTGGCAGAAGGGTTTGTCGAAGAAGCCACAAGAGTCGTAGATGCCGCCACAGAAAGAGGTATAGTCCTGAGAATCATGGGGGCAACGGCGGTCAGGATCCATTGTCCGAAGTTCTCCTATCTCCATGACGCGCTTCAGAGGGAAATCACTGACATAGACTTCATTGGGTACGGGAAGCAGAACAGCAGTGTACTGAAGATGTTAGAAGACTTGGGTTATGCGGCAGACAAACGGATGCGCATGTTCAAGTTCCTAGGAAGGTACCTGTACGAGAACCCGAATAACCAGCGTCATATTGATGTTTTCTTCGACAAGCTTGAGTTCTGCCACACAATCGACTTCAAGGGCCGGCTAGAAATTGACTATCCAACGATCTCGCTAGGTGACATCTTCCTCCAGAAGATGCAGATCGTTCAGATCAACGAGAAGGACGTCAAAGATGTCATAGTCATCCTGAGAGAGCACGATATAGGAGGGGAAAGCAAGGAGACGATAGACAGCGACTACGTCTCCGGTCTATTGTCCAGAGATTGGGGTTTCTGGTACACGGTCACGACGAACCTGGGGAAGGCCCGTGCATTCCTACCTGGGTACCAAGGGCTGTCTCTCGAGGACAGATCAGACATCAGCGCTAAGATCGACAAGCTCTCAGAAGTCATAGAGAAGCGCGAGAAATCATTTGGCTGGAAGATGAGGGCCAAGACGGGCACAAGGCAGCGATGGTACAGAGAAGTGGACGAGACGGGCCTGTAGTAGCGCTGTCGAATCTGGCATGTCGCATAGTCTTTCTTTCACTGAGAGCTAGGGCAAAGCGCTCAAGCAGGCAGCCGAGCCAGCACTTCTACCAGTAGGTATCTCTTCGCCATGTGCAGCGCTCCAGAATCTCTATTGTGGTTCCGAAGGTCTTGTCGACAGGCAGGTATCCGTACTTGTTATCGTCCCCCGGTATCATGCACCATTTCTTCTCGGGTGGAAGTGGTTTGCCCATCGAGTCGACTAACGTCATCCCTCTCTTTTTCATCTCCTCGTAGAACTCCTCGATATTGTCGACTTCAACACAAAGCTCGAACATAGTCCCGGGACCTTTCTTCTTCAAGTACTCAAGGCTTGGTCCTCTCACAGGAGCAAGCAACTCAACGTAACTCTCACCTTTGGGAAACGGCAGGTAGACGTAGTTGATCTCTTCATCAGTATTGCTCACGTGGAAGTATTTCGGGCGCTCGCAGCCCAGCACTTCTCTGTAGAATTCGATGATCTTCTCGTCGAGTTTCTCGACTAGTATGCCGATATGATCTAGCTTTGCTTTCAAGGCATAATCACGCGGTCCGTCTCGCCTGCGAATTGGATTTAACGCTTGCGCGGTCTTATGGCAGTGAACCGAGTCTTGCAAGAGCTGGCGCCTACAACGCTTAATATGGAAAAGGCCTTGGTATCGTGCTCCAGATCGAGAAGAAGGTTGCAGCTTGTATCCGTCGATTGTGCCAAGCATGATCGGTGGGATGAGGGGATTCATCCTCGAGAATGAGAAGATCAGGGTGGTCTTGGTGCCGGAGTTCGGAGCGCGCATTCTTAGTCTCATCTATAAGCCAACCGAGACCGAGTTTGTGTGGCACAACCCACGGGTGCCCCTGATGCGGCCTACCTATCAACCCGAGTTCGAGGATATGAGCGGCCTATTCGACTGCGTGCCAACTTGCGAGCCCTGCGCTTTCAAGGGGAGGAAACTCCGGATGTACGGAGAGGTTGCCTCTGAGCCCTGGCGTCTAGTCAGAACGGAAAAGACCGGTCGCTCGCTTTCGGTGAAGATGCAGAGAAGATGCGACGTGTATCCGCTAATGATCCACAAGTCTCTAACAATTGTCAAGAATCAACCGACGCCAACGCTCAAATACAGGTTGGTCAATCTGTCCGACGATGTGCTCGAATACCACTACAGCGGTCACAACACTCTCAACGTGAACCCAAACTGCCGAATAGTCCTTCCACCCGAGGTGACGAAAGTCAAGCTCGGGATGGCAGTCACTGATCGTCTCGGAAACTCTGGAGATGAGATATCGTGGCCAGTGACCGTTGACAGGAACGGCAAGACAGTCGACCTCAGCAAGATAGGTCAACCTTGCGAAGGAACCGGAGAGAATCTCTACACGCCCAAGTTGAGAGAGTCATGGTGCGCGGCGTTCAATGAGTCACGAAAAGAGGCCATCGGGTTCTCATTCCAAGCCCAAGCCTTGCCTTACATACTCGTCTGGATAAACCACGGTGGATACGGAGGCTACTATCACATAGCGCTGGAACCCGCGACTGGCAGACCTGACAATCTAGAGGTCGCCGTCAACGAGTGGAAGAACTACGCCGCACTACAGCCAAGATCAGAAGTATCGTGGACTGAGAGGATTTTCGTGAACCACGGCATCAAGCACATCGAAACAATCTCATCAGAGAAAGGAATCATACAATAAGCCACAGCAAGGCCCATCTTCGTTCAAGCAACGAGACATTAGCCGCTTCTCGAGTTCAAGGCAAGACCTCGAATTCATCCTAATAGTCACGGCTGATCTGACACTTCTTAGATTCTCACAGTAATCGGCAACGCTTGCAAGTCAGATTTTGTTAGAGAAGCGTCTCACGAGAAGCGGCAATGCTCTTAAGGAGCTCTGAGCATGCGAATTGCGGTTCTAGGGACATGAGCCCCGCAAAGCCAATTCAAAGTGTCTCTGACATCGATTACGTGAAGCACGGCCTGACTAAGGAATTTCTTCTCGGTATGCTTCGAAAGATGATCGAGATCCGAAGGTTTGAGGAGCGTGTCGAGCGGCTGTTTCTGCAGGAGGGCGTTCTGATTGGGCCGTCGCACCTCTACCTGGGAGAGGAAGCGATCGCAGCTGGCGCAATCGGTGCACTCAACGATGACGACTTGATCACCAGCACATACCGAGGCCACGGACATGCGATCGCAAAAGGCGCCCCAATGAAGATGCTAATGGCGGAGCTATTTGGAAAGGCCACGGGCACCTGCAGGGGACTCGGTGGCTCAATGCATGTCGCTATCTATCCTGAAAAAGGATCGGTGTATGCAACAGCGATCGTAGGTAGCGGAATACCGATCGCGACCGGGGTGGGACTGGCCCTCCAGATGGAAGGGAAGCGGCGAGTTGCTATGACGTTCTTCGGGGACGGCGCGTCGAACACAGGTGCCTTCCACGAGGGAATCAATCTTGCATCTGTATGGAAGGTTCCTGTGATATTCGTTTGCGAGAACAACATGTACGCCATGTCCACTCGAGCAGACTATGCAGTAGCAGCGGAAAGCGTCGCCGCCCGGGCTCAAGGTTACAAGATGCGGGCGGTGGTTGCTGACGGAAATGACGCGGTCGCGGTCTACTTGGCCGCGAAAGAGGCAGTCGGTTTCGCTAGGAACGGTCAAGGGCCAACGCTTCTGGAGTGTATGACATACAAGCTGAAGGGTCACGGCGTCTACGACAAAGGCGACTACAGGCCCAAAGAAGAAATTGAGGCATGGCTTAGACGAGACCCGATCAGCGGGCTCGAAGCCAAGCTTCTCGAAGCCCGTCTAGCAACGCCAGCAGATTTCGAACAGATTGAGAAAGAGGTTGGTGCTGAAGTAGAAGAGTCCGTCACATTCGCAAAGTCCAGCCCAGTTCTACCGTTTGATGAACTCCCGAAGCTTGTGTATGCGAGGCAATGAGAAATGCCCGAATTGACATATGCCGACGCTTTGCGCGAGGCTCTGCGCGAGGAGATGCTCAGGGACTCGCGCGTCGTCTTGATGGGCGAGGAGATCGGCGTCTTTGAGGGAGTATACAAGGTTACGCGAGGGCTGCTGAAAGAGTTCGGACCCGAGAGGGTAAGAGATACGCCGATCTCAGAGGCGGCCATAGCTGGCGCAGCCATCGGCGCCGCCCTCGCTGGCCTCAAACCTGTGGCCGAGATCATGTACATGGATTTCCTGCCGATCTGTCTTGACCAGATCGCAACGCAGGCCGCCAAGATGCACTTCATGAGCGGCGGGAAACTGAAGGTCCCGATGGTTCTGAGAACACAGTACAGCCTCGGCCGCGTTCATGGCGCGCAGCACTCCCAGTTCTTTCCGTCCTGGTTGTTTCAGGTGCCAGGGTTGAAAGTCGTCCTGCCTTCGACGCCGTATGACGCCAAAGGTCTCTTGAAGGCGGCCATTCGCGACGAAGACCCAGTTGTCTTCATAGAGAGTGGCGTACTCTACAGGGCTAGGGGTGTGGTTCCGGACGGAGAGTACGTCATACCTCTCGGCCAATGCGACATCAAGAAAAAGGGAAATGACATCACAATAGTCGCGGTCTCAAGAGTCGTCAACGAGGCTTTGGCCGCGGCCGCCAAACTGGACGAGCAAGGAGCCACAGCCGAGGTCATAGACCCGAGAACGATCCAACCGCTCGACTTAGCAACAATCCTAGAGTCCGTCAGGAAAACTGGCAGGTTGATAATCGCCTCCGACGACGTTAAGTCCGGAGGAATTGGATCAGAGATAGCGGCACGGGTTGTAGAGGAAGCCTTCGATTCTCTCGATGCACCAATCTTGCGTGTGGCATCACCAGACACGCCGATCCCCTTCTCGCCACCGCTGGAGCAAGCGTACATGCCGAATGCTCAGAAGATCATAGAAGCAGCGAAGAAACTGATCGGGTGAGATTTCAGCGATGTTCAAGGTCAAAATGCCCCGCCTAGACCCAGCTATGCAGTCGGGCAAGATAGTCGAGTGGTTGAAGAAAGAAGGGGAACGTGTCGAAAGCGATCAACCCATCGTCAGGATCGAAGGAGAGAAGACCACATTCGAAGTTGACTCTCCGGGACCGGGAATTGTCCGGAGGCTCCTGTTTGAGCCTGGCACAGACGTTCAGGTTGGCCAAACGATCGCGCTTGTTGGCGCTCCAGACGAGCCGCTACCAGTTGAGCTTGAAGCACTAGAGACCTCGCAGGTTGTCGTGACAGAACGCGAAACCGTTGTGTCTGCCCTACCGAGAATTCAAGAAGCGGCCGCGTCCCCGGTTGCGCGAAAGATGGCAAGAGAAGCAGGCCTCGACCTTTCGAAGATCAAGGGCTCAGGTCCGGCAGGCAGAATAGTCCGTGAAGATGTCCAGAAAGCAATCGAGCAGATGAAGACGCGACCTGAAGCAATCGCGGTTTCGGCTCAAGTCGCAAGGGCTGTGCCAATCGCCAAAACGATCAAACTCGCGGGAAAACGGAAGACCACCGCGGAGCGTCTCTCATACGGTTTTCACACCTCAGTGCCCGTCACGATCACGATGGAGGCGCGGATGGAAGCGGTCATTGATCAGAGGAAAGATCTTCAAAACAAAACGGGCGAGGAGATCTCCGTAACAGCGTATGTTGTGAAGGCAGCCGCTAGGGCTCTGGAGGATCATCAGATGATTAACTCGTCCCTTGAAGGAGACGAGCTTAGAGTCTACGGTGACGTGAACGTCGCCGTAGCGATCAATACGGCTGACGGACTTGTAGCCCCCGTGATACCGCAAACCCACAAGAAGTCGGTACTTGAGATCTCTCGCGGCATTCGCGAGCTCACAGAACGGGCCATGCAGAACAAGCTGACGGTTTCAGATCTCACAGGCGGGACATTTACGGTGACGAACCTCGGTGGGTACGGCGTCGAGCTTTTTGCGCCAGTCATCAATCCGCCGCAATGCGCAATCCTTGGATTCGGCCGAACATCCGAGAAACCTGTGATCATAGAAAAGCAGGTCCGGGCGGCATCGGTCACGACTCTGTCGCTCGTATTTGATCATAGGATAGTTGACGGGGTACCTGCAGCCCAGTTCCTACAGCGCGTCAAGGAGCTTCTGGAGGACCCGACGAAGCTGGAGTGATTCGGCTGCGAACTACCGCTGGCAGGTAAGGGCCACCTTGATAGCTGCGCCGCTCTGCATTAGACGTAGGGCCGCCTCAACTTGGGAGAGGTTCATCCGGTGAGTGATCAGAGGCGCGACCTTGACCTGCCTCGTTGAGATCAGCTTCATCGCTTCACGTACGTCTCTCGGGGTATGATGGAACGCGCCCTTGAGAGTCAGTTCACCGTAGTGTACGGCTCCAGTGTCGATCGAGGCCGCACTTCCTGCCGGGCAGCCGCCAAACAGAACAGTCGTTCCACCCTTTCTCGTAGCTCGCACGGCCAGCTCCCAAGTTTCCGGCTTTCCGACCGCTTCGATCGTAACGTCTGCTCCGCGGCCCTGCGTGAGCCTCTCAACTTCGCCGATGGTATCCTTGGAGTTGACTAGATGGTCAGCTCCAAGTTCTCCCGCCTTCCGAAGCCTCTCGGGGTTTGCGTCGGTGACGGCAACGGCCTTGGCGCCGCTTGCTTTTGCGAGCTGTATGTGAAGCAGACCGATTGGGCCAGCGCCGATGACAAGAACCATGTCGCCGCCCTTGACACCTGACAGATCTCCTCCGTGAACCACGCATGCCAATGGTTCTAGGAGGGCTGCCTCTTCGAAAGAAACACCCTCTGGAATCTCGTACGTGTTCTGCCTCACTATTCGTGCGGGCAGTCGCAGGTATTCGGCATAGGCTCCTGGAGAAGAGAACCCTACCAACACTTCGTCCAAGTGATCGCATAGGTTAGGTT
>Ga0209725_1001701_pt1 | contig 12252 bp, 9 predicted proteins | sample I18A1metaG_FD_184145 | JGI IMG/M metagenome (GOLD analysis project Ga0209725, IMG submission 184145) | Lake sediment bacterial and archeal communities from Gulf of Boni, Indonesia to study Microbial Dark Matter (Phase II) - ​I18A1 metaG... | ecosystem: Environmental > Aquatic > Freshwater > Lake... | reverse complement strand
GGCGCCAGCGTTGCCACGTGTTAGCCGGCCGTTGTTCACGTGCCTTCCTTTCGGAGAGATGCCTCAGTAGATCAAATCGTAGCCCTCTTTCCCTTGCTCTTGTGTCCTCTGTCCTTACAAAGTCTGGCGGAGGCGGCTCCGCCCCGAGATCGATCGCTCCGTCCGAGGGAGGTGTTTCCATTCCGAGCTGCGTTTCCTGAGGTTGCCCGCACCTGATGCAGAATTTGGAGCCAAGTGGAATCTCCGCAGAGCAGTACACACAAGCTTGTGTTTGTTCTTGAATTGTGGGAATCGTGGGGCGGGGCAATCTACCAGCATTACACAACCTATCGATTGATTTGTCTATTTCCTCTCTTGCTGCGCCAAGATGCTCTGAAGCCTGATTGAGAGAGATATCTTCGCCGTTTCGCTGCACGATATATTCGTAGAGTTTCTCGTCGAGCAACTGTTGGTCGTAGGCGAGTTTGGTGTTCTCTTGCTGAAAGGCGAAGTCGGTTTCACGTGTCTGAGTGGCCTTCGGCGGAGGCATTTCTATTCTGATCGGCTTCGGGTCTATGAGCTTTGCTTCATCATCGACTGTTATGCGGGAGGCCAGATCCACTACTATCTTACGGTTGGTATCATATGACTCTGTTAGTATGATGTTTTCGTGAAAGCTTCCGCGGTAAGCATCGGGATTTAGGTTCTGCTTGGTCAAGGCATCTGCAAACTTGTCCCAAAGCTTCTTCAAATCTACTTCAGTCAGCGCCAACTTGGCCTTCGTAGCATCCCTGTCCTTTCTTTTTGGCAATTTGAAGCACTCAAGAGCTAGGTAGAATAGTTTTCGCTGCTTCGCAGACTTAAGACTACCGCTGTCTGATCAAAAGTGCCATCCGTGCAAAATGAATGAGGCAATGTCAATAGGCTCGAACTCGTAATTTGATTCAGCTGTTACATATGGGCCGGAGTTTTGAAGAACTTCGCTTAATCATCTCGATTTGTGCAGCTAAGAGTTGCGCTTGCTGCAAAGGCTTAAGAACTAATCGGGTCAACGTATAACGGAATCTCATGTGAGGGAGAATCAGTGGTAAAGAAATGCTCCAAATGCGGAACTGACAACAAAGATGAAGCCACATTTTGTTCAGCTTGCGGCAATGCATTGATCCCAGCAAAACCCGTTCCATCAGTCAAAGTTGTCACGCCGATTACACCTGGAGTGAGTGTTGGGATTCCTACTTCAACAGTAAGAGTCACGCCTCCAGGAATGTGTTTCTATCACACAAACCTCAGAGCGGCCTACGTTTGCAACAGGTGCGGCCGCGCTATATGCAGAGATTGCGCGAAAGCATACGCCGACCTTGTCATGTGTCCCTCCTGCTACAGGGAAACTGCTCCAGCAATACCAACCGCTCCGCCACCAGCCAGATCCACGTTGCCAATGGTCCTGTCTTTGATCGCGGGAATACTTGTCTTGGCGTGCGCGCTGGGCATCCTATCAGGATCACCTCTACTGCTGATCTTTGCATTCTTGATGTATTTGCTGACAGGCATCAGCCCGGTCTGGGTTGTGATAATAGGCGTGTTGGCAGGTTTCCTCATGGTCGCCGGAGCCTTGATACTGTATCAGCCGGGATATGAAACCATAGGCGGCATCATTGTGATGATCGCCTCAATACTAGGCCTACTTGCCGGCGGAGGATTCATAGTAGGATTCATCCTAGGCTTGATCGGCGGCACACTTGCGCTCACAAGGAAGTAGCCCCGAGCTCCCTGCCTCTCATGGAACCTGATCGGTGACTTGAGTGTTCTACGTAAGTATGTCGAAAGCAGCGTTGGACAAGGTCGTAGAACACGCAAAGAGCAGAGGGCAAGAGGAAGTAGTCGGGATTCTGATAGGCAGGGGTGAAGGCCAGACCGTAATAGTCGAGGATGCTATCACGGGAAGAATAGAAAGCACGGCCACGCGAGCTGTATTGCCTCCGGAAACAATCGCAAAGATAGCAGACGACATAATCAAGCAAAGAATTCAGGGCACCATTGTAGGATGGTATCACTCTCACCCCGGATACGGCATATTCATGTCGAACGTAGACATCTCGACACAGACAAGACTCCAACAATTCTCTCGATATGTTACCGCACTGATTGTGGACCCATTGAGCGATGAGGTGGGTTTCTTCACGCTTGATGCCTCAGGAAGCCCGATAGCGATATCCCCACAGCGTGTTCACATTTTTCAGGAAGGAGAAGAGCCGGTTCCGCCCGAGTTTGAGGCACCGATCGAAGAGCCATCAATTGCACCTCCGGTCGAGGAAATGATTCCTCCAGTCATCGTTTCGAAAAGGAGCAAAACGACTCGTAATCTTGTAGTTGTCTTGTTATTGGTCGGAATAATGCTCGGCGGGATGTTTGGCACCATCTTCTTACTGCCAGACAAGACCCCGGCAATGATTCAGTCCCTCGGACCGACTATGGAAGGTTGGTACGGCATGCCGCTCAATCTGACCGCCAGTGTTGAAGTACCTTCGAAAAATTTGTTTCCGGCAAGAATAGCGACAGTAAAGTTGCACTACAGACTTTCCAACGAATCTAGCTATCAGATAGATGAGAAGAAGCCGTCAGGCACAGTTTACACTTGGACTATCCCTGGCCGACGTGTGATACGTGACATCGAGTATCACTTCTCAGCAATGACTACGGCAGGAATCAACGCGACAATTGGACCCTACCCAATTCATGTTGCTGATTTCTTGCTAAAAGTATCTCGCGAGAAGATGGAAATCAGGGAGATACAAGTCTTTGTGGGCAAGAGAGAGACGCTTCTCATAACTGTCACCCCCGTAAGGCACTTCGAATCACCTCGCGTATCACTATCTGCCAAGGCGCTGTCCGGAGACCTTGACTTCAAATGGGACTCAGGTGGACATGTCTTAAGTGTGCCACAAAACACGATGGCATCTGCTATCCTACTGGCCGAGGCTAGAACAGGAAGCTACGGAATTCATACTGTTATCGTTTCCGCCGAGAGCCAATCGATAACCCATAGAATATTCCATGATTTCACATTTAGAGTCATAGTGCCCAGCTTCGAGGTCATACCTGAGCAATCAACTATTCGTGTTTCAAGAACTTCGACCGGTGCCATCAAGATCGCCTTCAGATCTTTATATGGTGACATCGGAAACGTCACTTGGAGACCACCGACTCTAAAGGGATCTACCAAGCCTGCGCCTGACCTCCCTTACGGAGTCTTGCCCTCATTTAATGAGTCAAAAGTGAGATGGCTCATTCTGCAGAAGGACAAGGTAAAACACATTGCCCTGTCGTTCTCCGTGTCCGATTATACTCCGATAGGCAGATACGAAATAGTACTGTATGTCTATGCCGATTCATGCCCTGAGTGCTACAAGGAACTTATAGTAATCCTACATGTCACCTAACTGAATCGCATCACGCCCGTCCTCGATATGGCATACTCATGTCGCGAACAGACTTGGAGATAAAGAAGATAGGCGAGGTAGGAGTTCCTCGCAATCAAAGTGTCAGGGACACATCAATAGCACTGTAGTATAGCGTCAAGCTTTCAGAGTGAGAACTAGCGCTAGTTCAGTCTAGGATGTCATAGCTGCCTGACAGTGAGGTTAAGGCAATGCCTGGCCGAATGCTTCTCGGAGACCCCTTTGAAAGAATTCCATGGCAATTCTTATGAGCGGGTTTATGGCCCTACACGATAGAGGTTTCTTGTCTGGGGCGAGGGCTTGACTGATAGAGCTGTTCGGCTCACTAAAGACGATCAGAGAGTGTACAGGTATGTCGTGAAACACCAAGGCCAAATATCGTTCTCACAGGCGGCCAAGGATCTGGCACTACCGCAGGAGCAAATAGGAAGATCCATCGAGAGATTGCAGAGCGCTGGCAGGTTGGGTCCCCCGCCTGAAGAGCCCATTCAGGTACAAGTGCAACACTGCGTCCGTTGTTATGCGGAAATTCCCCTGGGCTCCAGATTCTGCAACGTATGCGGATATGTTCAAGAAGCGTGGGTTAGCCATGTTGATGTCGAACCGATACCACCTGTATCTGCCGCTGTGAAACGTGGGGCCGGTCGCCATCGCGCAGTCGCCTTATCTCTGGTCGGAATACTGATCGGAGCGGCGTTAGTAGCTATGTTCCTGCTTCCGGACAGGACCCCCCTGACCATGGAGCCAACGGAACCGAAAGCATGGTATGGTAACCCAGTTGCTTTTGAAGTTGCAGTAAAGGAATCGCCTGGGAGACTTTTTCCCGTAAGGGTGGAAAATGTTACACTGCGCTACAGACTAGTCAAGGAGAGCGACTTTCGAACGAAACGTATGAGTCAGTCTCGAGTCGAGCAACCTTTGGTTTGGACTTGTACCATACCTGGTGAATACGTGACTGGCGATATGCGTTACTACTTCTCCGCATTGACGGCGTCGAAGGTCGAAACTAAGACCGTGGAGTACACTCTTCATGTCGCTGATTTCTCGCTGAACATATCTCCAAAGGAACAGCAACTCTTCGCAGGCAAGAACGGGAAATTAGCTGTCACCATTACTCCCTTATGGCACTTTGCATCATCCAAAGTTGCGCTGTCAGCTCAAGCAGCTTCCGGGGATTTCAGCTTCCGATGGAGTCCGAATGATTTGACTGTGCCTCGAGACAAGCGAGCTGAAACCAGTCTGGACGTAGAAGTAAAGCCAAACAGTTACAGAAATCATACCATTACGGTTACAGCGAAGAGCGAAAATGTCACTCATCAGGATTACTTCAGAATCGTTGTACCCGACTTCAGAATCAGCGCAAGGCCGACAGATATTTTGAATGCCGATAGACGATCTGCACCGACTGTTAAGTTCGTCTTGGCATTCGAATCGCTGTGGGGTGACATAGGGAACGTAGCTGGTTGGGATCTCGAAGCTACTGAATTGCCACCCGGAGTCAGCTACGCCCGAAATGTGTCATCCGTCATTGTGAGGAAGAACAGAACAGAGTATGTTTCGTTCTCTTTCACAGTGTCTCCAAGCACGCCAAGCGGGCAATATACAATACTGCTAACAGTCTATGCTGTGGATAGTCCTACCTGCAGAAAACAACTCCGTCTCACCCTCAAGATCACCTGACGAAACCCATCAATGGAAGCGCTACACAGGAAACGAGTCTGAATCGTTTCAGCTAGCGCTGCGAGATGAGGAAAAGCCTAATATGGAATTCCTGAACATACCCCCAGAGGCGTGAAGTACAATGCGGTTGTTCATTCAAGCTCCAATAGGCCCGCAGTCGGGACTGGCAGAGATCGACGTGTTGCCTGAGCACACGATAATTGAGGTGAAGGAGCGGGTCTGCTCATCATTCGGCGTAGCACCGCAAACTGTTGCGCTGATGTACGGAGGAGTGCTGTTGGACGATTCTTCGACAATTTCCTCGGCGGGTATACCGGAGAATGCTCAGCTGGCGCTGATGCCATACACGATCATCGGGGGATCGGCGGAACATGAGTACGGTCTTCAAGAGCAGACTTCTTGACGAGAAAGCGTTCCTCAAACATCAGTTTCCCTTAGTAACCCCGATGAACGATCCGCCGACGGTGTACGAAGGGTTTTGTAGGTGCGAGAAGGGTCCAGTCAAAGAGCTTGCGGACAAAGGAGTATGGCCATTCACAGAGTACATCCAAATGCACCGATTCAGGTTGGAACTACCGGAAGAATATCCGCTTAAGCACCCTATTGCAACGTGGCTAACGGACATATCTCATCCAAACATCGTGCCCAACCTGCGGGGTGTCGTGTGTGTCTCTGTCCTTGGAAAGGAGTGGAAGCCTGATCTCAAGCTTCCCTCAGTCATCAACGCCCTGTACTACCTTCTCGTGGATCCTAATCCCAACGACGTTTGGAATCATGTCAAATGCTTGAAGGCGGCGGAAGTGCTACGAGTTCACGGCTTTCCGAGAAAGGGAAAGGAAGTGAAGGCGGGAGCGCCTCCCTCAGATGTTGTGAGATTCAACATCATCAACTTGCCGAAGCCTGCTCCCAGCGATGTTGTTCGCTTCTCAATTCCGGGTCGAAAGGCCAAAGATGAGAAGCGATGAAGATCAGGGCGAGCATCCCCTCAGTTGAAGAGGTTGAGGTTGAAGCCTCTCGAAGCCTGACTGTCAAAGACCTGACGAATCTCGTATGCAAGAAGCTCGGCATAGAACCAGAGTACAGCAGGCTCCTTGCCGAAGGCCGGCCTCTGAACCAGAAACTGAAACTAGGTCAACTCAATCTTTCAGAAGCAAAGCTCATCGTTGACTATGTATGGGCGCGACACTTGATCCTATGGGGAAAGGACGGTCAGAGAAGGCTAAGAGAAGCAAACATCTTGATGGTTGGAGCTGGAGCAATAGGAAATGAAGTTGCGAAGAACCTCGCCATGCTCGGGGTTGGTAGGCTCACCTTCGTGGATTTCGATGTTGTCGAGCTGTCGAATACCAGTCGGATGATATTCTTTGACAGGGGAAACGTAGGCAAATCCAAGGCTGAGGCTATCGCTCGCGCCATCATGAAGAAATATCCTCACACGAAAGTAACCTCCTACCATTCGAAATTGGAGGACATTCCTCTTAGTGCCTACTTGGAGGCCGATGCCATTGTCTGCGGACTGGACAATGTCCTATCAAGAGTATACCTCTCAACAATCGGAACAAGGTACCTCATACCAATAGTCGATGGAGGGATTCTGGGATACCAAGCAAGGGTCCAGACATACATTCCATTACACTCGCCATGTCTGGCGTGCGTTCTTCCGAGAGGCCAGTACGGCCAGCTTGCTGGGCTCAAGAACCCGTGCGACGCTCCCTTAGAAGATGCTAAGATACCCTCCCTTCCCACGACAACTTCTCTCGTCTCCGCTGTTCAAACGCAGGAAGTCCTGAAGTTGATCGTGGGCTATCCGATCTTTCATCAGAAAGGCACGTGGCCTCAGGAAACCGGAGAACCGATATCTGGTGTGTGGATTGCAGATCTTCGCTTCGGCAAATACGCCACTATGCCGCTCAATAGAAGTGAAAAATGCATGGTGTGCGGCACAGAAGGTGTGGGCAGAGAAACTGTGAAAAGGGTTGAGGTTCCGATTCGCAAACTAGGCGACTCTACCAAGGCTCTCAAGAAGGCAATACTCAAGCTTCTTCCTAAAGAATACGGAGATCTACAGATCTCGAAGATTAGCGCCGAGCAAGAGTCTAAGATGATTGATGGGACAAGGATGAGTCGAAGCGGAATAAAAGTAGGTGATTTTCTTCAGGTGACCTTTAAAAGCGGACCCGAGAGATATGAGGACCTGATCGTTAGGTTGGTGTAAGAAATGAACTGCCCTAGTTGCGGACAAGTCAATGCAGATGCCGCTAGATTCTGCTTCAAATGTGGAACGCCTCTCAGGGAAACGGAAAGAGTGACACTGACTCCAACTCCTCCGCCTGCCCAGCTGGGTCCGCCGGCGTCTGTGGCATCGAAACCTGTCCCGGTGACAAAGCCTGTGACTCCAATGGGAGGCCCGGTCGGAGTCTCGCCAGCGATGGCACCTTCCCTCAGAGTCCCCTCGCCGGGAATGTGCTACTACCATCAGAACTTGCGAGCGACATATGTCTGCTCTAGGTGTGGACGGCCAGTCTGTAGAGACTGTGCGAAAGCCTACTTGGACCTAATATTCTGCCCGCCTTGCTATTCATCGTCCATACCATAGCGAGAGTGCACCGAGTAGTGTCAGCAAGAGATTGTAAACGGGCAGATCGTACACATAGGAGCCTGCTTACGCCGGAGAGTTTTCATAGATGGAATACAGCGTGGATTTGAAGTGTGAGGATGCCCAAGACATATAAGTTGACAACCTTAGTCATAGTTTCTGGAAGGTGAAGTGTTACGCGATCTTCCCGTGGTATCGGACTCATCCTCAAGATGATGCTCACAACTACGCTGATCGTGGCATATGCAACAGCCGTCACTTATGCTCAGGTGGGAAGCGTGCTAAGCCATACCATGGCCAAGAGTATAGATCCGTCGACAAGGACTCCAACGGTCACTGCAACTGAGTTTCTGACGACAGATGATGCTGCTCACTCATGGTTTGAGATCAAGATGGATACGTTCGGCCCCATAATGTTCAATTGGAAATGGTATGAGCCTACCGGATCAGTCCACCGGGAATACACGATATTTGAATTGGTTGAGAAGGACAAGACATACCGATTCTGGGATACTCTCTCCATCAAGGGCGCCTCGGCAGCAGTGAGAGAAGGCGCATGGCGAGTAGAAGTCTTCGCAAGAACAGACAAGTTGTTCGAGGAGGCATTTTCAATCAAGCCTCCAATATACAAAGTCACGGTTGGCGTATCCGGATTTGGCTCTAGGTTTTCTGCGGTTGTTTACGTGGACGGAGCAAGCAAAGGACCAATCGCCGGAGAATCAAGTACTCAATTTACATTTGACTTAGGAACATCACACACGATGTCGGTTGACCAGATTGTTCTCGGTGACCAAGGAACGAGGTACAGTTGTTCAGCCAATTCGTGGACGGCTGATTCGGAGTCTTCGCACACATTTGTCTACGAGACTGAGTACAGTTTGACCGTGGTCTCCCAGTATGGTACTCCGAAGGGAGGGGGATGGTACAGAGCCGGGTCCACAGTGACATTTTCAGTTGACAGCCCAGTCGCTGGGCCTGTAGGAGTACAGTACGTCTTTGAGCGTTGGACCGGCGATTCGACATCTATCTCTCGGCACGCCACCATAACAATGGATGGACCAAAGCGTGTCACGGCCGTATGGATCGCGGATTATACGCAGTTCTACCTCATAGTAGGGATAATCGCCGGCGTCACAGCAGTACTCGCCGTTGTGCCGATTGTTGCAAGTAGGAGACGGCCTCCCAAGACCCGTGGACCAGTCCTTCCCAGGCCAGGGCCGCCGGCGCCCGCATGCAGAACATGCGGCAAACCAACGATGCACATCCAGAGAGTCAACAGATACTACTGTACCAACTGCAAGAAGTATGTATGATGTGTTCACCGTGTCTCACTCTTCTTGGAGATCTCGTCAGACACCAGAAAGCATCTCACATTCCACCAATCGCTACGAGACTCTGCTGAAAGGACGCTGTCGAAATCGTCTTCATCTTGCCTATTAGAGAAGAGAAGGGTATGATCACGAGACAAAGGGCACGTTGCCTACTTCTTCTATTTCTGATATCATGTCTTCAGCTCGGCCTGATTAGCGTGGAGACGAGAGCACAGATCGAATGCAGCATTGCATCATTAGACTATCCATCTGAGGCAATAGGCGGGCGCAGTTTCAGTTTGATGGTTACTGTTGACCATTCATTTCCTCAATTTACAACCTACTCACTTAGAGTTGACGCATGGGAAGGCGAGTATTCGAGTTCGAGGAGTTGGTATTTCAGCGATGCCTTGGCAGGTGGCAAAATCGTAGAAGTATCAGGTGCTGGCTCACGAAAATTCTCTCTCGACATAGCTGCGCCCTCTACTTCGAAACAATGGTCTATTACGGTGATCGCAAGTTACAAAGCATCATACCAAACAACATGGTACTACTTGGGGTCTAAAGGCGGATATAGGTCATTCTCAGTTCTGATCTACACAAAAAGCCAGGTATCGTTGAAAACTTCTCCAAGTGAAGTTGCCCGGTACGCCAAAATGCTTGGGGAGGGAGAATACGATTCCGAGGCCATGGTGACTTTGAAGGTCGACAAGATTGTTCAAGGAGCATCTGGCACCCGATACGTGTTCATGTTCTGGATCGTGGACGGCCGCAGGTATGACACAGAGGCCCCAACAATTCGAGTGGATCGCCGCCAAGTGACTGCCACCGCGGAATTCAAGGTACAGCATCAGTTGGTTGTAAAGTCGGAATTCGGCAATTCTCAAGGCTCCGGGTGGTATGATGCGGGATCAACAGCTGCATTCTCAGTTACGTCGCCTGTAGGTTTCGGTATCCAGCAGATCTTTGAGCGGTGGAGCGGAGACTCATCATCAACATCTCCACAGTCAACGATTGTTATGAATTCTCCGAAAACTGTTGTTGCCGTCTGGAGGCCGGACTACACTGTTTTAATTATCATCGTTCTGGGTGTTGTAGGTGGGTCAGTCGCTGTAATAGGTTTCATGGTATATTCAAGAAGGAGGAAGGCTGCAGCGCCTGCTGCACCGCTTGGAGTTGTTCACCCTGAAGCAGGGCCGGCAGGAATTCCATCGAAGCCGGTGCCGGAGGCTGCTGCTGCAGTCAAGGAAGTGAAGGAAGTTCCAGTCCCCAAGATGATTCCGATAACGGAACAGGCACCCACCTTAGATGACAGAGTGTACAACTATATTGTAGAGCATGAGGGTACAATAGCGCTGTCACAGGCGGCAAAAGACTTAGGAATCTCCTTGAGCGAGTTAAACGCCACGATAGAACGACTGAGAAGCCAAGGAAGACTGGGTTGACCAACTGCTCCGCTAGGAACGGATGAGGCTTCTCAAGGTCAGAAGCGACAAGTGATTCAACGAAACCCTATCTGGTTCTCAGTTGGCTTCTCGCTAGGGTGAACGAAGAGGAGAAAGGGTCTTAGCGGGCCACCAATAAACGTGGTGGGCCAAGTCCTTAGGCAGGCCAACTCAAAATAGAGCTGCAATCATGCAACTACTGTATGTTGTCCTCAAGTCAGGCCATTGGCGATCTCTTCAACCGTCGAAAGAAACAATTCAACTTCCTCAGCAGTGTTGTATATGTACAGAGACGCGCGTGCAGTTCCGTCCGCGTGAATGACCTCTTTCATAGTAGGCAATGCGCAATGATGTCCTGACCTTATCATGATCTTCTTTGAGACATCCAGGGCTAAGGCGACATCATGCGGATTGAGGTCACCGACATTGAATGAAGCGAGCGCAACTCTGTCAGCCAAATCCTCAGGCCCGTAAACCTTGACCTCCTGAATCTTCGTCAATCCTTCGTGGAGTGCTTTGCCTATCCTCATTTCATGAGTCCTCACATTTTCCATCCCTAACTGAGTCAGGTAATCCACAGCTCGACCCAGTCCTATAACCTCGGCGATCGCAGGGGTGCCTGCCTCAAACCTATGCCATCCAGTCGCCAGCCTGAACTCCTCCGAAGAAACGTCTTGAATGGTTCCTCCTCCAATGAGCATGGGTTCAACCTGTTCAGCAACCTCTCCCCTCATGTAGAGTGCTCCCGACCCTGTCGGTCCACACATCTTGTGCCCCGAGAAAGCCAAGAAGTCGCATCCAATTTCTCTCACATCAACCTCCATATGTGGCACCGACTGAGCCGCATCGATGACTGTCAATGCGCCTCTCCGTGCAGCGATCTTGGAGATATCACGAATCGGGACAATTGTGCCTAGTGTGTTTGAGACATGAGGAACCGCCACGACTCTCGTCGAGTCGTCTATCGCTCTTTCAAAGTCCGCGAGGTCGAAGAGTCCTTGCTCGTTTGGTTTCATAGTCTCCAATTTGACTCCATGTCGCTGTCGAACTCTCTGCCAGATAATGAAGTTCGAGTGATGGTCCATCAGCGTTGTGACTATCTTGTCACTCTTCTTCCACTTCAGGCCATTGGCGACAATATTCAATCCCTCAGTCGTGTTCCTTGTCATGATGATCTCTTCATCGCTTTTGGCGTTGATGAATTGAGCCACCTTCCGGTGAGCTAGCTCGTACTCCTCACTTGCTTTCTGGGAGAGCTGATGTATCCCTCGGTCAACATTTGCCCTGTACCCGTGATAGAATTCCATCATCTTCTCAAGAACAGGTTCAGGGGTCAGGCTGCTGGCGGCACTGTCCATGTAGATCACCCCAGTCCGTAGAATCGGAAAATCCAGTCGGATCTTGTCCACATCAAGCAACTGTTCTTCCTCGCGCTATAGTGTATCAGAGATACAGGTTTCCTTAACGTTTACCTACGAAAGCTCTACGGGAAGAGTTGGTCTCGCAGTCTCTTCTAGGAGATATCCTGGCCAAACCTCATTTACGGTCCCCGGGTATCCTAAACTATTAAGCATCAAGTCTTGAACAATCGCTAAACGTGGAATCGCGCCTGCACTAGTATGTGGCGAACTTCCTCACGCCAGGAATCTTGAGCATTTCTTGAAAAGCCTCTCCGGACGGTTCCTTCTCCACCACCAGCGTGAGTTTCGGCTCCGGTGTCAAATCCGGATCATCAGCGACAGCCTGCCGAATCGAGATGCCTTCTCTAGAAATCAGAGCAGTAA
>Ga0209725_1001700_pt1 | contig 12262 bp, 10 predicted proteins | sample I18A1metaG_FD_184145 | JGI IMG/M metagenome (GOLD analysis project Ga0209725, IMG submission 184145) | Lake sediment bacterial and archeal communities from Gulf of Boni, Indonesia to study Microbial Dark Matter (Phase II) - ​I18A1 metaG... | ecosystem: Environmental > Aquatic > Freshwater > Lake... | reverse complement strand
GAGAGCTTAAACAAGATCGTTCTGGTTCAATTGAAGGGCGGTAGAACTGTTAGAGGGAAGTTGTGTAGTTTCGATCAACACATGAACCTTGTTCTTGAAGAGACTGAGGATGCTACGGATTCGAGCAACCCGAAGAAGCTTGGGACGATCATAGTGAGAGGAGATAACGTAGTTCTCATAAGTCCTCCTCCGAGGCGATGATAGATGGGGAAGGGTACACCATCCTTCGGTAAGAGAGGAAGCTCGAAGACCCATATTGTATGTCGCCGATGCGGTCGGAGAGCCTACAATATTCACAAGAAGAGATGTGCCGCCTGCGGGTACGGTGCAACTGCACACCTTCGAGAGTACTCTTGGAATTGGAAGCACTCTCGGCGTTAAACGTCTCTTCATTTCCAGCCTTGGTCTTTTAAGCTTCAAGGTCCTTTTCGTAGGGAGCGAGCCGACTCAAGAGTATCTGAGCAATTTAAGTTCTCATCGTGAACAATCTATAGTTCGTAAAACGTTCCGGTGACGAGAAGCTTGGAGAAAACTCTGGTAGCTGTCGTGGCTATCGCCGTAATAATCGTGACCGTAGTTCTATTGGCCGTTGGAGTTCAAGGTATCTACGGTCTAACTCAAGCACTCATCGGACTCGGATACTTGGGCGCTTTTCTATCCGGACTGCTAGGAACGAGTTCCTTGATGATCTCGATCTTCCCACCTCAAGTGGTAGCATTCTTGATGGGTGCCCCTGCGCTCGGCTTCAATCCGATGTTGATTGGAATCTTAGCTGGATTGGGCGCTGGGATAGGGCAATATTTCCACTATTACGTGGGTGCAGGTGGTAGATTCCTCCTCTCAGAGAAGAGGAGAGCATCCATGGAGAAGTGGAAAGCTAGACTGGACAAGTATGGAGTTATCCTCATCTTCCTTTTCGCAGTTACACCTCTAACACCTGACGACTTACTCTGGATACCTTTAGGGATGATGAAGTACCCTAAAGTGAAAGCGCTCGCAAGCGCGATCGTAGGGAAGACTGTTATGCTCGTCATATGCGCTTACGGAGGATACTACAGCATAGATCTAATCCAGAAATACTTGGTCGAAATGGGGGTAGGCATCCCTTGAAATCTCTTAAACAATCGAGAAAAGAACGCCGAAAACCATTTAGCACTGGCGAACTTCAACTAACTGCGATTGGGCCGGTCGTCTAGCTTGGTTAAGAGTTTTCTTTTCGGCTGTCTATTTCTTGACGCTTCATGGATGGTTGGCATTCTTTAGCTTTTTTCACGCTTTTGCATTTTGGGCAGATGGTGGCCAATACAACTCCTCAAGATGCCGTCCGACACAGGCGTACTGCCAGTAATCCACTTTCCGCGCACACAAAAAGGAATCAATGGTTCGAATTCAGTCGGCCGCACCAAGGGACCCACACACATTTAATCCCAAACCCAAACTTACTAACTAAGGTTTTTTATTCATATGCACTATTGCACTAGTCAAAAGGAAATAGTTTAGGAGATCATTATGAATCCTGAGCTTCAGGAACGTATACCTATAATCGGTGTGTGGAAACTCATTTCATTTCAGATCGAAAAGGAAAACGGTGAAGTGGTCTACCCTTTTGGAAACGACGCAAGAGGATCCCTTATTTACACCAGGTCCGGCCGCATGTCAGTGCATCTAATGCGTTCTGATCGTCCCCAATTTGCATCTGGGGATCAATTGAGGGGAACACGAGAAGAGATCAAAGCAAACTATGAGGGCGTCATATCGTATTACGGGTCCTACGAATTTGATAAGGAGAAGGGCTTTGTCATTCATAATATTCAAGGTTCTCTTTTTCCCAACTGGGAAGGGCAGGGGCAAAAACGTTTCTTTGAATTATCGAGTAATCGGTTGAAGTTGAAGTCGCCTCCAACATTGTGGGGTGGTGGAAAGGCTGTCGCTTTCTTTATCTTTGAACGGATAGAGTGAACTGGACAACTAAATACGTACTGCGTAGCCTTCTGTCTAGCTTTCTACGTTCATGGCAAGGAACTGTAGTAGGAAATCAATTGTTATGTGCGTCCCTTGGTGCGCACACACAACATAATAGAAGAATTAATGGTTCAAATTACGACGGTCACACCAGGAGATACACACACAATTTCATCTGCCTTGGGCGGCTCATGTTTTGAGTACGCCCCCGAGCCAGTCTAGGGTCATTCTGATCGCGCCATCTTCTCTTTCCGTTGATGAGAAGAATGGGTCGCTATCGTAGTGCTTCCATCCCTCGGCGATAACAAGTTTCTTCGGCTCTCCCGCTTCCTCATAGACCTCGTGAGCATGATCCACCGGCACTATGAAATCGTTCTTTCGGTGGATTATCAGCAAAGGTCTCGGCGAAATTTCTTTCACATAGTCCATAGGGTCCAGATGGCTTGGATTCTTCATCTGATCTAGGATGTTTCTGCCTCTGTACTGGCTTCTTTGCAGCCAAATGTATATCCTCATAAAGATATTTCCATGCAGAGAACGCATATCCCTTAAGTTACGCTTGTAGTTCCCAGGCGTATCCCAGACAGCCACAGCTTTGATACGGAGATCCTTCGCAGCCGTGACTATGCCTATCAGGCCTCCGTAGCAGTGGCCTACGACACCGATCAACTCTTTGTTTATCTCCTTCCTCGTCTCAAGATAGGTTAGCGCTGACTTCAGATCGTCGACTTGAGATGTGAAATCGACTTCGCCTTCACTCTCTCTGATTCCTCTGTAGTCAAACTCTAGAACAGAGTAGCCTCCGTCTGATAGGGCCTTGGCAATCTTAAGGGCGCTCTCCTTGTCTCCCGGGAAGCCGCTGCAGTAGATCAATCCAGGCAAAGGCTTCTCAGAAGCAGAGTCAGGGGCAAAGAAGTTTCCTGAAAGCCGGTACAGGCCACTATTAAACCATACTCGCTCTATAGTCATTCAAAGTTCAACTCAACAAGCATGTAGGTGCTGAGGTCCTATAAAGGAAAGTCCAAACTATTTCTAGTGGCGAATAACTAACTATTCTTGATGAGATGCGCGGGGTCCGCCAGTAGAATCGAAACGCAAGGGTCAAAGGAATGACTTTTCTGGATTTCGTATTCCTTTGGTTTGTGAAATCTTCGCGCGGATAGGGAGCCAACAGTAACAGCTAGAGCTTCTTTGCTTCCAGTTTCGGCAAGTCCTCAGACCATTTTTCTAGGGCTTGGAGAATCTCCTCGGTCTCTGATATGAAGGATGCCGCGATCTTTTCCATGTCCTGGTCCAACGGAGAATGCCAGCCACCCTTAATGTAGTCCGCATAGAGTCCTCTTTCTTTAAGAGACTGAAGTCTCGGGGTAGCCCATCTTAGATATTCCAAGATTTCCGGTGTAGTCTCAAAGCCTTTGGCGTGAGCTAAGGCTTGGAGTGACATCCATATCTTGCTGCTGTGATCCCTGAACAGGATTTTTCTCAGTTCAGCATCCATTTCTGTGAGTCCAAGCTTTACGGCATCCAGAATGATCTTCTTGGCGTATTCCTCTAAGGCTAGGACCGCTGAAGCCACAGCGTGTCCATAACTCTTGCTTTCGAGAAGAATTTTGGAGTCGGTGAGAAGCCTCCTAGAGTTCTCATCAGAAAGCCTAACACCTGAACTCAATTCATCCTTGGATAATTTCATGCGAACCTCATCCTACAACGAGATTGATAACAGACTATTGTAGTCTATCTTCTCTCGAATTTCCTTTTCAAAGCTATGAACAGGCTTCCGAGGATTGGGACGCTGATCAGTCTTTCTAGAATGTCTAGGCCTGGTTCGGATCGCATCTGGAAGAATGCCATCACGCTTTCCATCAAGAAATCGAGGTAGGGCTTTGCGTCTGTTGTTTGAATACGGAAAAAGACTATCTTGAGCGCTGCGAATGCGAATACTGTGACCACGATCCAGAAGATCGGTCGCATGATGCTTTCGCCGTAGAGGGCGAGCCACCCATAGAGTTTCAGGATAATCCATTCTGCTAGGTTCCTAGCCGGAGGCCATCCTGTTTTCTCTTGGAGGATGAGTTTTCGCATCTCCTTTTCATTGATGAAGAAATCACCCGCTTCCGGATAGCGGCCTGCGCTACGCTCCAAGTTTCTACGAAGCCTAACATAGATCTGTTGAATATGCTCTGGCGTAATATCAGGAAGACCCTTCTTTTCATCGGCCGAGAGTTTCTTTCGTTCTTCTAGGATTGCATGTTCCACTATTGAGGCTCGATCCCCTAGACGGCCCCACTTGACATCGAGAAAGTTAAACCGTCGGACATCCGCATTGTGTAGCGATACACGAGACATGCATATACCCCCCTCAAACCGCACCTCTCCCTGTGCATCCACCTTGATCTCTTCAAAATGCGTATATCGATCGATCGGTGACGAAAGGATCTGGTCATCCGTTGTTTGAAAGATTGTCGACCTAAACGTCACTAGACTAGCGACCTTCGATCTGTTGAAGACTGCATGGCTCGAGAATTTAGATTCGAAAAAGTCTGAGTCACCTAGGAATTCGGATCCGAAAAACGATGTTGACCATCCTGAGAATTTGGCTTTTTCGAATATTACGCGGCCTGAGAATTTGACGTCTACAAATGACACACTTCCTAAGAATTCGGAGTTGATGAAAAATGTAAGGTCTAGGAATCTGGTGTTGGAAAAGTCTGCATCTCCTGAGAATTTGGCGTGGGAAAAATTTGGATATCTTGAGAATACGGAGTTAGTGAAAACTGCATCGCGTAAGAACTGGGATCCGAGAAAATCTGCAGCATGATGGAATATGACTCTATCGAATGATGCCTTTTCTGAGAATATGGCATAACCGAAATTCGCGCCACTCATGAATTCTGATCCAGAAAAATCTGCTTGACCTTCGAACAGTGCTGCCGTAAAGTCGATTGGCTTCTCAAATATTATCCCGGTAGGAAACTTGTAGATGGGCCTTGGAAATCGAAATCCCCCGAGGTCAATAAAATGTAGGCTTTCATCTTTGTGTATTCTGCTGATTTCGGCTAGAACTAACGAGTCGAATTCCTCGGCCTCGCTCGGATTCTTGTCAGGAAGATGGAAGATACACATACCGTCTCGAGCAACCTTTCGCCCGCACCCCTTATACTGACAAGCAGATTCCTTGTCGGTGCTCAAAGTCCTAGTCGCCACCAGCTATTACAAGTGACATCTATTCTCAGAACCATATCCTAAACGTTTCTTGGAATACTTTCATTCCTACTGTTTGATCTCTCACGGTCCGGACCCTAGGGAAAAGTCTGTTTTCGATGTGTTACAGACAAATAGCCGAATACTTCTGCCCAACATGCGGCGCCACAACCCTTTCAAGCATCATAGGACTCTCTCCGCTTCCCTATGTCTTTGACCTAAAACTCTCCCTTTGTAAATAAGATATCTTGCAGTATCAGTCTGTATTCGTAGGAACCTTAATGTTAGAGACAACTGTATACGAAGTATATCTGGGCCATGCGTTCTTTATGGGCAAAGATGCGAGGGTTCGCGTCATGTCGAAGAATAAGAAAACAAAGTCTCTCACTATAAAGGACTCAAGAACAAGCATCTTGTCTAGTGGTGGTCTTGCGAAATTGCCTCTTCTGAAAGCCAACTTTGGCACTCACAATCACGAAACCTTGGAGATGGTGAGATGACGATCAATTGGCAAAACCTTCGACCTTGGAACGGTTCACAACAGTCGGCATTCGAAGCGTTATGTTCCCAACTTGCTGGATATGAGCAAACTCCGCAGGGGTCTATCTTCACTCGTAAGGCCCCTCCCGATGCTGGAGTAGAGTGCTTCTGGAAATTGCCCAATGGCAATGAGTGGGGATGGCAGGCCAAATTCTTTCTTTCTCCTCCAGATACGAGTCGCTGGTGTCAACTAGATGAATCAGTCAAAACGGCTCTCGAGAAACATCCTCGGCTTACTTCGTACACGATCTGCCTTCCCATCGACCGACAGGACCCTCGCGTCGATAAGCAAGAGTGGTTTATGGACAAATGGAACGAGCATGCCGAAAAGTGGCAAGCGTGGGCTAAGGAAAAGGGTATGTCGGTCGAATTCGATTATTGGGGTGAGCATGAGATATGGGAACATCTCAGCCGCGATGAACATCGTGGCCGACGCTTCTTCTGGTTTAATGAGGAATTGTTCAACCAACAATGGTTTGAAAACAGGATCGGGGAAGCGGTCTCTAATGCAGGACCAAGATATTCGCCTGAAATTGATGTCAAGCTTCCTGTTGCCCGTTTGTTTGATGGTTTAGGACGCACTTCAAAGTTCTATGACGAGATAGAAATTCTCTATGGGAAAATAAGAAGAGCATATTCAAAAGCTAAATCGAGTAAGGCTGAAGCGGTCGCCAAGGATAAATTTGATTCTCTTAGTGAAAGCATATCTCGGCTATTGTCAATTCTAAAAACTACAAAAGAATTAGAAATGGCTTCCATCGATTTCAATTCCATAGCAAACTTAGCTTCCAAGTCCAGGGAGGTTGCTTGGAAATGTGTACAGGGTTTGGAATATGTTGCCGAAGAAGAAAAGAAAAAAGCTATTTCTTCTGAGACTCAGCGAGACCTGGTTCAAGGTCAGAAGTCTTACAATCGCCGCGAAGATTTTGGATATGAACGTCATCATCTTCTTGAGCTAGCAAGAGATCTTGACGATCTCGAACATTTTGCTCAAAGCGACAAAGCTCGTTTAGCCAACATACCGGCACTTTTGCTAGTGGGTGAAGCAGGCACTGGAAAGACGCATCTCTTCTGCGATGTAGCCAAACAAAGGATTAGTTCCGGTCTTCCAACTGTACTTCTACTGGGCGGACATTTTGGTAACGAAGAACCATGGTCTCAAATTGGGCGCCTTCTGGGCCTGTCTTGCGGTAAGGAAGAGTTCTTAGGAGTGCTTGAAGCGGCAGCTCAGGCACGAGGTTCAAGATCTTTAATATTGATCGACGCCTTGAACGAGGGCGAAGGAAAGAAGTTGTGGTATCAGCACCTTGCCGGAATGCTGACAACTCTTTCAAGATATCCATGGGTTGGTATTGCAGTTAGCGTTCGCATCTCTTATGAAAATGTGGCTATTCCTGAAGGTCTTGTGCCTTGCAGACTGATCCGAACGGTACACCACGGTTTCGCTGGTCATGAATATCAAGCCACTCGAACGTTCTTTGATTACTTTGGTATTGAGCGTCCTAGCGTCCCTCTTTTAGTTCCAGAGTTCCAAAATCCGCTATTTCTGAAATTGTTCTGTCAAGGGCTAAGAAACCGCGACTTGAGAAAGGTTCCATCTGGACTTCAAGGAATAACTGCAATTTTCAATTTCTTTATTGAATCCGTGAACGACAAACTCTCCCGACCAGAGTTTCTTGACTTTGATCCTAAATACCAAGTTGTACAAGGGGCGGTTGAAAAACTTGCACAAATGATGACCGATAAAGGCTTCCTGTGGTTACCACGCGAAGAGGCTCAAGCCGCCGTAAATACATTTCTGCCTTATGGTGGATACGAAAAATCGCTTTTCAGACAAATGATTTCTGAGGGACTTCTTGCCGAAGACAGGTTTCGTATTGCGAACGACGACAAATGGTGCGAAGGTATTCATTTTTCATATGAACGATTTGCAGATCACATGGTCGCAAAGCATCTTCTTGATAAACATCTCGATTCTAAGAGGCCTTTTAACTCATTTCTGTCAGATCAACCTCTAGGTTCCTTCCTCAAAGATGAAAGGACCTGCTATCGGAATCGCGGCCTCATAGCAGCATTTTCTATCCAAATTCCAGAGCGCATCAAGAAGGAATTGGTCGAAATTGCCCCTAGATGTGCAGATTTCCGGCCGGTCCGCAATGAATTCGTTGAGAGCCTGATTTGGCGCGACCCGAACTCTATTACCGATGCTACTCTGAAATACATTAACGAACAAGTTTTCAGAGACGAGGATATTTGTGACCAATTCCTAAACGCTCTACTAACTGTAGCCTCAAACCCGGTCCACCCATATAATGCTGAGTTTCTTCACAGGCATCTGATGAAATTTGAACTTGCAGACCGAGATGTATGGTGGTCAATCTTTCTTCACTATCAATACGGAGCTCATAGATCTATTGACCGCCTTGTAGATTGGGCATGGTCTTCAGAGGATAAGAGTCACATTAGTAACGAGTCGATACGGCTTTTTGGAATAGCATTAGCCTGGTTTTTGACAACATCCAATCGCTTTCTACGGGACAGAGCAACAAAGGCGTTGGTGTCTCTTCTAGCAAATCGAATCGATGTTCTAAGACAGATTGTACGCGAATTCCTAGAGGTCAACGATCCTTACCTGCTAGAACGTCTATTTGCGGTTGCCTATGGTTGTGCTATGCGGAGCACGGACAATGACGCAATCGCTGAACTCGCGAATGAAGTGTATGACTGGATATTCAAGACCGGCAATCCGCCGACCCACATCCTGCTTCGTGACTATGCAAGAGGGGTAATTGAAGTAGCTTTGCATCGTAGCGTGGAATTGAATATAGACATACGAAAGGTTAGACCGCCCTATAAAAGCGAATGGCCGTCCAACATTCCTACCGAAGAAGAGTTGAAGAAATACCGCGAATGGAAGGACGACATGCCTGATGAAGAATGGGCGCGGGTGCACTTGTATGATTCTGTGATGAATCTTGGAGATTTTGCCCGATACATAATAGGAACCAACTATGGACACTTTGCGTGGTCATCACGCCGTTTAGGGGAACCAAGAAGGCCATCAAAGAGGGAGATGTACGAAGCTTTCGTCCAATCTCTTACTGAAAAGCAGAAAAGAATTTGGGAGCGTTACCACACAATTCGAATCAATGTCGATCTCTACCGGCTTTCGCCCGAATCCAAAGGGACACAAGAATCTAAACGCGAATCTACTGAACTTCAGAATGCTGTCGCACGCTCTGAGTACTCTCTTCGCAAAATACTGGGCAAGAAGAAACTCAAGATATTTGAGGAGCATGTTGTTCCTTACCTAAAAGATCCTAGCGCCTATAAAGATGAATACCGCTTTGATTTATCAATTGCTCAGCGCTGGATATTCCGAAGAGTTTTGGATTTAGGCTGGACTGTAGAGCGCTTCGGTAGATTTGACAGAGATCTCACCCGCTATTCTTGCTACGGAAGGGAAGCAAACAAACCAGAACGAATAGGGAAGAAGTATCAGTGGATTGCTTATCATGAATTCCTCGCTCGCGTGTCCGACAACTTTGATTTCAGGGGTGACCTATGGTCTGATCGAACCCAGAAATATGAGGGACCATGGCAGATAGAGTATATCCGAGATATAGATCCCTCCTTTTTGTTGAGGAAAACGGAACGTGAAGAGTGGCCGCCTCACAGCAACACTTGGTGGTTTCCGTCCCTAAATGATGCTTGGCATCCTGAGTATGATGATATTGCATGGTTGAAAAGCTCAGATGACCTGCCCGCAGCAGAATCCCTCATTGAAGTAACAGATCAAAAAGATAGCTCGAAATGGTTCGTTTTAGAAGCAGTTTATAACTGGGAACAACCAACAGCCGCTGAAGAAGAACGCCTTGAGACTCCACGACGCAATATACGGTATATGCTCAAGAGCTACATCGTGAAAGAATCCGATATAGATGAGTTATTTGAGTGGACCAAAGAACAGAACCTCATGGGATGGATGCCCGAATCCCCTGCACTTCCAATTCATGTCTTCTTTGGCGAATTCTTTTGGGCACCTGCCTTTGAATATCACAATACCCCTTTTTACCATCGCGATGGATGGACTCGTGGGCGGGACGACCGGATACCCAAAGAGGTGTTAGTATCAACCGACCGGTACCTACAAGAATCCGGCGGCTATGATTGTTCAATTGACGAAACTATTCATGTTTACCTCCCAAGCAAGTGGCTTGCAGACAATATGGGTTTGCGGTGGAATGGCGTTGAGGGACATTTCTACGACAGCAAAGGCAACTTGACTGCATTCGATCCTTCAACAACGGCTTTGGGCCCGGGGGCATTGGTAATAAATCGGGATGCTCTTCTAGGATTTTTGAAGAAAAATGGCTATGGTATTCTCTGGACGATCTTTGGTGAGAAGAACATCTTCGGTGGCAAACCAGATGATTGGAAAGGCCGACTAGAACTTAGCGGGGCATATAGAATTCATAGAAACAGAGTTGAAGGAGTATTCAATACAAAATACACATGAGACATCCAAACGAAAAAGTGAAAGTAATGTGTCACAATCACCTATCGCCACTTTGAGTTCGAGATTCTGTTAGACATCGGCCAGCCAACAGGAAACGAATAGTGCTTCCTCGTTGGGCTTCGCAATTTCGTAAAGTTTTGATGCATAGAACCTGTCTTCAGAACGGTAAACCGTTGTCTTCCCTAGCGAGGCAAGAAAAGGTGCCGCGAGACTGGAATATGATTCCAGCTACAAGTCTCAATATACTTTTTGTACGCGAGTTCAGCTAAAATTACTTAATCTCACTCAAAGGTAGGGATTGTCTTGAAAGACGATAAGGAGATAATCAGCGCTATCAAGCACATGTTTGACAATAAGATGGAGCTCATAGCTTCTCTACAAGGTCTAGGTATTAAGGTCCCTGCAAAATCGTCCTACAGCCAAATTCTGAATATCATTCGCGAGAGTGACCTTGAGGAGAAGTTTGCGCAAGCTGTTTTCCATACAAGCAACCTCAAATCCGGAGTTCGAATGCAGGACGTAATACAGGGTTTATCGACACTCTCCCTCTCTGAGCTAAAGTCGCTCGCCCAAGAGCTAAGTAGAGGAGAAACTATTTGGAAGTATAGAAAGACGCCAAAAGTTGCTGTTGTGGACGCTATAACTAGAAACAGTAGTCCCGACGATATGAACACGGGCATTCAAAAACTGGTTAGATCAGGGGAGATAGAACCTTACCAGATGCGGAAGTGGATAATCGGTTCTTTAGGCATGACAAAGTCCGTGGAGGAACGGGACACTTTCGGTAGCCCCTCTGTTCTCGACTTTCTCAAAACCTACTTTGACGAGCAGATCTGCGCAGACTTCATTCACGCGTCGAGGGTTCCGATTAAGTTGCGCAAGCTGCAGGCTACTCTAACAAAAGACGATGTCTACCAGTTAATTTTAACACATTGTACCACTAGAGACATAATTGAGACCACCAATTCACTCATTATCCGAGGAAAGTTGAAAATCCTTTCAGTTGAAGACTACTACGACTTCTATGCTTCTCCTGCCGGACTCTTTCGGGCTGAATATGCTGATCCTCTAATTGTCTTTACAGATATTCTGTTGAAGCAGTTCGACGATGCGGAATTAAGGAGAGACTTTGAACTGCCCCAAGGTGAACTGAAGCAGTGCCTAATGCAGAAACTTTTGCTCGACAAGCCTGACAGAGTGTTAGACGACTTCTTTGGAATATCGCAGCTGAAAAGAATTGCCAAGAGCTTCGGCCTTGTCGCTGTGGACGCTATTAACGACAAGCAGAAACTCATAGAACTTCTGATGATAGAATGCCAGTAACAAGGGCTATCTTGGCTGGGAATGGTACAATGTCGAGACACTTGGAGCAAAGCTTATGCGTCTTGTGACAAGTGGAATAGTTAGGGTGAGCTTCAAGTCTCGTAGCACAACATGCTACCTTTTGAAGGATAGGGATGCTACCAAGAAAGCATTGAAATCATTGAGAGGAACTAGTTAAGAGGCTCAGAAATGCCAGCTAAAGGGTATGTGAATGTGGCAACCAGTCTAAGGGTTGAGGATGCATATATTCTAAAACAGAAACTGGCTGAGTTAGGTTTCAGTTCATTACATAGCTTCTTGAAAGCATTCATAAAGAGTGAAAACACTGTTTTTACTAGTAAAGTCACTAGTAAGGGCATAAATGAAAAAGCTCAAAATGAGCTTATTCTAGCCAAAAGAGTATGGGCCGGTCGTCTAGCTTGGTTAGGACATCTGCCTGACACGCAGAAGGTCGAGAGTTCAAATCTCTCCCGGCCCACCAATGTAGCCTCGCGCAACTTCTTGACCCATACACAAGGAATCTTACATATCTGCCAGATAGGAAAAGATACTTATTTTCACTAGGGCTTCTTTGGGATTGCGTTTATAATGGCTCCGAATATGAATAGGAAGACCGCTATCATGTAAAGTAGGAACGGTAGCTGATATGCGCTTATCTCAGTCTCGACCATTTGGACTAGAGTGTACGCTCTAAATGTTCCGTAAATCCAAGCGATA
>Ga0209725_1001698_pt1 | contig 12263 bp, 9 predicted proteins | sample I18A1metaG_FD_184145 | JGI IMG/M metagenome (GOLD analysis project Ga0209725, IMG submission 184145) | Lake sediment bacterial and archeal communities from Gulf of Boni, Indonesia to study Microbial Dark Matter (Phase II) - ​I18A1 metaG... | ecosystem: Environmental > Aquatic > Freshwater > Lake... | reverse complement strand
CTCCTGAGGGTACCGTTCTATTCGCAGGAGAGCCCTTGGTTCAAGTTGCGGGTACCGTGATCGAAGCGCAGATCGTAGAAACCTACCTGCTGACGATGATCAATTTTCAGACACTGATCGCCAGTAAAGCCTCAAGGGTTGTGGAAGCGGCGGAAGGCCGCGACATAGTGGAGTTTGGTTCCAGACGGGCACACGGTCCGGAAGCGGCGCTTCTCGCGGCTCGGGCCTCTTATATCGGAGGATGCATCGGGACTTCGAACCTGCTGGCTGGATACGAGCTCGGAATACCGACCTACGGGACGATGGCCCATTCATTCATAATGGCGTTTGACTCGGAGCGGGAGGCATTCGAAGCTTTCCGGAAAGTGTTCCCAGAAAACACAGCGCTCCTAATTGATACATACGATACGATCGAAGGAGCAAGGAACGCCTCCAGCCTCGATATCTCACCAACCCTCGTTCGCCTTGACAGCGGCGACCTCTTAGACCTGAGCACAAAGGTCAGACAGATACTCGACGATGCCGGGCACAGTACAACAAAGATCTTCGCGAGCGGGGATCTGAATGAGTACAAGATTCATGAGCTAGTGTCGAAAGGAGCCCCGATCGATGCCTTCGGCGTTGGAACTGAACTCACTACATCGAGAGAAGACCCGGCCCTGCCCGGAATATACAAACTGGTTGAGCTCCGACGCGGATCGCGTGCTATTCCGCGTGTCAAGCTTAGTCCATCCAAGCTGACCATCCCGGAACTCAAGCAAGTATTCCGCGCATACTCAAGCTCCGGGCGGATCAGACAAGATACCGTATCGATATATGGCGAACCACCACCCGTCGCGGAGGCACAGGCGCTGCTTACAAAAGTCGTTGAGAAGGGACGACTGACTTGCGCGGTTCCACCTCTATCGGAGGTACGCGAGTACCGAAGAAAGCAAACTGAAAGCCTTCCCATGGAGTTCAAGGATCTCACGACCGTCGCAGAGCCGCCTGTCCGATTAAGCCCTAGGCTAGCTGAGCTGTGCGAGAAGCTCTACCACGGTATAGTCTAGGCTTTGCCGCGTCAAGTGGTCGAACTGTGGAGCCTCCTTTGACCACAGCGGCCTCGGCCGAGAACATCTCGTGCGCAGAAAGTACCTCTAAGCCTGAAGACTTAATTGAAGTGATGCTGCATCCAACGCGTTGCTATCAGACGCGCTCACCTGAAAGAAGATCTTGCCAAGCCAGCTGCTCATGTGATCATAATGACGTCTGTTGACAGTCTGCGTAGCTACTTCGAAGTGACGAAACCGAGCACTGTTGCCCTCCTCGTGTTCACTTCAGGCGCTTCGATGGTTATTGCTGCTTTGTCCGCGAAGTGGTTGGTTCCGTCTACATTGCTGGCCGGTCTTATCGCAATTACTACTTCGACAGCTGGGTGCAACACAGTCACATCGTATATTGACAGAGATATCGACGCCATAATGCGGCGGACAAGTCGCAGGCCTATTCCTACGCGCCGTATCGCTCCGGCAAAGAGGGCGCTAGTGTGGGGCTTACTCCTAATCGCGATCGGTCTTACGCTTGGTCTCTGGATCAACGTCCTCTCGTTCGTAGTCCTGCTCCTCGGTGTGCTTGACAATGTCGTTGTCTATAGTCTATGGCTGAAGAGAAGACATCCGGTCAACATAATCCTCGGAGGCTTCAGCGGAGGCCTTCCAGCAATGTTTGGATGGAGCACTGTTACAGGATCGATCAATCTGTTGTCAGTCTTACTCGCAGGCTTGGTGGTACTGTGGATTCCAAGCCACATCTGGAGTTTGGCACTGTTCAGTAGGGACGATTATGCTCGTGCGAGCATTCCCATGCTTCCCGTTGTGACCGAGGAAAAAGTGGCCTTGCGCTGTATCGTAGCCACGGTGATCTTGATGATTCCTTTCTCACTTGCAGTTTATTGGGTTGGGGACTTCGGCTGGATCTACGCGGCTTCTGCTGTAGTCGCCGGACTCGTTGTCTTGGCGTTTAACACGCAACTATTCGTGCACCCCACGAGAGACAACGCCTACCGAGCGTTCAAGATCTCAAGTCCTTACCTGTTTCTCCTGTTCCTTAGCATGGTGCTCGACCGCGTCTTTCTGTGATCCTGGCCTGTGCTAGTATCCGAGCAGTCTCATCAGAATATCCAAGCCCCAGGGAATCTTGCAGGTAACGACCTTCTTGATCCCTACAGTCCGGAGGATGCTCATGCTCCAATCGAATAGTCGGTCATGGCGCATGAAGATGTCAGCGAATCGCCTCATTCGTGCCGAGGCATGAAGCTGAGGCCCCATTGCCTTCCTCCATCTGGTTTCATAGTTGGACAGCGGCTGGCCCTCTTGCACGTGAAGGGCTGCAACTTCACCTGCAATCCGTCCCGAGATCATCGCCGGAGGGATCCCTCCGCCGTTGGTGGGCATCACCAACCCTGCAGACTCTCCGACCGCCAAGGTCGCTTTTGAATAGGTCTTCGATATCCCGCCATCAACCGGAAGAAGATCGCTGACGGCTGCTTTAATCCTGCCGGATTGGAGCTTCTGCTTAGTGAGGACGTAACCGTTCATGAAATGGTCAAGGTGATCCTTTGCTTTGAAGGATTTCACAAAGGTGCTTCGAAGACCCACCCCGACATTTGCTGTCGTAGCGCTCTTTGGAATTATCCAGCCATATCCGCCGGGAGCGACAGAGGTTCCCATGTACATCTCGGTGACGTTTGACTCGATGCTCAGGCCGTCCACCAAATATTGGTAGTTTATCGCTACGTTCTCTGGGAGAGAGTAACGATCGTCGGCCAAACCCGCAGACGAGGCCGTCATTGATGGAAATCCATCGGCGGCAATGACCACGCGAGCCTCAAAGGATTCCGAGAGGGTCGGTCCGACTCTCATTCTACTATTGTCTTCAAAGAGCTGAACGGCCCGCCCAAGCCTGAATTCGACGCCGAGCTCGCGGGCCTCGTCAGCCATCCGCCGCTCGAAACGAGTGCGATCCAGAACGTGTGCTCTGAATGGGAACTGCCAGCATTTGCCTCGTGGGGAGTATATGCGAAGTGTATCGCATTCGTTGCTGATCGCATCGGAGGGTATCTGGTACAGATCCGAAAAATCCAGAGATCCCGGAAGGAGATCCAGCATTTCTTCCTTGGTCGGAAAGAATTCGCCGCACCTTACCGGCAAGCCGATCGTGGTCTTCTTGTCGAACACGAGAACCGACACTCGTCGGCGAGCTGCAGCTATTGCAGCCTGTAACCCCGCGGGACCTGCACCTGTAATGATGATTTCGAATTTCCGTGCGCTTGTCATTGCTCGATCATCGGGCGTTTCCGGGGGCAAGCGAGGACGGTCATGCTGAGCTACATAAGACGTTGTACGTCCAAGCACCGTTCTGGATTAGAATTGGTCAATTCGAAAGCGAATTCTATATAAATTCGTTCAGGGCTAGCTCGGGTAAATAGGGTAAAGAGGACATGTCGTTGGAAGCGAGGAAGGTTCAGCGCGTCGGATACTCGACATTGACAGTGTCGCTCCCACGCAGCTGGGTTCAGGAAGTCAATCTGAAACAAGGCGACGTAGTTTCAATCAGAAGGGAGGATGATGGATCTCTCAGGGTTTTTAGCGGCTTAGAGCAGAAACACGAAGAAGCGAAGAAGTCAATAATCGATGCGGATCTCTGCGACAAACCCGATCTGCTTACGCGACTAATTACTGGCAACTACATACTCGGCCATGACACCATTCAAGTGGTCTCCAAGCGAGAGTTGAAACCCGAGCATCTCGAGGAAACTAGACGAGCAACACAACGGCTCACAGGTCTCGGCATCGTCGAACAGACCCTTAGGCAAGTCACCGTCCAGAGCTTTGTAGACCCGACGAAGTTTCCTGTTTACGGGTTGATTCGTAGACTTCACATCGTTGTCTCATCGATGCAGGAGGCGGCTATCAAAGCCCTCGTCGAGAGGCGCCCCGAACTAGCGGAAGAGGTGTCTCACATGGAGTCTGAGGCTGATCGAATCTACTGGCTGGTCGTTAGACAACTTCTACTCGCAATCCGGGATAGAAGCGTAGGCGCAAGGATTGGAATCGAATCACCCACTCACGTTGCCGGGAATAGGGTAGTCGCGAAAACTTTGGAGGAGATGGCTGATTCGGCGGAGAATATAGCAAGAGAGGTCCTGAACATCAAAGACTCGAATGCTCCCAGTGAGTCCATACTTGACGGGATCTCGAAGCTCAGCGAGACGGTTCAATCAATCTCAGACAAGATGATGAAGGCTTTGCTGACACTCGACGTGAAGCTTGCCAATGACGCGATTGCGAGTACGGAAGCTGCTATGAGGGAGCAGCGCAAGCTTACTGAGAAAATCCTCTCCTCAGTAAAAGAGGTCAGTTTGGCCGTGAGCCTGAGAACGATTGTATGGAACCTTGCAGAGATGGCGAAGTACGCGAAAATCATAGGGGAGATATCGATTAATCGCACCTTGGAGGCGCCCAGTGAAATCTGCCGTCTCGAGAAAGCCTAGAGTCCAGAGGCTATCCGCAGTGTTAGTGAGAGGAATGGTTCGGGATATACGCCAATCACAATGATGATTGCCGTGGAGAGAGCCAGGACTCCGAGGAAAAGGCGCGGCTCCCGGATGCGAGTCATGTCGCTGGCGTCGTCTAGATACATTCGCTTTATTACCCATCCGTAATACGCGAGGGAGAAGGCGCTATTCAATACTCCCGCCAGCGCCAGCCAGATCATTCCCGAGTCTACCGCGGCTGTGAATAGCACTAGCTTGCTGACGAAGCCGTTCAGCGGTGGAACCCCTGCCAGCGCCAGCAATGTGATTGTCAATGCAAGGGCTGTGTACGGCATCCTCTTCCCCAGGCCCGAATATCCGTCCAAAGCGGTCGTGGATATTTTCATCAAGATCACTGCAGCCGCGAAGAAGGCGGCCGATTTCATTATGGAATGATTTAGGATATGGAACAAGGCGCCGCCTATTCCAAGCACGGTCGGGGCGGCAAGCCCGATGACGATGTATCCTGACTGGGCTATACTGGAATATGCTAGAAGGCGAGTGAAGCTCTTCTGCATCAGCGCTCCAACGTTTCCCAATGTCATTGTCAACAGAGCTACCACGGCGAAGATCGTTGACCAATCAGCCCTAAAGAGCGCCAGAGACACCAGGAACACCCTCAGGAGAGCCGCAAATCCGCCGCTCTTAGTGCCTGCGGCCAGGAGCGCAGCGATTGTTGTGGGCGCGCCCTCGTATGCGTCCGGTATCCACATGTGAAATGGAACCGCAGCGACCTTCATTCCGAAACCGCCAATAAAGAGAGCTATAGCAAGGACCGTCAGCGGCTCAAACAGTAGGCTCTTCGAGCTCAGTCTTTCGCCGATCACGAGCATACTTGTGCTTCCAGTCACTCCGAAAAGCAGTGATATGGCGTAGATGATCAGGCCTGAAGAGAGCGCGCTGACCAGGAAATACTTCAAAGCAGCCTCGTTCGAGGCGGGGTCTTTCTTGAGTATCCCCGTGAGAACATACGTGGGCACACTCATCAGCTCCCAAGAGACGAAAAGAACCACCAAATCGATTGAGAGGCCAACGAGCACCATTCCAAATGTCGAGAACAATAGTAGCCCGTAGTAAGCGAGCGGGTTCTCCGTCTGTCTCATGTAGGAGATGGATGTCACGTTGACAAGCGTTGAAATGAAAAGGAAGATCACTGCGAATAGCGTCGAAAGAGGGTCGATCAAGAGAACGCCGTACAGGGGCGTAGGCGACCGCTGACTCTGGAGAAGCAACACCAAGGCTGAACCGAGCGAGGTTACGAGTGCTGCCAACGTCCAGTACGGCACCAAATTCCTCCCGAGCCCGCGGAACAGTCGATCCGCGGCGGGGGTAAGCAACCCCAAAACAGGGACCGGCAGAAGGAAAAGCGCGGTCAGCCAGTCCATCTCTGGAACCTCGCGGAGTGCCCCTGTTCGAGCAACGGTCTATAAGAGCTTAGTTCACGAAAGCTATTTGTTGTGCTCCAAGCACATTCCGGCAAATTCGTCGAGGGAGAATGAGGAGCCCTGTCGTCGCCAGAGATCATGAAGAGAATCGTGGAGGCGGAGAAGGAGGGTCAGAAAGCACTCAGAGAAGCTGAGTCGGAGATCGCTAGGATGAAGAGGGACCTTCCAAACAGAATTGCCTCAAATAGGGAGCAGATCCTGCGAGAAGCGGCCGAGCAGAGACAACGAGTGTTGAACGAGGCACAGCGAGCGGGGGCGGAGGAAGCTGAACGTATAGCTTCGGAGACAAAAAAACAGGTGGACGAACTCTCCAAGATCCCCGAGGCAAGGCGGAAAAAGGCACTCGAGAAAGCAATGGCGCTTCTCCTTTCATAACCTGCGGAGGTGATGCCAGTGAGCTCTAATCTGAACAGACTTGTCGAAGATATCGTAGGAGAGAGCAGAGCGAAGGCCGAGGAACTCAGGAAGAAGGCCCTGAGTGAAATTGAAGAAATACTTGCAAGGGAAAAAGCCGAGTCGGTTCGAGAAGCGGAACACATCGTTCGAGCCGCAAAGGCGGAAGCCGAAGCTGAGAAGAACAGACGCATAAGCCAGGCTAAGCAGCAGGCGCGCCTGGTGTACTTGGCCGAAAAGAACAAGGTGGTGCAAGGCGTTCTGAAAGATTTACAATCCATGCTCTCTCAATTCACTCGTGATGACTCCTCGTATCGTCCGTTCCTCCTAGGGGCAATTGCTCGGGGAGTGAGATCGATTCCATCGGAAACTGTCAGAATCACTGTCTCCGAGAGAGATCTCAAGACACTCAAGGGAACGAAGCTGCTGGAAGACGCACTGGCGACTGCACAAACAGCCAAGAAAGCCGTGCTGAGTGACGAACCAATTAGAGGAATAGGTGGAGCGGTCATTACCTCAGAGGATGGGAAGATAAAAGCTGATTGCACCATCGAGACGAGGCTTCAAATGATGGAGCCTCAGCTTCTGGCCGAGATTTCAAGAATCCTCTTTGCCTCGTAGACTCAGTCAATCAGAACGGGTCGAATCAACAGCATTGTCATCCAGAAAAGCCTCAAGCTATGCTCAAGTCTCAGCCGCCGTTCGCGCAATGAAATCAAAAATGCTTGTAGTAGGCGGATACGACCGCCTGCTCAGATGCTCGAACGCATCTGAGTGCATCTCGATTCTCCAAGAAGAAGGCTATTTCGAAACCGCGGCTGAAACACGAGAAGCCCCCGATCCCTCTTCGTGGCAGAACCTGTTCGACACCAAGATCTTCACCCTTGTGCAGAAATTGGCTCGGATGTCCCCCCCTGATTGCAGGGAGCTGCTTGCCGAGTTTCAGAACCAATATCGGCTTGAATTCGTGAAATCTGGCTTGAGGCTTATGGTTGCACAGGATGAAGGGCATACAATTTCTGCCCCCATCGTGCATGGCCTGACGACGGATCTTTTGCGGAATGTGGCAGAGAGCCGTAACTTGGAGTTGCTTGTTCAAGTCGCAGGGGCACCGCAGCTCTATGGGGAAATCTCCTCAGCCCTTGCCGAGAACAGGCCTCTTCCCCTCATAGAGGCAATTGTGGACAGGTACGGTCTAACATGCCTGTGGACCGCCACTGACATGCTCGACGCGATTGATAAGCAGTCGGCACGACCATTGGTTGGGGAGCACGTTGACTCAACGAACTTGTTGCTAGCGGTCCGATCAAAGACATTGGGAGTTGCTAGCGACGAGGTTCAGAGAGTTCTAGTACCTGTGAACTATCGTCTCGGGGACGCCCTTGCGGAAGCGATGAGTAGTGGGTCAGCCACGAACGCCTTGAGGGCTCTCACGAAGACAGCCTACAGCGACTCGGTGAATGCCTTCCTTGAAACCTACAAAGAGGGAGAGTCGCTTCACCAGTTGGAGACGAGGCTTCGGAGAAGGCATGCGACCAGTTGCTTGTCTGCGTTCTCAGGATTTCCTTTCTGCGCAGGCTTCCCCCTTGCCTTCGCGTACCTAATGAGCTACGAAGTCTCGGACCTCAGATCCATAATCTCTGGCAAGCATGACAGCGTTGCACCCGAAAAGATCCAAGAGTTCATAACGCTCTAGAAAGCGTTATAATGGACTCTTGGACTAACCCGCCACTTCGTGATTCCGGTGCCGATCATGTCCCGACGAACGCTACTTGCAACGTTCGCTATGCTCGTCGGAGTATCCGTGATATCGCTCATGGCCGCGGTTTCATATTCACAGCAGACTCCTGAACAGGTTTCCGCGATCTCTGACAAGGGGCTTTTTCTTGTTGGGGCTGGGATCGCGGCAGGCTTGGCTGCCCTGGGCGCTGGTGTTGGATTGGGAACCGCGAGTGCAGCGGCCATTGGTGCCATTGCGGAGAAACCCGAGCTGCTAGGCAGAACGCTGCTCTACATCGTGCTGATTGAGGCGATCGCGATCTACGGGCTCGCGATGTTCTTTATCATATTCAGCCGGTTATAGGATCCGGAATGGTGGTACTAAACCGCCACCGATACTTTTGTGTATGTGCGTTGTACGCCGAAGGGCTTGAACGGTATTCCTGAGCCCGAGTAGAATTTCAGGAACCATTCGACCCAGTGAAGCCTGAGGGCTTGAAGGAAGACGAATGCTGATTCGAGAATGAGTATCATTACCAGCGTGAGCAGCCCGAAGACCGGCACTCCGAAGTATATCGGCATAGTGACGTAGATTCCAAGGAAAAGGAGGCTGAACACATCGTGTATCATCTTCATCGCCATGATTCGCATATAGGAGATCGTGTGGGAGATAGAGGCCAACATGGACTCCATCCAGTGGCCGATTCCTTCAAACGGCCCTTCCATTCTCACCTTTGCAACCAACATTAGCCCAGACGGGAGACCGAGCAACAGGAGGGCCGTCGGGAGGTTTGACAGCGCATAGGATATGAGACCGAAACCGTACCTGAGAATCAGATACCCAAGCGTCAGGTAGAACCAAAGCCAAAGGCCCGGTCCGGCGAGCAGATGCTCGTAGTCTCGGTTCTTGACTTTGTTCACTATGTCTAGGATTAACCCAGACGAGACATGGGCGATTCCTATGATGATGGATACTTTCAGAAGCGTCATAGGCTGTTTGAATGGGTCGAACCAGAGTGGACCCGGGAGACCCGTCAGGTCCCTGAACCATTCTTCGCTCCCCAGAACGGTTCCATAAAGGAAGCCACTGACCATCGCCGCCGCGCCGCCCAGCACAAGGAGGCCAGAGCCGTCCAGTATCATGTTGAATAGACCCCCTAGCCCGCCGAAGTCTTGGTCTCTGAACCGGGTCCCTTTCCTCTTCGCGTAAACCAACCCGGACGAAACCAACATGAAGATCAGACCGTGCCCGACGTCGCCGAACATGAGGCCGAAGAATAGGGGATACGTAACGAGCCACATGATGGTTGGATCTATCTCGGTGCTTGTCGGTGTTCCAAATCCGAGGGTTAACCTCTGAAAGAGCCCTGTCCCCTTTGGGTTTCGTAGCATTGTAGGGCTGTTCTTCCCAGACCACTCTTGGACCACACAGTGTCCCTTCGAAACCTCACCCAAGTCGGCCTGCACTTCTGCTATTCTGTTCGCGGGCAGCCATCCTTCGATCACGTAGGTGGACTCTGTTCTTCCGCAGAAGCTTCTCGCCTCTTCCAGAATCCTCTCGGCATTGACTAGCTCGCCATTTACTCGCAGCCACTCCGAATTCTGCGATGCCAACTCGTTCAATTTCGCCTTGAGTTCGGCAGCTCGTCCACGTATCTTCTCAACCCTGCTGTCAGGCTCGAACTTCAGTTTCGATGCGGTGCAGCCTCTAGCAATCTTCAGCCCCAGGGTCTCGTTGAGAACGTCTATGACCGCTGCCTCACCCTTCCGAGCCGTAAGCATCTGTGATATCTGTTCCGTTATCGCGTGCCTGACTGATTCTGTGATCGTTTTCTCTTGGGCGGCGTCTACGAAAGCCCCGGTCCGATCTTTCCCTTGCGGCGGAAGGGCGTCGAGGATTCTGAAAATAATCTCCTCAAGTCTTTGTCTTCCTTCGGGAGAGTTGACGTCGGAGATGGTCATGATCTCCTTCACGCCGGGTCCCAGAAGGCCGTCGGCAAATTGCGTTATCTTCTCACAAGCCTGAATCTCTGATGATAGAGCAGCCACATTTTTTTCTAGTGAGGAAACACGGCTTTCGATTTCACCGATCGTTTCCTCAGAAAGCCAACCTTCCGCCGGGACCGGCTGGCCGGATTTGGAACTGAGTTGCAGCGTGTTAGTCAGACTTGCGATCTTAGACCCGATCGTCACGAGTCGGTAGAGTCTATCTGATGTCTGGCAGGAGATGACCGCTCCATCGTAACCCTTGAGCATATCCTTAATGTCGAGTAGCTCCAAAACTCTGGCTTCGCGAAGATACCTGAGGACTGCTTCGTAGTAGTCCTTGTGAACGATGATTTCTATGCGTTTCATCTTCGCTGGCAGTAGCATGCTTCGGGCGCCCTTGACTGAGCCAACTGACGGGTGCGTAAGATCCTCTTAAGACTTGACCTGTAGAAACGTTATTTCATAGGATCGGACCAGACAGTGTGGGATCGATATCCCAATGTCGAAGTGTGACAAATGCGGTGCGGAGAACGCGCGTCTGCAGAAATGCGCGTACTGCGGCAAGTATTTCTGCTCGGAGCATTATGTTGATCACATGTCATGGGAGCGCAGGCACGCGGGGTTGGCATCCGAACAAGGCCGATTCTGGAGAAAGAAAACATCCCAGGCTGATTAGGCTAGCAAATCGTACTTCCTGTACGTTATGAAAGACTCAGGGCCGTCAGGCCCTGAACCGTCGAGTTAATGAGCAAAAGAATCGGAGCTGGATAAAGTCCGAGTATTAGCAGCGGAATAAGGAACGCAGCGAGAGTGAGCAGTTCGAATGCGGGCGCCTCATTCCTGACCACGGGACGCTCCGGTGAACGCATCAAGACCCTTCGCAGCATCCACATGAAGTACCCAGCAGTGATTGCGGGGACGAGCACTACGGCCGCTAGTAGAAGGTTCACCTTGATCGCTGACAGGATGACCATGTATTCGCTGATGAAGCTTCCAAAGCTGGGGAAGGCCATGGCGCCGAGAGAGCCTAGGACTAGCAGAGACGCGGTGAACGGCATCACCTTCGGAAGGCCGGGCAACTCTCGTATTGTCCTAGTTCCCATCTGCTGATGTATGACACCCGACATCAAGAAGAGGATCCCAATCGCGCAGGCGTGATTGAACATCTGAAAGACCGCCCCTGAGAGGCCCATCGCCGTGAACGAGAAGGCTCCAAGCAGGACGTATCCCATGTGGTTAATGCTGGTCAGGGCGATCATGCGCTTTAGGTCCTGCTGAATCATAGCGACGATAGCGCCATAGAACATCGTTAACACCGCCAATCCAATCAAAGCAGGGGAGAGAAAACGTGAGGCCTCGGGAAACAGGTTCAACATGACGCGGATGAAACCGTAGCCGCCCATCTTCAGCAAGAGACCAGCGAGTAGCACGCTGATCGGGGCGGGTGCCTCAACGTGAGCATCCGGAAGCCATGTGTGGAAAGGCACGACAGGAAGCTTCACGGCGAAGCCAAAGAATACTGCAACAGCCATCGGAATCTGCAGCATCAACGGAAGTCTCAAAGTCGACAGAGTAACCATATCAAACGTATGGGGCCGGGAAAAGACATAGAGAGCAATGAACCCTAGAAGCATCAGGGTGCTGCCGACGTGAGTGAAGATTAGGAACTTCATCGACGCGTACTTCCTCTTTGGGCCCCCCCAGACCCCAATGAAGAAAAACATCGGAATGAGGACGAGCTCCCAGAAGACGTAGAACAGTATCAAATTCAGTGAAGTGAAGACGCCGATTATGGCGCCTTCGAAGAGAAGGAGAAGGGCGTAGTATGGTCCTATCGAGGAGTGGATCTCTCGCCAAGAACCTGCTGTTGCGAGCGTTGTCAGTAGCGCTGAGATGATCAGCAAGGGCAGGCTTATTCCGTCGATTCCCAAAGTGAACGTCAGACCAAATGACTCAGCCCAAGCAAAGCTCTCGACCATCTGAAATCCCACCTTCTCCTGGCTGTAGCTAACGAAGATCGTCAAAGCAAGAACAAGCGTGGCACCCGAAACAAGCAGAGTAAGCAGCTTGGCGGCCTTTTCGCTTACACGTGACACCAGGAAGACAACGAGAGCCCCTACTAGAGGTAACCATATCATCACTGA
>Ga0209725_1001697_pt1 | contig 12279 bp, 14 predicted proteins | sample I18A1metaG_FD_184145 | JGI IMG/M metagenome (GOLD analysis project Ga0209725, IMG submission 184145) | Lake sediment bacterial and archeal communities from Gulf of Boni, Indonesia to study Microbial Dark Matter (Phase II) - ​I18A1 metaG... | ecosystem: Environmental > Aquatic > Freshwater > Lake... | reverse complement strand
AATAGGAGGACCTCTGCGCCATTTTCAGAAGCCTTCTTGGCGGCCATCAAGCCTGCTGGGCCTCCGCCAACGACGACGGCTTCATAACAATCCAAGCCAAGTCCTCCTTTCTGAAGGATTAGGTATTATCATTCAAGTCATAATGAATCTTCTTCTTGTTCATAAGCTAAATCGTGAGGCATTCCGTTAACCAATTTTCGGAGTTTAGGGTCGTTCTCTCGATGGAAGTCACTAATCAAGCAGGTTTATGCTGGAGCTGCTGAAGTATGCTCCCCATGTCGAATTCTGCCCATTCCTGAACAATCCTTCCTTCAGAGATTCGAGAGATGTCGATGAACACAAACTTCGTTCGTGTTCTTGTTGGCGGGATTCCTTGATATTCGCCTATGTGATCTGCGTACATTGTCACACGACAAGCTACTCTGTCGCCTTCCGCTATCTGATCCTCAACGGTTGTGCGTATGTTCGAGAAAGCCCTAAATAAGAACATCTCATCATGCTTACGTCCAGCCAAGTCCATTGGTTCACTGCCGCCCGGTGCATAGTATATGTGCTTTGAATCTAGGAACGCCCAGACCGCATTCATATCCCCCGACTCGTATGCGTGGAAATAGGCTCGGGTTATAGACTTGTTCTGTTCTCTTCGGTTTTCCTCATCACTTGGCAACTCTCTCGCTCCCGATAGCATATCCAACATGAGCTTTGTCATGTTAACAGCTTCGACGGTTTATGAATATCGGCAAGCGAGGGGACGGGAAAAATCAGTGTGCGCACCAAGAGAGCACACACAGAGAAGTTCAAATTGAGTTGGACTGAATTTTAAGTCAAAGCAGTTACTTAACTTCGTCAGGAAATCCTTTGTATTCGATGACACCTAATTGTTTGAAGAAATCCAATTCGTCATATACCGCTGACTCTTTCTCCACGATCTTGCCATCAACTATACGCCAGATGAGAACACCTGTTTCCGTAACCTTCTTGCCAGTAGGGGCTAATCCACGATACTCACCTGTGTGTGTACCAGTAACTTTGAAACGAACCCACACCTTATCCCCCTCAGCGATTATATCCTCAATTGTCTCATGCCAATCGGGAAAGCCCTTCAATAACATGGTTAAGAGCTGTTTGTAAGCTTCCAGACCTCGTACTTGAAGGGAAGGATCAAAGTAGTCTGCTGTTATTAACTCGTCTAGTGCAGCTAGGTTTCGCTTATTCCATTCTTCAATAAACCTTCGAACTGTAGCCTTATTCTTTTCCAATGACATGGAAAATCATCTCCCCCTTTAATTATCAGTCCTAGTTATCTCTTTTTGACATTTGATAGCTGTTGTCTTAACCCATTCGATTGTGGCCAGGTATCTATTTCTCCAGAATGTGTGCGCACCAAGGGACCAACACAACGACGAAACGTAGCCGGGGAAAGCAGATGAGGGTGACCGTTGTTCAAGTTGGGGTGAAGGTGATTGTGCAGTTCTTGCCTTGCGGATTCACTGCCATGCTCACCCCGAATGTTTCTTTCAGCACAGGTCGATAGATCTGTTGGCAACCGACTGTGCACAATGCTCCGCTATTGGTTTGGTCAGCTACCATGCACGGATGTGCGTCTAGGACCAACCTGTTTCCGGACAGTTCCGACCCTGTGAAGGGCGTGAACACCTGTAGCTGGTAGGACAGCTGCCTTGCGAGCGTTCGGAAAGCGGTTGATGGCGAGACCGCTCTCATTAACTTCAGCAAGAGCAAGGCTGGACGTCCAGCTTTCCTTTTGACTGCCTCGATGTTTGCGCGTTCTGCTTCACGTTTGAACTCCTCAATCCCCTTCTCCCCCAGATTGGCTTCCACAAAGTTGTAGGCGCTTGTCCATCTACGCGTCCAGTTGCCATAGACAATCTCGAACTTCTCTTCACAGCTGGCATCATCACGAATGAGTTTCGTCTCATCTTTCCAAATGGCTTCGAGTTCGGCGGCTTTCTGGACCCCTAGATCCTTCTTTACAATGGGCAGAACAAAACCTCTACACATCTTCATTTCATCGAGAATACCTCTATACTTCTCCTCATAGGGCATTTGCTTCACTTCCATACTATTCACGTCCTCTTCTCTCCTGGCAATCTTGTGATTGTGGCGTGTATATGTTTTTGTGTGTGTTCCTTGGTGCGGGCATTGTAATTTGAACCGTGAATTTTTTTCGTTCCTAGCTTGCTCGGAGCCAAGGTATTCGCTCAAAAGATCTACTCAGGGTTTCCAGGTTCTTCTATAGGTCTCCAGCTTGTCTTTGAAGCTAGCATCGTGTCTTATCTTGATCTTCAGCATCTCTTGGGCGAAGAACTCGAAGTTGACATACAAATCTTGGCCCCATGCAACGTCTCTCCGACCCTGAATAATGTCCTTGTACTTTTCCCATGCCTTTATGGCACTGAAGCCACCTAGGGCGTATAGTTTTCCAGCTTCGACAACTTTGCTTTTTAAGAGAATTCCCTGTGTCTCCCACATGAAGAATTGTGAAGTCCATTTGCCGAACATCTCGGGGTTTGAATACCCGTATTTCTTCATGAAATCCTCGTAATCCTTCCACTCCATGTTCATCATCGCAGCGTATCTCTGCAAGCCTTGTTCCGAAGTGAAGTCTGAGGTGTGCAATCGGCATATCTCCGTCTCCCTCGCCTTCATGTTGTATCTCAGATTGATGATGTAGTAGGTTGCGGCTATCAGCACGCTCGTTGCAGCCAACATGTAATATGCGAATTGAATCTCAGCCAATTCGACCATTCAAGTTCACGTTGATGAATTATCGAGAAGTGATGATAAGATTTTGGGTTTGGGATTAAATGTGTGTATCTCTTGGTGCGCACACACACGAAAATTCATAGTTCAAATTCATTTCGACAAATATGAGAGAGCCTATATATCTTGACATTCATTAAAACCATCTTAGAAAAGGTCATGATATCTTTTGAGTGAAGAAGAGAAAGAGAAGATCACTAGACGCAAGTACTTGATGTACGGTGGTGGAATCATTGTTGTCGCGGTTGTTGCAGCAGCAGGATACGGAATCTATGAAGCAACGAAGCCGACGCCTACACCCACACCGACCTACTGGCCCACGCAGGGCTGGCGGACCAGCACACCTGAAGAACAAGGCTTCGACTCAGCCAAGCTAACCGAAGGCTTGCAGGCCATCCAGCAGAAGGGCACCAAGATCCACAGCCTTTTGATCATCCGCAATGACGCAGTGTTTCTCGATGCCTACTTCTACCCGTATGACGGCTCCATCTACCATGATGTGGCTTCGGTGACGAAGAGCCTGACAACCACCCTGATCGGCATCGCCGCTGAACAGGGCAAGCTGGATCTGGACGCGCCGATGCTGTCGTTCTTTCCGGAGCGGACCATCGCCAACCGCGATGCTCGCAAAGAGCGTATCACGATCCGGCATCTGGCCAGCATGACCGCTGGGCTGGACTGTGATGAGAGAGGCGATGCGACCACGCTGGAGGCAATGAGGGCCAGCGAAGACTGGGTGCAGTTCGCGCTCGACCGCCGGGTCGTCTTGGAGCCTGGCACCCGCTTCGTGTATTGCGGCTTAGCTAGCCACCTGCTTTCCGCCATCCTGCAAGAGGCGACCGGGATGACGGCGCTCGACTTTGCGCGCGTCAACCTGTTTGAGCCGCTGGGCATCCAGGACGTGTACTGGCCCGCCGACCCCCAGGGATACACCCACGGCTGGGGCGACGTGTGCCTGCGCCCCCACGATATGGCCAAGCTCGGCTTTCTATTCCTGCACCAAGGCCAGTGGGAGAATCGCCAGATCGTCTCCCGCGCATGGGTCACTGACTCGACAAAGCGACAAGCTGAGACAGGTCGTGGCGAGTATTACGGTTACGGCTGGTGGGTCTCGGCGCCGAATGATCAGTTCGCTTCCTTCCGTGCCGACGGGCGGAACGGGCAGTACGTGACGGTCGTCCCATCCTTGAACCTGGTGCTGACGACGACCGGCGGCGGTTTCTCGATGGGTGAGATTGATACTTACTTGGTTGCAGCGATCGGCGACACCGAGAAGGCGTTGCCCGCGAACTCCGAGGGGGTTGCCCGGCTTCAGGCCCTTGTGGGGGAGCTTGGCAAACCTCCACCAGCCCAGACGGTTCCGCTCCTGCCCGAGACTGCACAGGCAATATCCGGGAAGACATACACGTTTGAGGCCAACGCGATTGGCCTTCTGTGGCTTCTTCTTGACTTTGACGATACAGCGGAAGCTATCCTACGGTGGGAGTTTGCAGGCGAACCGAGCGTACGCGTTCTGGGCATCGGGCTGGATGGCGTCTATCGGCCAAGCCACGGCGGCCGCCCGGCGGTAGGGCTCGGAACCTGGGCCGATCCCTCCACATTCGTCGTCGACTACAACGAAGGCCCCGGTCTGGCGACCTATACGCTGCGGATGCACTTTGATGGCAACCGGTTGTTGCTCGAGATCCCCGGAGTCGGGAGCTTCGAGGGTACGCTGGAACAGCCATAACGATATGAAGTAAATCGACGACCTAATGCCTGATCCCTATCGTTTTCTCGATCTCATTCCGAACAAGAATCTAAGCACACATGTTACCCAGTTCAACGCGCCGGGAAACTTCACGTCCAACCTTGGATATTGGCACAAAAGAAGTTGGGATGAGAAACTCAAGACAGAATGGATAGAAAAATTCTACACGGTTGCCTTCAGCAAACCGGTCGTAAGAGAGATAATCTACTATAATGTCATAGACCAAAGCTATCAGACAGCCAACCGAGGACTCATTGATGTAAACTACTCTCTGAGAGAGTCATTCTATGCTCTGAAGACACTCATCAAAGAGAAGTGGACCACACGCTTGCGGATGAAAACAGATGCAAATGGTCTATTAGAATTCAGAGGTTTTGCAGGAGACTACAACATCACTGTCAGCGCCAAGGACCACTGCGAATTTCAAGATTCATGTTGACGAGCAGAAGAGCAGTGCCTACACTATCAACCTTGGCAGAGCCAAAGCAGAAAGAGCGGTGGCTCAGGCTGGAGAAGCTGTGAGTAAGGCGAAGGCAGAAGGCAGAACAATCTATCTGGATAGAGCGGAGAGCCTCTTGGAAGACGCTAGAAAAGCCCTGGTCGAAGAGAACTGCACTCAAGCAATAGTTTTAGCTGAGGAATCAGAACGCGCGGCTGACCTTGCTGTGACATGGCTTGTCATACCAGCAATCATGGCATTTGCAGGCGGCATCCTCTCTGGCAGCGCGATCCTCTTTAGACGAGTTCGAGCGAGGAAACGAAAACCTTCAGCACTCTGACTCGCTTATTCATCCATATAGCTGCGGGGGCCGTGTGCATGGTAGCGACGTACAGTTGACCGTAGGCTGATGGTCCGTCTATGCCCTCCGCGCTTACACAGACGTCGTTGCACGCGTCAGGTGCGCATATACGCCGATGCCGTCGGATACGGTGACGGAGAAGCGTAGGCGGACTATAAGCCTCTGCGCAGTATACGCGGGCGGCATATGTCCGTTGCGACCTACTGTGGACTGTGTAGTGACGGTCGTTGACGTCACCGTATGCAACGGCAGAACCGGTACACCGCGTTTCCGTTGCATACGGAGATATGCCTATGACGGAGACGGCGGCGAAGACGGTCAGGTGCGATATGCTATGGGCGTCGGTACGCGGGTGGACTAGCCGCGGTACTGACGGTCGGCGCACGCGCTGATACCCCAAGCCGGTGGGGCGGCCGCCGTCCATGTGCGGACTTACCCCGACATTTACCGCGCATGACGCGACACGCTGCGGTAGCGTGTCCGGTCGTTACGTCAGCGGTGACGTATGCGTGTGGTCTCTACGAGGTATGCGTGTGCGTATGCATGGCCGTCGTTTACGTTCGCGGAGCCGGCAGACGATGCCGACACATATGGTGGAGAAAAACAAAAAAGGCTTCTAGGACCAGCCAAAAAAAGAATATAGAGGAATACTTCAGTTTCTCGAGCAGTTGGATCGAGCGGTCTCTGTCTACTCGAGGAGTTTGATGGCCTCTTCTCTAGTAAGAGCGACCAGTGTTTCCGTTGAGACCATGTCGCCGAATCGCAAGAGGGACTTCATGGCGGTCTTCTCATCCTTTCCCTCTGTTATGACAACAGCATCGTATCTGCCCAGCGTCCAATACCGGGCTATGATCTTAGAGCCCTCCTTAACCATCTGCTCGAAGAGCTTCGTGTTCTGAGCAACCGTCTCCTTTGTTGGCTTCTTCCTCCACTTGACCAAGCTTATGAAGATCATTTCACCACCTGAACTATGTCTGGGTAGGTATCTCTATTCATTTTTTGCGGTCATTGCCCTAGAGATAGGTCCCTTGGTGCGAGACACTTCAATGAATCCGAAATACGAAGGTTTATCTCGCGTTCTTCAATAGGATAGGGATTGAGGGATTCTTTCATATGAAAAGTGGAGTAGTAGCCGGTGCTATCGGAGGAGTAGTCGCCAGCATAGTAGCAGTGCTCATCATAGCACTTGGGAGTCTCTTTGAAGAGCCAGTGTCCACGCCAGTCCCTGTGGAACAACTAATTGTAACATTCTTTGTAATCACTATAGTCTTCGGAGCCATTTTTGGAGCAATATACCAGAAGCTTTATGACCCGATTCCCGGCACGGGCATCAGGAAAGGCGTTTACTTCGGCCTAATGGTTTATCTGATAAAAGACATCGCAATAGCTCCATACCTTGCCTTCATTGACATGCAAACCCAACTCGCCATTGATTATGTCATCCTCGGAATCATCATGTGGATTCCGTACGGCGCTGTGCTCGGAGCACTCTACAAGAAATAGCCTACAGCACGATACAACGGCAACACGCTAGAACTTCCCTCTTTTGTTTCTTTAATCTTCAAGGAGTTGTTGGGGGATTCCTCCCCTAACAATGTGGGCAGGATTTTCGTGTGTGTATCTCTTGGTGCGACCGACTGAATTTGAACCATTGATTCTTCTATTTTTCGGCGTGCGGGGAAAAACTTTATCCTATATGCATTACGCGTGCAACTCCTCTATGATTGACCATCCTAAGCGTTTACCCATACTATGCATAACTGCATAGGTGGCGACGATGACTGCCACCCATAGAACGCCTGACACCAGCGCGAGGTAGTACAGATTCCATAGTAGAAAAATCAGCACTACTGACCAACCCCACAAAATGAAGAATATGAACAACAACAAATTGAAAACGACCAATTCCCACTTCGCGCGTGCTGGTGCGTTGCGTACCTTATACGTACCAACCACGATTACAGTTTGCCATGCTAACAAGAATACGCAAAAGTCGAATAAGACAACTAAGAAGAGGAGAGTGAGTTGCGAGATGAGACTACTTGGGTCTGGAAGCTGGAAGCTGGGAAGTAACACTATGGCAGTGAATGTGAAACCTGAAAAAAGAGACAACATAGTGACACGCGTTCTTGACAGATCCTTAACATATTCCATGTATTCCTCGTCGTTCTCGGTCACCTCTAACGCCACCTCAAGAAGTTTGTCTCATATCTGATATAACCATTTTTTTGTGTCCCTTGGTGCGAGCATCGTAATTCGAACTATGGAAGTTTGTACCCCATCTTCAAGGGGTTTATCTCATTACTATCCTTTCTCATAAGCAAGGGTAGGTATTATTGACTTATTCAAGAACCCTATTAAAATGCGATTATGTTGACTATTTCGACAGGCATAGCAAATCTCTATTAGGAAGCGGCGTTGCCTCAAGAGAATGGGAAGACCAATTGAAAAGTGAGGAATATCCCAGCTCTAAGCGAGTTGGAGCTAGGCTGAAGGCGTTCGTTTTCCTCACGATAATTCGACCAGTAAACTGCCTTATGATAGGTTTCGGAGTCGTTATTGGCGAGATCATGGCGTTGAACGGTTGCCTCATCCCGATTCCTGCCTTGATCGGTTTCCTCGTCGCGTTTTTCCTTATGGCTGCAACGATGGTTATGAACGATTACTATGACCTCGAGATAGATATGGTAAACAACCCTAGGAGGCCGATCCCTTCGGGGCTAGTATCTCCCCGTGAAGCTCTCAGCTACAGCTTTCTGTTAAGCATAATAGGGTTGGTTTTTGCTGCGTTCACGAATCCTTCGGGTTTCATAGTTGCCGCATTCGCGTTAGGATTGATGATGTACTATAACACCAGAGGGAAGAGAACCGGGTTACTTGGAAACGTACTGGTAAGCGTCTGTATAGCACTTCCTTTTATCTACGGCGGCATCGTGGTGGAAAGCGTCAAGCCCGTTTTAGGCATCTTCTCCATAATGGCGTTTCTCTCAAATCTGGGGCGGGAAGTGACTAAGGGAGTTATGGACGTCGACGGAGATGCCTTGAAGGGCGTTAGAACAGTTGCTGTATTGCATGGGCCTACGAAAGCATCTCAAATATCCGCGCTCTTCTTCGCTCTTGCTGTTTTGATCAGCCCAATTCCAATAGTATTCGATATGGTTTCAACTCTTTACATACCCTTGGTAGCGGTGGCTGACTTAGGTTTCATTGCATCTTCAATATTCTTCATTAGAGATCCTTCGCGTAGAAACGCAAAGACCGTAAAGAGCTTGGCGCTCGTCTGGATGAGTATCGGGCTGGCAGCTTTCGTCGCGGGAAGCTACAGCATTTAAAGAGCCCTCACTTTATAGGCTCGAAAACGTTTTTACGTGATGAGAAACCTGTATAGTGGTGAAGGAGGACGGCAGCCATGAGAAAAATGAGAGAGAGAACCCAGAGAGTAGGCTCTAGAGGAAAGCGCAAGCTTTCGAAGGCCTCGTTGTTGATGTTTCCTCATGAAATAGTTGGTGTTTTCGCGCGTCTTCCCAAGGTTTTCAAGAAGCTAGATATAGATCGTCTTCTTGGCGATACGATCTCAAGGAGTATGAAGTGGCGTTACGTGCGTAGAATGGAGAGTGTTGGACTGGTTAGACATACTACGAAGAAGTACTATAGGAAGATCTATGACAATATCTCTGAGTGGATAGAGAAAGATGTCGTTCCTAGAATTAGGAGAGCAGAATCTCTAGAGTACTTGCAGATACATAAAGCCTGAAGTTATGCGGTTCTTCTTGTAGGTTTGGCCAGCAACTCCTTTGCTCTATCGATTCTGATCTTTCTCTCCTTCACCATTTGATCGGCAATCTGATCTATTAGATCTCCAGTTGCACCCGCTGTCGAAGCAATATTCCTGGCGTGGAGCTTCATATGCCCTTCTTGAATGCCTTCGCTTGCCAGAGCTCGTATCGCAGCCAGATTCTGAGCGAGTCCTACCGCGGCTATGACCTCTCCAAGTTCCGTAGCGGTCTTGACGCCTAGGATCTTCACTGCTATCTTTGCGATTGGGTGTACAGCTGTCGCGCCGCCGATGAGGCCCACCGCCATGGGCAACTCGATCGTGCCGACCAGATCGCCTTCACTGTTCTTCTCCCATGTAGTCAAGGGACTGTAGCGGCCTGTTCTCGCAGCGTAAGCGTGGGCTCCAGCCTCCACAGCTCTACTGTCGTTGCCTGTAGCCAGAACGACTGCTGTAACGCCGTTCATTATCCCCTTGTTATGTGTGGCGCATCTGTACGGGTCAGCTGCCGCAAATGCGTAAGCGTTCACAACTCCGTCCACGACCTCCTCTCCTCCCAGCGCTTCTTTTGCAACGATCGTTCTTGCGCGCGCTAGTCTCTCAGTAGCCAAGTTGCTGATTATTCTGAGATAGACTCTTCCCTCCGAGACCTTCTCTACTAGAGGTGCAACAGCTTCAGCCATAGTGTTAACAGCGTTGGCTCCCATCGCATCTCTGCAATCGACGAGAATTTCGACGATGACCATTGAGCCGACAGCTGTTTCAATAACCTTGACTTTCAAGTCCTTAGCTCCTCCGCCTTTCGAGACGAGAACAGGGTCTTGCTCATTTGCCTTTTGGAGAATCTCACTCTTGGCGGATAGAATTTTCATCCTCGCGCCAAACGGATCTGCAACTCCGACAACCTGGATCTGCCCTATCATTATCGGCCCTGTACTGGAAGTGTTGAATCCACCTCTCACCCTAGCCATCCTTGCGGCATTGCTAGCTGCAGCGACTACCGAAGGCTCCTCAATCGCCATCGGAATCAAGTAATCCCTCCCATTTATGAGAAAGTTCGTCGCGACGCCCAATGGGATCGGCATCGTTCCAATAACATTCTCAATCATGCGGTCGGCTTGCTCGAGTTCCAACGACCCTGTAGACTGGAGAATGTTGACTTCTTCATCAGTAAGAGCCGCGAATTCCTTCACTATTCGTATTCTTTCCAAAGGTTTCAGATTGTGAAATCCCGAGATTTGTGATGTCTTCGTCATATATCCCAGCCTTAGACACCTACACTACATTGAATCGATTTCCGTTATTCATAATCAATGCGTAAGATTATATTAGGTGATTCAAGCTTCAGTTTTTCGTTCAGCCCAAGCTGAATAGTGGAAACTAGTTCCTGAAAGCGCGATTATGAGACTCCAGTTCTTCTCGCGTACTCCTGAGTGTTAACGCCTCGTTGTTCAAGCCATCGGGAGAGTTCCCCTGTAATCACTAGAGGCGCCTTCATCAATTGGTTTAGATCTTTTGACCCTGTGAGAAACATAGCGGTCTTCAATTCTTCAATCAGTATCGAAAGCATCTCACGCAGATTCTTTCTTCCAATTACCGCCGAACGCAGAGCAGGATGAGCTAGTCCCGCGGCCTTTGCTCCAAGCGCAATCGCTTTAGCTATATGAAGCCCATTCCTAATGCCGCCCGAAGCCAATACAGTGAGCCCAGTCGACTTTGTAACTTCAATTACGCTGGCTGCGGTTGGGATGCCCCAGCTCCAGAAAGTCTTTCCAAGCCTTTCACGAATTCTATTTCTGATCTCTCTCGCTCTATGGTATTCCACTGCGGCCCAACTTGTTCCTCCGGCGCCAGCCACATCGATCCCATCGACTCCAGTTGTTTCGATAGCTCTGGCAACTTCCCTTGATATGCCTGCTCCCGTCTCTTTGACAATCACTGGTACGTCAACTTCGTCAGCTATCTCTCTGATCTTGTTGAGGCTGCCTCGAAAGTTTGTCTCGCCTTCCAGTTGAACCGATTCCTGCAGTGGGTTAACGTGAATCATGAGAGCGTTAGCGTGGACCATCTCTATGGCTTTCTGGATCTCTTCTTTTCCATAGCCTTTTGTAAGTTGAGGGCATCCTAGATTGGCGAAGACCATTGCGGTCGGAGCTTTCTTCCTGACGATTTGATAAGTGTAGGCTAAGCGAGGGTCCTCTATCGCTGCCCGCTGGCTGCCTACACCGATCCCGATTTGGAAGCTTTCCGCTGCCTCAGCTAGAATTGCATTAATTCTCGCGGCTGAAGGGGTTCCCCCTGTCATCGATTCCAAGATTATTGGCGCTCTCAATTCAAATTCGAAGATTCTGGATGTCAAGTCGATTTCATCCTTGTTTATCTCAGGTAAGGCCTTGTGAATGAGGTGTACGTCCTCGAATCCAGTTCCTATTTGAGACTGTACCTCTTTGCGAAGAGACATCTCTATATGGCTCAGTTTTCTTTTTTCAGTTTCTCTGAACATGCCTATTCAGCACTCAATTGAGTTATGGCTACGTCTTTTCAGGCCAAGCTCTAACGCCAAACTTGTCCATCTCAACGATGTAAGCCTTTCCGCCAGCTTCTTCAATCGCGTCTGAAACTGCCTGTTGCGCATCTTTCTCAGTCAGCGCAATAATACATCCTCCTCCTCCGGCGCCAGTCAGTTTCGCTCCGAGAGCTCCCGCCTTCAAGGAAGCTTGAACCAAGCGGTCCAGACTCTGAGTTGACACTCCTACTTTTCTCAAGATCTCGTGGTTTGAAATCATGAGTTTCCCTAGAGTTTGAAGATCGCCACCTTTTATTGCGTCTACTCCTTTAGCTGAAAGTTCGCCGGCGTTCTTTGCTAGATTGGTGACGAAATCTCTCCGCTCCTCAAGTAGCTTCCTAACCTTGGCCACCTGGTCCCCAGTGGACCTGGCCTTTCCAGAATTGCCAACGACTATCGGAAGTTCATGTCTTATGGGTATTGATGCAAATCCTTCACTAGGCTTGTATGCGATAACGCCTCCATAGGTGGAGATTGTCTGGTCTATTCCAGAAGGTTTTTCATGTATTCGTCTTTCAGGAACGAAAGCTAGATCGCAGATCTCGTCTCTTCGCAACTTGGCTTCCAGCGACTCAGCGACAGCTGCGATTGTGGAGACCGCTGTTGC
>Ga0209725_1001696_pt1 | contig 12290 bp, 9 predicted proteins | sample I18A1metaG_FD_184145 | JGI IMG/M metagenome (GOLD analysis project Ga0209725, IMG submission 184145) | Lake sediment bacterial and archeal communities from Gulf of Boni, Indonesia to study Microbial Dark Matter (Phase II) - ​I18A1 metaG... | ecosystem: Environmental > Aquatic > Freshwater > Lake... | reverse complement strand
CCTTGGCCAGGAATGCTCATGACATTGTACAAGAATCCAGAGAGATACATTGATGTTTATTGGTCAAGGTTCAAGGGCAAGATGTATTTCTACACGGGAGACTTTGCAGTAAAAGACCAAGATGAGTACATATGGGTCTTGGGAAGGGCTGACGACGTCCTCAAAGTTGCCGGTCACAGAATCGGAACCGCCGAAATTGAGTCGGCAATGATCAAGCATTCAGCTGTGGCAGAGTCAGCCTGCATAGGTAAGGAAGACCCTGTAAAAGGACAGACACCGTTCATCTTTACTGTTCTCAAGCAACAGTTTTCGCCAAGCCCAAAGCTCGCTGACGAACTGAGAATGCACTTGAGAACCACAATCGGCCCGCTCGTGGCATCTGATTCGACAGTAGTCTTCGTTGATTCAGTTCCCAAGACAAGAAGCGGTAAGATCATGAGACGATTGCTTAAAGCGATTGTCGCAGGGGCAACTCTAGGAGATGTCACAACGCTGGAAGACGGAGTAGCTGTGGATGAAGCAAAGAAAGCCTACGACAACGTGAAAGCGGCCCTTGAGCGCAAGTAATGCTGACGAAGAACCGGATTCTCCCACGAGACTTAGTCTTCCTTCCGTCTAGGCGTCCTTATGATAAAGGCTACTATCGCCGCTACGAAGCAAAGTAGGGAGGCAGGTATGAATGCATAGAGAAAGCTCAGATTGCAGTCTTGGACCATCCCTGCGAGTATCGGTCCGACTATGCCGCCTACGCCGTAGGCTGTGAACACCAAACCGTAGTTGGCGCCCAAGTTCTTGTTGCCGAAGAAGTCCGCTGTGGTCGCTGGAAACAAGGCAAGGTTCCCGCCGAAGTTGAAGCCTATCAACGCGCCTACTGTATAGAACGAGTACTCGTTCACAGTCGTAAAGAAGAATGTCAAGGTCATTATTGCCTGTAGCAGGAACATGAGCAGAAGAGCTCGCTTCGTTCCGATCTTGTCTGAAGAGGTCCCCCATACGATCCGCCCCGCTCCGTTTAGTATCGGAAGGCAGATCGCTGCACCTATCACTGCAAAATCAGATGCCTGCGCGGCAGTGAAGCCGTGTCCCTGAAAGCCATAGCTTAGGTCTTTCGCGAAGTTCTGGATGTTCCCTATGACCATCAAGCCGGTCAGAGTACCGAACATGAACATGCTCCATATGGCGTAGAACTGCCAAGTCCTTAACATGTCACCTGACGAGTAGTCTCCCCCACTCGGTCGGCTTTTCCTGCCTTCAGAGCCCGAAGGCGCATATCCCGGAGGCTTGAACCCTTCAGGAGGGTTCACCATCACCAGAGAACCTGCAACAATCAAAATCAGAAAGATTATTCCGTAGATCATGAAAACCTGATCGACATTAGCTATTGTGTAGACCTTGCTGTCCACGTTGATTAGGCCTCGTATGCCCAAAATGGCTGGAGGGCTCGCAAGCATTATCCAAATGAATGCCCCAAAGCCAAAACCGGCAACAGCGAGCCCGGAGAGCAGACCTTTCTTATCTGGAAACCATCTTACTCCCACGGCAATTGGCACTACATAAGCGAAGCCTATGCCTGCCCCACCTACCATGCCAATGGTCAGAAGCTTTCCGATGAAAGATGCACCTGTGAAGCCAGCCAATATGTACCCTGCTCCGAGCAGCAGTCCTCCTAGTACCGCCACATTTCTCGGCGCGATCTTCTGCTGGAGCCTTCCTGCCAAGATCATGACTATGGCAAAGGTTGCGAGCCCCGCCGAGAATATCGCTTGCGTTTCGGTCTTTGAGAAATTGAACTGGCTAGGGGTGGTAGCAGTGCCTTGAAGTGGAGTTGTGAACGCGGACCATGCGTATATGGCCCCCAGTGCGAGCTGTATCATAATCGCGCCCACAACCACGGTCCATCTGTTCATAGCTTCATGATCCTCCCTTGTTCCGTGGCCTTGACTGGAGTGCCTTCTTCCTCTCGGGCGCAGTGATACGTTGCCTAGTACTATTATTTCTTTTCCAAGGAGAAGTCGAAGCAAGAAGTAGGGATCCAAAAAAAGGTAAGCTAACTAACCGTCAAACGTTCGTTAAGCCTAATATCGTCTATGCTTCTGGTAGCATTCTCTACAATAGACCGGTTTCCCTTCGGTCGGCTTGAACGGAACTTCGCACTCTTTGCCGCAGTCGGAGCAAACAGCTTTGTGCATCGTTCTAGGGCCTCCGAATCTACGCCTTTCGTAACCCATCTGCTTTCTCACATCCTTTTTCCAGTTGGTTATACACCGGATTTAACCGAGAACAATCCACTGTATACCGTTCGCAAACAGACACACAACTAATAGATAAAGCATTCATTTTCGGCATGCCATAGCGGTCCAAGATTGATGTCTGCAATGGTGCGTCCTAATAGCCTACTCATGCAATCGTATGTCTAATTCCTGGAGACGACTCACTTTTAACCTTCGGCAACAGATTTTTCCGTATGCTCTCGAAGGCAGAGGCGATTCGATTACTGAAAAGACACGTCAAGAGCGTTGAGACTCGGAAACATTCCATCGCTGTGTCGGAACTCATGGGAGAGGTTGCAGAGAGGCTCAAAATGAACCCCGAGGAATGGCAACTCTGTGGCCTTCTTCACGATCTTGACTGCGAAAAGATTCATGGGGATATGAGTAAGCATGGGCTGGTGGCAGCTGAACTGCTTACGAGTTCTCTTTCAAAAGATTGCCTACATGCGATCAGAGCTCACGATCATAGAACAGGAGTGACTCCTAGGAGCATCATGGACAAGGCTTTGATAGCATCCGACGCCGTGACTATACTCTTCTCAGAGTTGGTGGAGCGAGAGCAAACAGGCCAACTAGCAGAACTCAACTCCATAACGTTTCCAAAGATATTCGAAGACAAACCTTTCAGAAAGCTTGGATATCTCAAGAACCGGATAGAGGTTTGCCGTGAGATAGGCGTAAATCTGGATGAGTTTTTGAGTCTTGCACGAGAAGCTTTTGGCAGGAAAACTTCTTTTTAGTGGATGGTGCCGGTGCGATATGAGGGACCTAGGAAAGAATGGCATTTCATGGATCTCTTGGCTGAGCTGCCAACTCGCGAAGGCTAGGTGTAAACCGCGTATCTTCGTCTTCTTAGAAAGTCCACAGCTTCTTTTACTCTCTGCGCGGACTCTTTGCGGCAAACGAGCACAGCGCCGTGAGCCACCGCCACTACTAGGTTCCTGACATCGATTAACACTACAAGCTTCTGGCTGCTGGATACTATGTTTCCCGTGCTATCGAAAGCAACAACTGGGCCTATCAAAACATTACGCCGCTTTTGCAGATGAGGGAGTTGATCCAATGAACTCCAAGAGCCCAAATCATTCCACTCAAACTCCGCCGGAACCATGATCACATTCGTCGACTTCTCCATTACGGCATAGTCGAATGAGACCTTCGGCATCTTCTGGAACATGGCCTTCAGTTTTCTCTGAAATGACAAGCTTGGGAGGGTGAGTAGGTTATCGGCGAGTTTGAATATCTGAGGAGCGTATTTCTGAAGCTGCTCCATCAGCGCACTCGCTTTGGCTATGAAGATTCCGCTATTCCAGAAGTAGTTTCCTTCTTTGAGATATCGCTTTGCCGTCGCATAGTCTGGCTTCTCCGTAAAACTTAGCACAGAATACGCTGACGGTTTCCTTGCCTTTCGCCCTAGATCACATTGTATGTATCCATATCCTGTTGAAGGATGGCTGGGGTGTATCCCAATCGTCACTACGCAGCTGGTTCTCTCGGCCAGATGAAGAGCTCGAGCTGCGGTCATGGCAAATCTGCTTGTTGGGTTAATGTAGTGGTCTGCTGGCAGAAACATTACGGTCGCTTTCGGGTCCCTCTTCATTATCCAAGAGCAACTAAGAGCGATTGAAGGAGCCGTATCTCTGCCAACTGGTTCGATAATGACTCTGTCCTTGCTCAAAATTGGAAGCTGCTTCTTGATGATCGATTCAAGACCAGACCTGGTCGATATCCAGATGCTCCGCGGGTCGACGACACGGCATGCTCTGTGATATGCGTACTGTAGAAGAGAGCGGTCTCCCCAGAGAGTAAGGAACTGCTTCGGATACGCCTCTGTACTCGCAGGCCAGAACCTTCTGCCCGACCCACCGGCCATTATGACTACGTGACGCATGCGACTAGCCCTACTCGACAGACCACAAAGTCTTGTTACTGTAGATGTCCGTTCTCAGTGAAAGCTCTTGCGCAACTACGATAGCTGGGACAGCGTTCCAGTAACCTTTCAGGTCTCTCATCGAACGGGTTGGTAGTCCGAGAGGATTCTGAGATGTCTTCGGATCTGCCAGCCATTCCTCCGCTCTTCAAGGCAAAGGAGCAGTAGTCTTCATTAACCTTGACATTCAATTGCAGCTTGCAGACTTCAAGCTTAGGATCTTTCCTGCGAGGACGCCAGTGGGGTTCCCTCGGTCAACTGCGATCTTACCGTTTACCATGACGTAGACTATGCCTCGAGGCGGCAATGTCGGTTGAGCGAAGGTTGAGCGGTCGCAGATTCTGCGTTCGTCGAAAACTACTATGTCTGCCCACATTCCCGGTCGTATGAGGCCTCTGTCTCTTTGTTTGAGAACTGTCGCCGGATATGAAGTGATCTTCCTTATGGCTTGAGGTAGAGAGAGGATCTTTCGTTCCTTCACATATCTTGCCAGCAGTCTGGGATAAGTTCCATAGGTTCTTGGGTGAGTTGCAGCTGCTCTTTTGTCTGGAGGGGTTTCATGGGACGAGCAATCCGTGGAAATCATTGAAATGGGGCTTGCGATCGCTGACTCTACGTCTTCCTCATTCATGTATCCGGCCATCTTCGTTTCGCCTCTGTCCGCGACGACTAGATCTCTTGCCGCAGTGATCCAGTCTTTTTTGGCAAGCCTTGCGATCTCGCTGAGGTTCTTTCCAAGCAGATTCGGCTGACTCTTGGAATGAACTATTACTGCAGTCCCTGGGATTTCAGATCTCGGGGATGCTACTCCTCTCCGTTGCAGTTGCTTCTTTCTGTGATCGGCTTTCTCTCGATCTGCTGCGATCCTCTTGACCACCTCTTCCCTTATTCCTTCGAATTGGTAAGGATCTGCAAGTCTTCTGAGAAGCTGCTTCAAATCAACGTCTCTTTCGGGCGCGAAGATCCTTCTTAACAGTAGGGAGACTCCGGCCCGATCATAGGGATAGACATCGCAGGTTACCTCCAATCCCCTTTCGCGTGCCTCCTCCATGAGCTTCAGGGTATTCCTCACCTTACCCCAGTTCTTCTTCCCCCAAGCCTTATGATGGGCAATATTCACAGGCACAGTTGACCTCTCATTGATCACAATGGCCTCCCGCACAGCCTCAATCACATAGTCTCCCTCATTCCTAATGTGAGTCAGATACACGCCACCACCCTTGGCGACAACCTTGCACAGTCTTACTATTTCCTCTGTTGTTGCGTTCCTCCCCGGGGGATAAGTGAGTCCAGTGCTCAGGCCCATTGCACCTTCATACATGGCTTTGTCAAGGAGGACCCCCATTCGGCGGATCTCTTGCTCTGAGAGATCCACCTTCTCTCCTCCCTCGCCTTCCGGCCCCAGTACAGCTGACCTTATTGTGCCGTGACCAACGAACGGCGCAATGTTTTCTCCGATACCTTGTCTTCTCAGTCTTGCGAGGTACTCTTTCATCGTTTTCCAAGAAACCCTAGCCTTCCTGCCGCTACCGGCTGTAAGCCTCCTCACCATCTGATGACGGTTCTTGGCAGTTATCGGAGCCATGGACGAGCCACAATTTCCAATTGCTTGAGTAGTGATTCCTTGAAGGAGGCTGCTAGTCGCTTTGGGCTGGAATATGAGAGTCCTGTCTGAATGCGAATGAATGTCGACAAAACCGGGACAGACGATTAGCCGGCTTGCGGATAGGAGTTTGGTTGACTCTACCTGTCCGGCGATGTGTCCCAGGAAGCTGATCCTTCCAGCTCTAATACCGATGTCTGCTCGAAACCAAGGATTTCCAGTTCCGTCCAGTATTCGGCCGTCTCTGATCACTAGATCATAATCCATGTTCGGTCGCGACAAATGTCGTCGGCATGATATTTAACAGGTGGTTTCTGTCAATTGAGTAAGTCAGGGCCGATGAAGAAAAAGAACATACCGAGGATAGCTATCCAGTAGGATAAGCATCCACTAAGGCGAGGAAGACTATCCTAGGAGATGAAGGGAATGAGCATGGAGCAGAGACTGAAGCTTCAGGTATTCATGTGCGGCGCCGTTGTAATGGCTTTGGAGATGGTGGGTAGCCGAATCTTACCGCCGTATTTCGGAAGCGACATTTACGTTTGGGGTAGTCTCATAGGAGTTGTCCTGACAGCTCTATCAGCTGGATACTATGTTGGAGGCAAAGCTGCTGACAAACGGCCAGATTTCTCAACGCTGTCCCTGATAATCTTGACCTCCGGCTTCTTGGTCCTGATAATCCCCGTCATTACGCCAGTCGTCTTCGACTTCGTGATCTCACTCAATGTTGGCGATAGGCTTTCGCCGCTCATCTCCTCAGCCGTTATTCTTACCATGCCCAGCTTGCTTCTGGGAATGGTATCACCATACGCGATAAGGTTAGCGGCCAAGAACCTATCTGACCTAGGTAACCTAGCAGGCAAGTTGTACTCACTCTCAACAGCAGGCAGTATTCTGGGCACGTTCGTCACCGCCTTCGTCTTGATTCCAGAACTAGGAATAAGAAGCATCCTTCAACTTCTAGGAGTCATGCTAATCGGGCTTTCACTTCTAGGATTGAAAGGTAAGCTCCGAGTTGCTCTGATATTGCTCTTGATAATATCCGTGCTTGTCGCTCCGCCCACGTCTGTAAGCCCGAGCGTGATGCTCTTCAAACTAAGCCTGAACGAGGTAGTCCTTGAAAGAGACACACCTTACCATCACATGGTAATCACGGAAGGAATAGATCCCTACCACGGTGGAAAGGTCCGAACGATGATCCTAGATGATCATCTTCATAGTGCTATGGATTTGAACGATCCTCAAAGGATCGTCTACAACTACAACAACTATTTCCATATTGGCTTCGTGTTCAGCCCGAATATCACTAACGTGCTGTTCATTGGCGGCGGGGGTTTTTCCGGGCCGAAGAGGTTCCTCGCTGACTATGATCATGTGAATGTTGATGTTGTGGAAATAGACGGTGAAGTTATCGAGGCTGCTAAGAGGTATTTCAATGTCAACCAAGGGCCTCGCCTGAGAATATTCAACGAGGATGGACGAATCTACCTGGTCAAATCAGAGAAGAAGTATGACCTGATTGTGCTCGACGCATACTCTCGAAGCTATGTTCCCTTTCACTTGATGACTCTAGAATTCTTTAGAGAACTGAACAAAGATCTTAGCCCGAACGGAGCAATCGTTTCGAACATAATCTCCTCCTTAACTGGTCCGTACTCGGAGCTATTCAAGGCGGAATTCAACACGGCCAAGCAAGTCTTCAGCAACGTCTACGTCTTTGAAGCAGGCGGATACACCGCCAAAGACGCCAAAGATTACGGCATGGTTCAGAACCTCGCGCTTGTAGCGACAAAGGCACCCAATAAGTATTCCAAGCAAGAGCTGCTCGGGAAGGTGGCCAACTCCACTATTAGGATTGCCGACTTCCAAGAGTATGTCAGAACATTGGTCGAAGACGAGTGGGTTACATCAAGCAGCATAATCCTAACCGATGATTATGCTCCCGTCGAAACACTCCTCAATCCGATCACTGGGGAAAGAATCGAAAAAGAGGAGCGACTAGCCTCCGGGAGGTTATTTCGGCCAAGTGACCAGCTGATCCTGTTGGCTCTCTCAGTGGTCCTAGTTTCTTTTTGGGTGGACCACCTCCTTAGAGGAAACACCAACGAATCACGGCGACGATTCTTCCGCTCCATGTAGAGGTCTGCCTGCGTTAATGGGCATAAGCGAGCATCCAGAGATGCAGGGGGACCTCAGCAGAAGGTGTGGAAAGTCTCTTTAGGGCCTTAACTGACTCCTTCTCGCTGTGAACATGATTAGAGCAGCAACCCCGGCAGTTGTTGTGAGAATACTGTACTGAAACGCTGCAGTTGGGCTTATGTTGCTCCATAGTACTCCGAATGTCGAGTTCGCAACCATTGAGCCTATGCCAATAAGGGTGTAATAGAGGGCGTAGGCGGTTCCCTTGAGTCCCGGCCTGGTAAAGTCTGGGATTATTGCGCGTTGGACTGTCTCAGCGATTCCGAGATAGCTTCCGAAGAGCAAGGCCATCAGAAATGCATAGAGGGGATTTCCGATTAGTAGAAGTCCGCCTACTGATGTGGCGAGAAAGATTATGTAGCTAAGGCCAAGCACTGGAACTTTCCCAGCTTTGTCTGCTAGCATCCCTGCCGGTAGACCAACCATAACGGTGGCAACATTAAGACAGGCATAGACCAAGGGGATCTGACTCTCTGGGACACCTAGAGATCCAGCCTTCAGGAGAATGAATGAGAAGTTAAAGGCGCCAATGGCAAAAATGCCCAGAACTACGAGCAGGAGAGTGAACTCACGATTCATCACGTCTCTGGCATTCTCGAAAACGCTTCTCTGCCTCACTGATCCCTTCGTGTCATACACGAAGAAGAGAAGTATCAATAAGGCAATTGCAGCCGGAGCGAAGGAGAACCAGAACACTCCGCGCATCCCGATAATCGGAATCATGATGAAAGCCATGATCGGCCCGACGACGGCGCCGATCTGGTCAAGCGAGCGGTGAAGACCGAACGCCTTTCCCGCCTCAGACTTCGCGGCTGAGTCGCTGATCAGTGCATCTCTCGGTGATGTTCGGATTCCCTTCCCAACTCTATCATTGACCCTCACCGCAAAAGCGTGAATCCATGACCCGGAGACCGCGAAAAGCGGCTTGGCAATTGAGGACAGCCCATAACCAAGAAGCACAAGCGGCTTTCGCCTGCCAATCTTGTCAGTCATAACTCCAGCGAAGACCCTGAAAGCATAGTTGACAGCTTCTGCGGCACCCTCAATGAACCCGAGGATGGCAGCGGTTCCGCCTAACTCCCTCACAATGAAGAGGGGCAGCACACCCAAGATCATCTCGGTCGAGACATCCGTGAAGAAACTCACATATCCTAATCTCATGACATTTCGAAAACCCAGTTCTGCAGACCGTTCGTTGCTTTCTGTCCTACTCACATGCTTCCCTCTGCATCATTTGCTAACATTTGCCAGTTGTCTGTGACTTCGATCAATAAGGGTTGTTTATCGTAAGGACCGGGAAGCGGCTTGGGATGATCTGTTCGATCACTCGCATTTCATCTTGGTGCGATGTTGCGGGCCATAATTAGTTAAACTTTCGCAAACAGTTATTTTCTGAGAACGGACATGGACCTGTTGCGAGAACTGTGAGTGACTAGAGTGTCTAGAAAAGTTCTTGCCCAATGGATGCCTCAGAGACTCCCCGATCTTGTACTTAGTGAAGGAAAGAGACGTTTCTTGCTTCCTTGCGGCCTTGTTTTTGGCTTGAAGCTTCTAGTTGTATGGATCGTCTACATCTTAGCTACCTGCGGTGACAGAGCATTTGCAACATTCTGGATGAGGGAATGGGGAATCCAGCCCAAGCCCGATTGGCCGTTCTTGTTTCACGGTTGGGACAGTGCATGGTATATCAGAATCGCCAAGACAGGATACTCATACCCGGCGTATGCATTCTTTCCGGCGTACCCGTTTCTGATCAGACTAGCTAGCGGGCTGACTGACGAGTACTTCATGTCGTCTTTCGGAGTTTCGTTCGCGTTGGGCGTACTTGCCATCCCGATGTTTCAGCTTCTGGCCGAGCATTACATGAGCAAGAATGAGGCAGCCGTTGCGGCACTGCTCTTCGCGCTTTTCCCGCCAATATTCTTCTTCACTAGCATAGCTTATACGGAATCTCTCTTCACGGTAGCGATTCTTGGAACTTGGATTTTCTGCTTGAGGAAGCACTATTTCTCCGCAACGGCCTTTGCAACGCTCGCGACTGTCACGAAGATCTATGGCTTGCTAGTTGGCTTGCCATTGGCCATTCGCCTATTCAGAGAAAAGAAAATAAAAGATCTGTTACTTGCGCTGATCGTTCCCTCAATCGCTTTTCTTGGATGGAACATCTACTTGTTCAATTTGACTGAAGACTGGGGCGCATATCGTTCTTCACAGAGTTATTGGCAAGGGGGCTGGCCCTTCGGGATCAATAGCATACTTCGATTCATCGTTGAGTCAGGACTAAACCCCGTTCAAAACGCGCCTTTAGACCCATCGACGATCTTTGTGGTCATTCAGTGGTTATTGCTTCTCGTTCTCTTCGGTGTCTTGGTTGTTGCCTCCTTAGATGTGGACGAAGATTTCGGCACATATGCGACGCTATTGTTCCTCTTCATGGCCACCTTCGGAACTGTTTGGTCATTTCTGAGGTTTCTTCCTTTCATTCTGCCCATTTGGCTCGTTGGAAGAACGAGAAGACGATTGATCATAATGGCGGCGATCCTACTTTTTCCGATAGTCAGTGTCGCCATCTGGTACCAATTCGTTGTCCTTGGGGTATGGTTTGGATAGAACTTCGTCTTCGCTGTGTGAACGCATCAGGATTCCAGCCCGAGTGCAAAGTAACCTCTTGGTATGGGTCTGGAAATGCGCGGATTACCTAGTAGCGGTTGCGGTGCAGAATATCGGCAAGCTTCCTCTTTGGAACGTGGAGTACGCCCTGTTCATCTTTCCAATACTTTATCGAATCATGAAAATCTTCAACCTTCGGGCTTTCGTTTGGGTAACCAAGAGCCACAACCAAGTTTATCTCGCAGTGATCAGGCAGCTTCAGAATCTGGCGAAGCCGATCTCGGTCCACGGAGGCTATAAGACACGAGCCCACGCCTCTTTCAAACGCAACAAGAGATATGTATCCCGCAACGATCCCCGCATCATGATCTCCTCCTTGTGGTCTTTTCTGACGATTCATTAGGACTACGATATAGGCTGTGGGCTCCTCGCCCGCAGGGGGATTTCCCTTCGGAGCGATGTACCCTGCCCACTTAAGAGTTGAGAAGACCTGAGGCAGCAGGTTTTCATCATCGACAACTAGGTATTCGCACGATTGCATATTGGCTCCGGAAGGTGCTAGCCTAGCAGCTTCCACGCAGCTTTCCAAGACATCATACGGAATATGTTTCTTCTGAAAACGCCTGATCGTCCTACGGCTTCGAGCCAGATCGAACACGCTCAAAGAGTCCACCTAAGCTTGTGGAAATGAAGGCAGGAGATTTGAAGCTTGCCTATTCGTGATCTATCTGCGTAAGTGTGGATGCACTGAGCATTAAGAAAAAGAGAAAGAAGGCCTGCTCTGAAAGCGCGTTTGAATCTCCTGTCTTTCACGTCTGATGAGCTGACAGTTTGGTCGGGTCGAGCAACAAGGTGGCGTTTGAACTATGCTTAATATGTACCTGACATGCCCTACTTACTCGATGTCCGATTGATAGTGAAGGATCTGATGAGTACAAACGTTTTCTCGATAGATTCAGAGGCATCGGTGAAAGAGGCGGCGAGCAAGATGGCTCAGCAGGAGATAGGAAGCCTAGTGGTGACGGAGCAGGGCAAGCCCGTGGGCATAGTGACAGAGAGAGATCTGTTATCAAGGGTGCTTGCACTTGGCAGGAATGCAGAGGCGACACGGATCAAGATGACCATGTCTAAACCGTTGATATGTGGACAGCCTGACATGGATGTGGCTGAAGCGGCAAGGTTCATGGTGGGCAGAAACATCAAGAAGCTTCCCATCACTCAGGAGGGACGCCTTGTGGGAATCGTGACCCTAACCGATCTCTGTGCAGCGCAACCTGACATGTATGAACTCATAGAAAAGGAAACGAAGGGAAAAATCCCGAAGAGATTCATGAAGAGACTGGCGAAGAGATACTATAAAACCTAGGCATAACGTGCAGTCTCGAAGGATTCTATTGGCTTCTGTTGAAGTGGAACCATAGCAGAAACGACGTGGCATGAAGATTCCACGCTGCTAGATCTGTACCGCAGATTTGCTGATCAAGCATCCTGCGTTCTTCAGGACAAATCTCTTCAGGGCGAGTGTATCTGATTCCTTAAGAAGAGGACTTTGCCCTCAACCAGCTGGAGTGAAGTAATAGATGGACAAGGAAAAGAAGAAGATGCTTTTCGTTCAGACGAGCGGAATCGACACACCGGAAAGATTGTATGCGCCGTTCATTCTGGCGAGTACTGCACG
>Ga0209725_1001694_pt1 | contig 12296 bp, 16 predicted proteins | sample I18A1metaG_FD_184145 | JGI IMG/M metagenome (GOLD analysis project Ga0209725, IMG submission 184145) | Lake sediment bacterial and archeal communities from Gulf of Boni, Indonesia to study Microbial Dark Matter (Phase II) - ​I18A1 metaG... | ecosystem: Environmental > Aquatic > Freshwater > Lake... | reverse complement strand
TCAGCTCCTCCGTAAGCCCATCCGCGAAATACTCGTCCTTCGGATCAGGGCTAATATTCAGGAACGGCAATACTGCGATCCGCTTCCTGTCGAGACTCAACTTGGCAGTCTCATCCTTCTCCCACAGCATTCTATGCACGTCAATCGGGTAGTCTATATTCTTCAGTTGATGCGATCCAAGATTCTCGATGGGACAATCGATCTTGTTTCTGACCTGATCATAGACCTGTTGAGATATACAGATCCCATCCGCCTCCGCTAGCCGTTCGATCCTTGACGCGATGTTGACAGCGTCTCCTAGGACGTCGTTCTGTCGCTTTAATACGTCTCCGAGGTGAATCCCGATCCTGAGGTGAATGCGTCTCTCGACGGTTGACTGTTCGTTATGGCTGTGAAGCGTCTTCTGCATATCTACCGCGCATTGTGTCGCTTCGAGAGCGCTTCCGAATTCGATGAGGAACGCATCGCCCATAGTCTTTATCTCGTGTCCGTTGTGGCGGGTAACTATTGGGCGAACTATCTTCCTGTGCTCCTCAAGTAGCTCAAGAGCCAGTCGCTCGTTCTTCTGGGTTAGGGAGCTGTACCCAACGATGTCTGTGAACATTACAGTTGCCAGCCTTCTCTGCTCGCCGCTCATCTCTCCCCGCCTCATCGCTTCTCGGATGCCACTTGTCTAGCAACGGGAATCAGCGAACGCCAGACATGTAGGCCGTGAATGTCGGAAAGTCAGTAGACTAGGTTGGTCATATAGGATTTGAGATTCTGGACACTTCTCGGAACTTAGCCGAACGGAGAGCATCTGCTGACGGGGCCATGTCCTAACCGTTCGTCTTCAAAGTAGCTGTGTCACTGTGCTTGGTGCGTCCGTCGTCGTCGGGCGCGAAGTTTGGTGCGGGCGTCCAAATTTGAACCGTTGAGAGAGTGATTCTGAACCCAAATGGGTACAGATCCCTGCGGATTCGAGCCTGACCGCGACAAATGCCCCTGCCTACATACGCCCGCCTTGGCCTCGAAGGGAGAACGAAACGGACTCGGAAAGTCTGTGGCGGACGCGGTGGGACCTGCTAGGATTGACAGAACGGCGCTAATCTGAACCTAAAGCATAGTGTACGCCCGGTCCATCATTGAAAATGCGCTTGGATCCTATGCTTGTATAATAGTACGCGACTCCCGGCGGGCGCGCTGCTTCCAGTGACCCGCTAACCGGATCGACTTTCAGGCCCAAGTCCTCTAACGATCTCACGCCGAGGACAGGTTTGGCGTCTGTGAATGTGACGGCTAGAGTTGCTCCCTCACGGTCTTCGATCGCAACCACAACTGCGTAAACCTCGGCCTCGACGCTCCGTCCGCCGCCCAGTTCAAGCTTCGTCTTCGTTGGAACCCTAAGCGCTCCAATTTCTTCAAGCAAATCGCGAGGAAGAACGGTGAACGTCGCTCCTGTGTCGACCAGCAGGTTGTCTAACGCACGAAGCGTTCTCGTCCCGATCAGCGTCGCCTTTGCATAGACGTGAGCCAAGGAATCTCGCTACGCTTGAGAGAGCTGCCCCACCGAAATAAGTGTTCTCCGACAGGCGCGTCGCCCATGAGACTGCCCATATTTGAAAATACGTGTCACCTACGGCTCTGAATTCCGTGTCTCGATCTAGTTGTCTCTTCTTTCTTGTATGGGGAGCATTCGAGAAGATTCGTCCCGATTTTGGGTTTTCCTGGAAACATACACTAGGGTTTCTTTCGAACGATTTTCCACTCTCTTATGACTTCGCAGACCGCAGGATAGCCTTCGATATCCACCATTACCGCCCGGTGATCGTGCGTGTAGTGAATTAGACGTGGTTTGGAGATTCTTCGTCCGATGCAACGCAGTCGCTCGCCTACGAGCCTGCTAGGCTGTTGGTTTGACGCGCTTCTCATCCCAGAGCTCCTCCAGAATCCTATTGACCAGTGTCAGGTCGATGTGGAGCGAGTCGGATATCTCCGACGACCATGCCCGCTCGTTCTTGTCGAGGAATTCGAGAATCTCCTTACGCGCTTGGCGTCTGGACACTTCACGGATCTTGATGACCTCTGTTCCCTTCAACTGTTCCGCGTAATTCCTGATAGCCTCTCTGATGGCTCCAGACTTTGAGCTGTGCAGTCTCGCGACAATCGCGTCAAGTGCTTCCAGTTCTTGTTCGTCGAGCTGAACCGGGTAGACATAGCGTTTAACATGTCTCGTGATTGCCAAAGTGATCAGCCTCTATACACACGCATAAGCTCGCATAAATAGCTCATGGCGCGACAAGATTCTCTGGAGGGACCTCACTCGTTGCACGCGAGCACTTCGCCCGGCTGAAGAACCAACTTCTGCCTGGCAAGCCTAGCGCGGAGCGTTAGTCATCCCGACGAGCTTCTCAGTGTCCTGCTTCTACATCCACAGCCTGGAGCGCTGTAACCCTCTTACGGCTGCTTGATGGTATCCGGTTCGCTGCTGAGATACCTCTCAAGGGCACAGCCACCGATAATGCATTGATATCAATGCACTCCAGCTAGCTCACACAGATACCCATGTCGCGTACTTTGATAATCGTGCCTCGAATGTACACGAAGAACGAGTTCAAACATGAAGCATCGTACGTTCCCGAGGACTATGACGCAAAATCCGAAGAGTTCTGGAACTACGTTGTTGAGAAATTGAATGTCTTCAGAGGCCGGATTAGGAAGATCTTTCGAGAGTCCCTGTCAACCGATACCAAGGAAGCTTTGCTGGCTCTATGCGGAAATGAGGATCGAAGCTATTCCGTCTTGGCGAGCCTCATTGAAGAAGGAGCCGAGCTAGAGCCCACCGAGGATCCTATCCTGATAGCCGAAACTGAATCCTGGATAGAGATGATCAAGGGGACACCAAACGAGACTCTGCTCGAGCTGTATCAGCAGAGTCTTGCAGAACGAGATCGATACGCCGCGAATCGGATACGCGAATCCCTGGGCGAGGAAGAAGTCTGCCTGTTGCTCATAGATTCAAGGCGTAGACTGCAGGTACCGCAAGATATTCGTGTCATCAGGGTCTGTCCTTTCGATCCAGCCGACTATTTGGCTTCAACGATCGTCAAGGCAAGGCTGAAGTCAAAAGAAAAGCAAACATGACCTGAACGAAGAAAAGTAATGACCCTGCCAAATCAGGGCCCTGGTACTCATCGGCAAGCGAGGATAGTAGTTCAGATCACTCCGGCTCTGCGATGACGGCCGTGCCGGTCGCCGATATGACTGTGATTCCTGCCTGTAAGCCTATGTCGGACGTTTCCATGTCGAGTCCTACTATCGCGTTGGCGCCCATCGCGGCTGCTTTCTGACGTGCTCTGTCAATTGCTTCCATTCTTGCCTTCTCAAGCTCACCAGTGAAGGATGACACCTCGCCGCCGACCATCGACTGGATGCCCGCAACAAATTTCCCTAGAACTCCTCTCGTCCGCGGGCTGAGACCGGTGACCACGCCGAGGACCTTGGTTATCCTGTAGCCTGGGATTGTTGGAGTAGTGACAGTGATGAAACCTTGGCCGGGACTAGTTGGTGCGCCGCAATGGGGACAGAAGACAGCTCCCTCCACGATCTCCTTTCCACAATTCCGACACTGCATAACCTGTCACTCGGCAACGACGCGGCGCTACCGAAGAGATAAGCGTATTCCCCTCGTTGTTTTTCTCCGTAATAAGCAAGCGAACGCTTCTATCCTTGGGCGTCGAGCATCTCCCGTATCTTCCCGGCGCTCTCCTTGCTCTTATCGTCGAGCGGAACGAGCTTGATCGCTGATGCTGAGGTTACGCCTACTCCCAGCTCGGCGGCTCTGGATATCTGCTCGAGATCGAAGATGCGACCCTTCATCACCTCGGCAGTGCTACCGTAAGACCGCAGCAAAGCCACACCGACCGCGTCCATTGCCACTCTATCAGTACCTGCCAGAATCAGGTTTGGTTTCATCAGGTCTCCTTGGTCTGGTCCACCTTTCACGAAAGCTTCCGTTGCGTCCATGATTATGATGTCAACCTTGTAGAACCGGTTGATTTCAGCTATCATCTGTCTCTGAAACGGTGATGTGTGAAGCTCGGCCATGTAGTCGTAGAACCCGCCGGGGTCTCTCTTTGCCACGAGTCCTACCGAGTTCTTGAGAGACATGGTGAAGTGCCCGCCGAATCTGTGAGTCTTAAGACAGCATGTCTGTACCACTTTCTGCGCTTCTGTGAAGACCTTTGCGATCTTGAAGCCCCGCGCCCAATGTAGCCCCTCCGGTTTGATCTCTGACCAATAGTCAGCAGGCATTTCATCCAAGACGGCCGCTTCGAAACCCAGTTCCCCCGCGAGTCTGAACACACCGCTGTTCTCAAGCACTTGACGAGTGTTGCCCATGCCGCTACGTTCCGCCAAGGTGATCCGCGCTGCGCCAGCTCCCTTCATGCCTACAACAATGGCTCTGAGGGTGTCTATGTGTGTGGATGCAGGGAAAGGATCAGCGCTATTGTAGTTGGCCTTCAAGGCGACCGTTGCGCCTCTGAAACTAGTGAGATCAAATCCTCCAAGCACCTCACGGATGGCCCCGGCCCTGTCAGCTGCACTGATCATGAAGACTTCCGACATCTTCGGGGGCTCCCTAGGCTGGACGCTGGTTCCCATTCTGTAGGCGGCATATCCAGTTACCGCTACACCTATTGCGGCCGCCGCACCCGCTGCCAAGAACTTACGACGTGAAAGCACCATGGGATCGTCAAGACCGCAATCCTCCCTTGCCCGAGGTAGTTTAGGATAGTGTCTCGAGAAAGTCAAACTTAGTCCGCGAGGTGGGATTCGTGCACTGATTTACCGGCGTGAACTATCTCCACATCTCACCGATATCAGCCTGCTAAGCAACGAACTCTGAACTTCTGAAGGCACTAGAGGGTGCCAGAGGGTTCCAAATGATGGTAGAACTCTCTTGGTCTGAGTTCCTGGAACTCGTCCGTCTCCTGCGCTACGTGTCTCCTCACGTCAACGCATAGATGACACTTCGAGATGTAGCCTTCCCTGCGCTGCTTGTAGTTGAACGCCTCGACGCCGAACTCGAAGAGCCTCTTCAGGTCGGTTGCAAGCGCGTTCAGAATTGGGTGTTCGTTCAAGTCTACCCCTTGGCATATGGAGGCTATGTCTCTTGCATCTCCTAGAGAGATACCTCCGCAGTACCCTGTCATGTAGTTGCAGTAATTGTCGACGTGGATATGCCAGCCCCTTGTCAATTCCTCTCTGCATGATTCACCGAAGAACCGCTGAGCGGGGTACTTTGGATACAGGTGGCTGAGCGCATAGGCTGCTCGACCCATCGGGAGCAACTCCACGTTTTCGAGCATGCTGTGAGCACGCGTTCTTCGCATATACTCTTCAAACGACAGGGTTCCTGTGACGCCAAGTCTTTCGAATTGGCTGTGGAAGAACTCTTGGTATGTCATGAGGTTCCCGTGAAAGATCTCCCGACCTGTCCTGATGGCTCTCTCTGTTCGCTCGAATGGGACTTGCTCCAGTATGAACGGGTTCACGCTGACCAGCATACCATGCAGCCCGGCACGCTTCAGCCTGGTGAGTTTCTCTCTGGTGGCGTCGTCTTCGACGCACCAGAAACCGTTGGTTTCAACGAAGGTGGATGGAATTTGGAGGTCGTGCGCTATTCGCACGACTTTTTCAAGTAGGTCAAAACTGAGGAAGGGTTCTCCTCCTGTGAAATGAAGTCCGTAGTTTACGCCAATCCTATCGGCGCCAAACGGGCTCGGAAGAATTCTGTCTGAGAGTTGAATCAGGACCTTTCGAAGGTTGTCCTCAGAAATCCAGTCGCCCGTCCAGCGAGGAGAACAGGCGTACATGCAGTGCCTGCACTCACTAGTACATCTGTATGAAAGGAGTATGCCTCCAGAAAATGGCTCCTGCACGCGCAGTAGCTGGCTCATGTCCCCTTTGCTCCCTCTATCAATACTCAAGGTGCACGTTGAAAGGAATGACAACCTTTGTCTCTGCAAACAAGTCTGCGCCTTAGGGATACTGGAATGCACGGCCTTAATTATGCTGGAACTAAGGCTGGCTAACGAGAGGAGGACCCATGATGCCCTATGGTACTTCCTCAATCACAGGGTTACGGCAATTGTCGAAATCCTGTCAGTGGGCGTTGGAACGGTGCGAAGCGCTCAAAGCCAGTCAAATGCAAGCTGGGGAAATTGGCGTGAGATCTCATCTCACATCTGGCTGAGTACCGATTTCAAGGCTCTGCGACTCATGGTGAAGAGTCCCCTTGCTCGGAAAACATGCGCCGCATAAGGAGGCTACCACCCGAAGCCTAAAATTTTGGATATGCTTCCAGTTGACCTGAACGAGGCGTGATGGATGTCATCCAATCTCAGGAAAGCTCTTGAGAGATTTGATAGGCTCTCCGAAGCGGAGCGAGCACAGATCGGCCGCAAAATGATTCGTGGAGCAATTGAGATTGAGAGAAAGGGAAAGACGCGAGGTCTGCAGAAGGCTTAACCTTATCGAGACTGAGCTGGCAGCTCAGCTGCTAGACAGCTACTTTGGAAGAGGACCCGTCGAATTCTGGACAGTTGTTGAAAGATTCAAGCTATTCCTCGAAATGAGAAAAGCGCTCTGTGACTAGAACACTTCTCCGCTGATTTCTTAGGAAGACCATGCGGTAGCCATCTTAGGCCTTCCCCAGTGTACCCATCCAGCTGGCTTCATCGGCACCTTGAAGAACCCATATGAGTGTGACTCCAACTTCTGATGCTCGGGGTTATACAGCTTGATGCTGAAGCTGAGAGACATCAAGACCGAAGTGATTCGAGAGAAAGATGGGAGTTACGCAATCGTCTGCTCGGCGCTCGGCGTCTATTCTGTAGGAAAAACGTTGAGAGAAGCTAAGAGCAACTTCGAAGAAGCCTTGGATCTGGATCTGTCCGTTCTCAGGAGACTCAAATGAAGGTTCACTACGACAAGGAGCACGACATCCTATGCTTGGTGTTCAAAGACGGGCCGAGTCATGAGATCATCGAATCCGCGCCTAACGTCGTGCTGGAGCTTGATGAGAAGAAAGAGATAATGGGCCTAGAGATCTGGGACGCCAAGAAGACAGGACTCGTCGACCAGGTCGCCAAGATCGCCGGAGTTCATAGCTTGGCCTTGTGACCGAAATCCTTGGTCTCAGATAATGCGAAAGCGACAGCTCAGGCCTCAGACCTATGATGGTTCGAATCTGGTCGCCGGCCTCAAGGACCCGCACACAATAGTACGAATCCATATATGCCTCGCTGCTTGCAACGAAAATTGAGGAAGTTGAAGCCCGAAGACATATTCGCTGTTCATCCAGGAATTCGCTTTGCTGGACTAGCGAATCGAAGCGGTCAAATTCTATTCTCAAAGATGCGCGAAGGAGTAGTCAGTTATACGCCTGACTCTGTCGAAAGGACTGGTCTTGAGGATCACGGACGATACTTCATTGAAACAGCTGAACAGGAGGTCAAATGGAGCGGAATCTTAGAGCATATCGCAATATCATACGAAAAGTATGTTGTGTTGTACATCCCTCTCAAGCAAACGTATGTGTTGATCTCGCTAGAGAAGGACGTTCCAGCAGAATCCTACACCGGCATATGCAAAGCGATTCGAGCTCTGAGCAAACAGCATGTGTTCCACTATTCGGCAATAGGCCGAGGAAGCTGTCAAGTCAGTCAGGAGTGACTGGGACGATGGCGACCAGACGATTCCGGTACGTGATCGTGGTTGTCGTGGTTGCACTCGTCTTCGGCTCCGTCTTGCTCTGGCGTGCAAGCGACTTTGGCCAGCCAGTTAGGGCAACGTTTGACGGCGAGCGAGCTTACGGTGACGTTCTCGCACAGATGGAGTTTGGGCCACGCATCGCTGGCAGGGAAGGCAACCGTGAAGCCGCTGACTACATAGCGGAACAACTCAGACAGGCGGGTTGGTCGGTTGAGTTTCAGGACTTCATGTATCGAGGCGTGCAGGTTCGAAATGTGATCGGCCGAGCGAACGTTGCAAAGGGCTCCGTTATCATCTTGGGCGCGCATTATGATACCCGACGCTGGGCCGACCAAGACCCGGCTCATCCACGCGATCCTGTACCTGGAGCGAACGACGGCGCGTCTGGCGTGGCCGTCTTGCTTGAGCTAGCGCGGGTCCTCAACCTACGCCAAGTTCATCACGAGATCTGGCTGGCTTTCTTCGACGCAGAAGATGACGGCGGCATCGACGGCTGGGAGTGGATCGTCGGGTCAACCCACATGGCTCAGAGCTTGACGATTCAGCCGGAGGCGATGATTCTTGTTGATATGGTCGGTGACGCTGACCAGCAGATCTATTTCGACGGCAACTCCGACCGCGCACTTTCGGAGAAGGTCTGGGCGGTTGTCGCGCAACTCGGATACGGTGATCACTTCATCCCACAAGTACGCTGGAGCATGATAGACGACCACACTCCGTTTCTGAAGCGCGGGATCCCCGCCATCGATATCATAGACTTCGACTATCCATACTGGCATACGGTCAATGATACCGCTGACAAAGTGAGTTCTGACAGTCTGGAGCGCGTAGGCCGCACACTGCAGGTCTTCCTAGAGGCGAGCGAGTAGACGAAACCAGCACGACAGAATGGGAAAGAGGAGTTGTTAGGGCGATTCTTGTCCTAGCGATCACAGACGCGAGCGTAGAGGAGTCATTTTGCGTGTGCTATTCTTTTGGCGCGCGCACATGGCCGTAGAGAGAGAATGAGCAGGACCGCTCGGTACGATACCCCCTCCCCATAGGGAGGGGGGTCAATGCACCCCCAAACAACCATCCGGAACAGCACATCCTAACATACGTGCCGGGTTCGTCTACTACCGCTTCTAGCCAATGGTCGTAATCGTGGGGGAATAAGACCGAGTTCAAATCTTGGAAGCCCGAACACTATGCAGTAGCTGCGGGGCTTTCCTGCCGTAGTAACAGGATGTTGTCGGGCCCGCCACTGGAGTCAGATGCAAGGCAATGGAGTCTGTTCACTAGAGGCGGGTGTCCCTTTCTTGGATAGTATAAGAATGTGAGGGATAGCTATCTGCCCAGACGGTCGAAAAATGTCCTCAACACCGCGTATGCTTCCCCTTGAATTCGTTCTCGTAGGCTCGCATCACCTGGTGCAAGGAAGTATCCAACTTGAAAGGGTCCTTCCGATCTAGCAGTTTTGAATTTCTCCCTGATCTCGGCCAACGCTTCCGCGACGACTGGGTCACCAATGTGCGTGCGAATTCGATCTGCGACCCTTTTCGGTCCGCCTCTGTAGTGTCTCAGAGTAGTGTAAATATCGTAGGCGTCCTTTTCCTTGTATCGACCCTTCAGCGCCAAACCCTTCGTGCTTAAGCTGCCAACGACATCAGAGATGTTGGCCGGCGCTTTCGCAATAGCTCCGCTCGGTAGGACTGCTTCAACTTGATGATCGAACTTGTGGGAGAAGACTACACCAGACCCGCGGATTATGACTGCCTGCAAATCTCTTTGGACAGCCAAGAACTTCTCGGCCGATAGCTTCCTGGCCACATCGGGTTCTGTTATGAAATCAACCTTGATAGCGTGTTCAACTCCATTCACAGGCGACTTCAGAGTGCGACGAAACCTGAAAGGAAGTACATCACCATCCTGAGTCACGTGCTTAGCGTATCCTCTCTGCTCGATCAAAGATGCGATAGTCTCGTACACCTTCAGGTCCACTAGTCTAGGATGTAAGACAAAATCGATGTCGACCGAACCACAATGCTGACCCTTGACACCAAACCTTTCCAGAATGAAATACGGCGCCCATCCACCAGATAGCACAAGGTACCGGCTGTGGCTGGCAAGAATTCTTAGGAGCTCTACTAAAGCGCTCTTTGAGGATTCGGTTATGCTTTTCGAATACATGCCGAGGTTGGAGATGGCCATGGTGACACCCTAGAACTCGATAACCTCGCTTCTCAAGTGATCAGCGGCCTCCCTACCTCGCGCGGGATAGTTGAAGAGATCGACATACAGTTGAATGCTCGATGCAATTGCGATTCCATTGCGATGCTGGATCCCATAGAAGACGCCTTGGTCGTAGGGCTCGACGAGAAACACATTGCCTCCCATTTCGCTAAGTTCAAGATCGAGAAATCTCTGCCACTGAGCCAGTTTCTCTGATTCGACATACAAGTGAACACTGACAGGTCTCACATGCGGGGAAAGTAGAGCGGCAGCAGCATGAAGCGTCAACGCATGTTTCGACGCAGGCCTCCGGCGGCTAGTCAGTTTTCTGAGGAGCCTATCTAGGTTCTCGTGCAGGGAATAGTACGGATGTATGTTATTGAAAGAAGCAAAATCATAGTAGTTTGCCCACCGAGTCAGGAGTCCGCCCGGATTTGTAAGTCGTATCCTGTTTGCGTCTGTTCTTCTGCACAAACCCATTCGGATTAGCGTGTTGACGACTCTATGCGCGTGACCGTATCCAGTTTCGGTTTCCGTTGAAAGCGCAAGAACACTCCAGTCTTTGTCCCGATTCACAAGAAGAGCGCGGCTTATCCGCGAGGCTACCGGCGAGAAAATGTTGCGTACACTCATCACGAACAACTTGGTAGGAAGTTATCCTCGCAATATATATAGTGTCCCAAAAAAGGATACATGGCCCGCCACGGGGGCCTCGCTCGTTTGTGCTGCCTTTTCCAAAGACGGTGGCAGCGTCGTCTCCGCGCATAGGAAAGATGAGGTCGTGCTCATCCTTTGTGTATGGTTTTGAATGCGAATGGGTATGGATCCCGGCGGACCCGTACCGGTCTCCTTCCCTCCAGAGTTTGTGTCTCAAAGATGGAGATGCAGCCCACTTGGGCTTTCCTAGACCAGAAGATCAGGGTGCCATGCACCCTAGTTTTGACCACGCCTGGAAAACTGGAAGCTGACCGTTTGACACGGCATACTCTGGTTTGCGCTTACGCTATTGGCGTCAATCCGGGCTGACCCGTCAGACTTTTTCTGGAAGCGCTCGGGCGCTTTCGCGGTAGTCCATCAATCGGTTTGATGAAGAGGAGGCACAAGTTGACCTGCTTCGATCGCCGCACATCAAGCTAACGCAATTCCACAAAAATTCATACAAACGCGGAGGTTCCTATCAGGCATCCTGAGAGAACTTCGCCTGCTTCGCTCTTGAAGGGGATAGAAGCTCCGTGTCTGACGACTGAAAGAAGCAATACGAGGACAAGAAGCGAGTTCCTTCCGGTCGTAGACCCTGAATCTTGATGGAATAGAGCGATGCGGAAGACCCATCGAACTGCGAACTTAGTTTGCGCCCTGTGCTATCTCGTTGCGGCGCATGAAACCGAATGCCCAAGACGGATTGTATCTCACCTTGCCTAGGAAGAAAAAGATGGGGAGAAGAGACTGGGGAGCGCTCGACTCTAGTGGAGGGCCTTGATGATGTCGCTTGCTGCTGCGATTAGTTGCGTTGCCTGTGCGCTTGTTATCTTCTTGCCAGTCTGAGCCTTGACCTCGTTGATGAATGCGTTCAGCTGGTTCTTTGCAGGTGTCGGATTTCCTCTGTTAAGTGAGTTTATTGCTGCACGTAGTTTGGCGTCTAGACTGTTGGTGAGTCCATGAGGGAGATTCATGGACTTGACGAGCTTGACTACGTTCTGCGTGGCTTGAGCGGGTGTCAGCACCGTCAAAGATGAAGTACCGCTGCTTCCTGCATGGGTAGGGTCGCCGCTGTACGTTGCTGTAATGGTGACCGAACCATGGGTGCTTGGTGGAGTGTAAACTGTGGTGCAGGTACCTGACAGTAATGTGCATGAACCGGAGTTGCTAAAGCTGCCACCCTTACCGCCGTCACCCCAACTCACAGCACCGGTAGGAGTAGACGAGGTACCTGAACTGGTATCTGCAACAGTAGCTGTAAATGTAATTGTGTTCCCAATCGTCACCGAGGATGGACTCGGAGACACAGTCGTACTGGAAGTACGCAGATTCACCGTTAACGCTGAAGTGCCTGAACTACCAGAATGTGTGGTGTCGCCACCATAGGTTGCGGTTATCGTCACTGAACCAGCAGCACTAGGCGGCGTGTAAGTTATCGTACACGAACCGGATGCTAGCGTACATGAACCGCTGCTACTGAAACTGCCACCCTTACCGCCATCATCCCAACTCACAGCACCGGTAGGAGTAGAGGCTGAGCCGGGGGAAATGTCCTCTACCGTAGCCGTGTAGGTTATGGTGTTTCCAATTATGGCTGTCGACGGGTTCGGTGATACGGTTGTGCTTGT
>Ga0209725_1001692_pt1 | contig 12307 bp, 15 predicted proteins | sample I18A1metaG_FD_184145 | JGI IMG/M metagenome (GOLD analysis project Ga0209725, IMG submission 184145) | Lake sediment bacterial and archeal communities from Gulf of Boni, Indonesia to study Microbial Dark Matter (Phase II) - ​I18A1 metaG... | ecosystem: Environmental > Aquatic > Freshwater > Lake... | reverse complement strand
GCCTTCGAGAACTTCCAGTTTAACACAGCATTAGAATCGGTGAGGAACTTTACGTGGCATGTCTTCTGTGACCAATATCTGGAAGCTGTGAAACACAGGTTCTATTCAAGTGACATGATAGACAAGGCAAGTCGTATCGGTGCGGAATATGTCCTCTACCGTTCGATTCTGCGCATTCTACAACTCCTCGCGCCAATCTGTCCACACATAACTGAGAGCATATATCAGCGATTGGGGCCCTCAACGGAATCCCCAAGAAGCATACACTTGACTAGCTGGCCGTCTGTTAAGCAAGAATTGATCGATGAAGAGGTTGAGAAGAAAGGCGATTTGCTGGTAGCAGTCATCTCTGAGATTCGTCGAGAGAAATCGAAGAGGCAGCTGTCGATGAGAGCGCCTGTCAAGCATCTTCATATCTACGCTAAAGAGAATGAGCGGAAGCTGCTTGAGGACAATATCGAGACTGTGAAGAGAACCTGCAACGTCGGCTCAGTTGGTATTCGGCCTTTGGACGACGTAAGTCTTGGAACACCGGTTCAAGAATATGCTAATATCAGGATGAGGCTAGAACTTTAGAATTCGCGTTCTCATGGTTTTCAAGATTCTTCGTGTGTCAGCAAGTCTTTAATACAAGAGGCATTTTCTTAAGAATTCTTAAGTTAGGAAATTGGGGATGGAGTGAAAGGTAGGCCTATTTCTGAGAAGCGTCTTGAATAAACGCTTGTTCTGGGCAGGTGCTTTTCATCTTCGATCTCTATTGCCTAGCTGCATAGGAATGGAAAGGAGGAGAAGATATGGCGGAAGAAGAAAGAGGCTTCTCTGAGAGACGACCGGGGCGAAGGTTTGGAAGCGGTCCGAGAGGATTCAGGCAGTCGAGAGGACCAGTTCCAGTCAAAGAGGGCGATGAGTTGGACGTCACTATTGAAGCCGTTGGAAGGAAGGGCGACGGAATAGCTAAGGTTGAGAACTTCGTTGTCTTCGTGCCAGGAACGAAGGCCGGGGATCATGTGAAGATCAAGGTGACTGGCGTCAGCGGTAGTTTTGCGACAGGTAGCGTAGTCGGATAGAGGAGCAATAGCGATGAAGATAGTTGAGTTAAGACCTGGGATGAAAAGGGTCGATTTGAAAGGCACCATAGTCGAGATTTCGGAAACACGAGAGGTTACAACGAGGTTTGGCGATGTAAGCCGCGTGGCGACTGCTGTTCTGGCTGACGAGTCTGGAAGAATAAAGATGTCCCTTTGGAACGAGAACATAGATAAAGTATCTGTCAATAGTACCGTGCAAATTGAAAACGGTTACGTCACGACATTTAGGGGAGAGAACCAAGTGAACGTAGGGAGATACGGTAAACTTACTGTTCTGCAGTAGACAACCATCTTATCTACAATATGCGCAACGGCACTCACCACAGTTTTCTTCAAATAGCATACGCAAGACTTGAAGAACAAGGTTTTTTGGGACAGTATCCGGTATTATCTTCAGTGCACGGTACTGAAGATGGCCTCATTGAGCAGCCATAAGCTTCAATTCAAGAGATTCGTCGGCAAGTGCCTTGAAATATTCGCTGTCACAGCAGTGATGCTTCTTTTTTCCACTGCTTTCGCTCAGACTGGGATGTCGATCACGGTATTAACGAACAGCGACACGTACGACCCTGGGGAGACCGTGACCATCAGTGGAGAAGTGAAGGATACCTCAAGCATACCTGTGCCAGCCGCTACGATATCAATACAGGTTAAGGATCCGGCCGATCAGACGATCTACATTAGTGTGCAGTATTCAAGTTCGAATGGAAGCTACATAGACCATTTCGTTCTGGCGAACGATTCGTTGACGGGCAACTACGGAGTTTTCGTTGCGGCTGGTAAATCTGGTTTCGCGGATTGTCATGCGCAAACTTCCTTCTCTGTCCCTAAAGTCGTCATCAATCAAACCTCCGACTTTGCGATCTCTGCGTATCCCGACAATCGGACGGTTAAGCCGGGGGAGTCTACGCAATTCAGTTTGTCTCTCGTCTCCAAGGGGGGATTTACCTCTCCCGTTAGTCTCGGTATCCTCAGCGTGCCCCCGTCGTTAGAGACATCTTTCGAGCCTCAAGTCGTAGTTCCCAACGGTTCTTCAACTCTAACTGTTCGAACGCAGCCGACAGCGAAGAATGGTTCGTACGTTCTAACGGTCACTGCAAGCGGCGGAGGTAGGAACCACTCGACAAGCGTGACTTTGGTTATTCAAGGTAGCGGCTGTTTGATAGCAACAGCGACCTATGAGTCAGAACTGGCGTTTGAGGTTCAGTTTCTCAGAGGATTCAGGGAAGAAAGGGTGATGCCTACTCATGCTGGAAGGCAGTTTCTATATACGTTCAACATGTTCTACTACTCGTTCAGTCCGAATGTGGCTAGGTTGATCGAGTCCGATAATGGTCTGCGGGCGCTCTGCAAGGTTGCGCTTCACCCGTTGATATCAATACTCATGTTCACCGCACACTTGGATAGCTTGTTCGGTTTCTACCCGGAGATCGGGGTCATTATTAGTGGATTTTTGGCAAGTGTTCTCATTGGAATAATATATTTCAGTCCGATCGCAGTTGTTCTGAAGAGGATTTTGAAAGCGCGCGGAGTAAATTTGAGAGTGCGCCTCGAGGAGCCGGTATTTACAATCCTGCTTTCAAGCGTAGTCGCAATATCGGTAGGCGAGGCTTTTCCGTTCTATGCAACGTTGTCTGCCGCTACCGCCATTTTCGTTGTTGCTACTGTCTGTCTCTCGGTTTTGTTGTTTATGAGATTCCTCGATAGTTGCCTCAAGTTCTTTCGACTTTAGTTTTTCGCTATCCTATAATAGTAAACAATAATTGGGGGCTTGGCTTCTAGTTTCTAGGTTGGAAGGTTATTCGAGGTCTTCATGAGGAACGACAGGCGTGAAGAAAAGCGATACCGCGATATGTTCACTTCTTCTGGTCTTGGTTTTCGTCTGCTTAGTTCTTCACGTTGCTGCCGCGCTCAGTTTGTATGTTTCGGTCTGGATTGTGAGAGAGCCTGCTCAAACTGGCGAGACTATACTTATATCAGGCATGGTGACGGACGATTCCGGTTCCGTTGTTCCAAACGCTCAAGTCTCTATTCAGGTCAATGATCCTATTGGCAACACTATCCGCATCGCTCTAGTCTATTCAGGTCTCGATGGAGCATATTCGGATAGATTCCCTCTTCTGAGCGGCTCTCCGAGCGGGAACTATACGATCTACATAACCGCGAGCAAGCCAGGCTACAGAGACGCGCGCGAGGAGTTTCTATTCGTGAATGTCGCGAGAGACTTCTCGATATCAGTTTCACATTCTTCTATCAGCGTGGCTCAAGGGGAATCGATTTTCTTCACTATTAGTTTGTCCTCAACAAGCGAATTCGATTCCCCTGTGTCTTTGAGTCTTACTGGAGCACCTAGCGGGGTATCATATGTGTTCACGCCCAATCCAATTGTACCTACGGGTTCAGCGAATCTCACCGTTTTTACCTTGCCATCAACTCCACCCGGTTCGTACAACCTTACGATAGCGGCTTCTGGAGGAGGCAAGACCCATCTAGCGTCAACTATATTGATTGTTACCGAGAGGGGTTACTCTCCTTCGTTGACCACAATTGGAATTCTCATAGTCATCTTTGTAGTCGCTATCTCGTTTGGCGCTTTCTGGATGAGAAAGCGTTTGATTTCGAAATTACCGAAAGAACGCTCGGCTGAGGTTCAAGCGTTATTGGCTCAACTTGAAGCGAAGGGGGACAGAGATTATCTCGCTACGGCGCGTGCACTCACACGACTTGAAGAGTTAAGGGCTACAGATAGAATTGATGAAGAAACTTACCAGAAACTCAAGAGGGACTATGAAAAGAGGCTTGAAGAGATCTCTGAGAGAGAAGGGAAAGCGTCTGGTAGCTAGAATTGCTCCAGTTTCTTCGCGATACGGAGGATTGCTTGACTAAAAGCGTGCTGAGGCTCCTCGTGTGTGTAAATCATTCTCCCGCCTGTTGCCATCAATTCGCAGAAGCAAGGGATAGTGCCTATTAGAGGAAGCTCGAAGATACTTTCGACTAGCGTCGCCATCTTTTCAGGTCCGCCCTCTGAACTGATTTGCTGCGCTGGAATCTTGTTCAGTAGAATTCCAGTCTTCCTTCCCAAGGCCTTGTAGATTCCTTTGATCATCTCCTTCGTTCCTTCAACATCAAACTTGTCCATCTTCATCACGAGTGCCACAACATCTGAACTGGCTAAAGCATTGATCGACGAGTAATACATGCCTGGACCTGTGTCGAAGATTAGATAGTTCATATCCAAATCGTTGAAGATAGTCTTCCTTGCTGACAGAGTTTTGTGGAGGGCTTTCATCTCCCATTTTCTGTCTTTCGACATCATTTCACGCATTGAATCTGAAGACGGGTTGGCCAATCCTATCAAGAGCTTGCCTTTCGTTCCATATCTCTGCGTCGCATCTGCTGTGGCCTCCTCAATCTTGCAGTTCCCTTCAAGGAACTCATTCAGCCAGTGTTGAGGCTTCACTTTGAATAGGACATGAAGGCTTGGGGCTCTAAAGTCGTAGTCGAGCAGGCAGACATCGGATCCCTGTTTCGCATAAGCAACCGCTATGTTTGCAGCGACGGAAGATTTACCTGTGCCCCCTTTGTAAGAGTGAATTGCGATCGACTTTTTCAATTTGAAGACTCTACCTCTCAATGTAGAAGATTACATCGTGGCTCTTTCTCTTCTTCTTTATATGTCCCATTCCGACCAATTGATTCAAATAATCGCTCTCAACGGCTCGAACGCGACCTGTTTCTCTTGAAATATCTGTTGCCGTAGCCTCTCCCAGTTTGCATATTGCCATTGCTGTCTTCCTCAGGTGGTCGGGCAGCGACAGTAAAGTTGCTGCGTCTAAAGGCATTCCTTCGAGGCTGATCTTTTCGCGTCGGGGTTGAACTTGCTGCATGATCGCTTCTTGAAGATTAACTACTCTTTCCAGTCGTTCACCCAACGTCTCAAGGTTTCCGTTGATCTTTTCAAGTAGGTCTATTATAGCCGCCGCGGTCTTTTTCGATTCCATGTCTCATCTGTTCCATGCAGCGTTTGATCAATGACCTCTCTTCCCGAAAGGTATATCAACGTTTTGATGTGGTGCGCAAAAACCAGTCGATGTGTGGTACAAAGAAACACTTAAATACGAAACAAAGCCAAATCTTGATTTGGCGGCGACACGGTTGCGAAGGTGGCTGATCCTTCTAGCGATTATGCTTCTTACGGTCTGGGGCCTCATCCCCGTCGCTAACGCTTCATACAGCATTGAAGCCAGTACACCTTCCAGCGGTCGGACGATGCCTTCAATCCACATGACGGCGTCTCCGTTCGGCGACGAAGATGACCATGGTAGAGAAAGGGACTTCAGCATCAAGGTCACTCCTACATCTCAAACTATTCTAGTGGGAGAGAAAGCGAATTACGCGGTGATCGTGAACGCTATTGGAGATTTCGATGACAGAGTCACCTTAGCTCTACGTGGGCTCCCAGATAATATGAGAGCTAGACTTCACCCAAGTTTTGAGGAATGCCCGTTCACTTCGACTCTGGAGATTGTTACTGACTCAAAAGCTTCTCCTGGAACCTACACCTTGAACATCACAGGGTCTAGCAGGAAGACGACTCACTTCACCATTGCGACTCTCATATTAGTTTCGAAAGGAACTCCAAGCCCTGACTTCAGCATTGCAGCTTCTCCTTCATCTCTCACTATCGACCCGGGACAGAATGCGCAGTACACAGTAACTTCAACCTCTCTTAACGGCTTCTCAGGTAACATATCTTTCTCGCTGACAGGAGCTCCCTCGACTTCATCATCATCCTTTAGCCCTAAGAAAGTATCACTGGACGGAGACAAAGTGTCTAGCTCCACGCTCTCGGTGAGCACGGATAAGTCAACCGCTCCTGGGACTTACACATTAGCAATAACTGGGGTTGCTGAGGTAGGAGCGGTGACTCATCAGACTACTGTGGCACTTATTCTTAGAGGTGCGATGTCTCGTCTTTCAGTAACGATCTCGGCTGAGAAGCTCAGCTACGACCCGGGCAGCTCCGTTAGCCTTTTTGGCTATGTGACAGATCCTTCAGGGCCTGTTGGCGACGCTACTGTCTCGATTCAAGTAGTTGATCAGCAGGGAGCTACAGTACATATTGTCTATGTGAGAACGAGGGACGATGGGTATTACTCTAACTCATTTCGATTAGGAGGCGATGCAAGCGCTGGCGTTTATGCAGCATACGTAATAGCGAGCAAACCCGGCTATCAAGATGCTTATGGCCACTGTACGTTCACTGTCGGCGCGAGCTCCACACCGAACGTTGTCATAACCAAAGTATACACGACTGACATGAGATGGAGTGCGAAGAGTGTTTTCCAGCCAGGGGAGACGTTAATGGTTTGGGTCGAAGTTGTCAACACGGGTGCAGATCTTTTAGACGGGATCGTCTGGGTCCAAATAGTCAATCCGAATGGTGCCCCGATCAAGGTCGATTTCCATGTGGGGCTGATAGCTGGAGGCCAAACGGTGAAAGAAGGGTTCAGTATAACTTTGCCTATCGACGCTCCTCAAGGTGAGTATAGAGTGACCTCCTTCGTCTCAGATAGGATGATCTCTGAAGGAGGGAAGTTCCTCACAACCATGCAATGGGAATTCAAGGTTTCATAAGGTGAATTTTGAGATTGGATGAGAAACCGGTTTTCGGGAACGATGACTCCAAGGCGCGGTTCTCGAACCTGAACACCGTAGCTCGAAGGTCGCCGCACTCTTCGCAAGCTTCAATAAGCGAGTACGCAAGACACATTCTTCTAGGGCATTCGCGGGTGGAAATTTTGAGCGAAGATGAGCGGCTGGATGAGATCAAACAGATTCTCGGAGCAACTATTGAACAGTTTGAGTCTCTGTTTGAGTCAGCTGGAGGGTTCGACGAATCAAGAGTGGGGAACGGCTGGGATCCGGCAAATCTTCGAGAGACCATATACATGGTTACTCCGATGGCTCTGAGCGACGCTCTCGAATTGGGGGAATCGAGGAAGAGAAGTCTATTCGGTTTGCCTTTGATCAGGTTCCTTAGAATTAGACTTGTAGAAGTGAAGATGGTTGGAACTCCGAAGGTACAGTTTGTGCCCTTCTGGGTTGCTCAAGGTTACCATGAATGTTTCTTCTTCAGAGGCAGCTCATACCGCATAAACGTTGGGGACGACGTTCTAGCTGTTGAAGTTGAAGGACGAGTGAGGAACCTAATCTCTGAGGAGAAACCTTTCAGGTTTCTGCCAGAGGGGTTGAGGAGGACTGCAGGGAAGCTTGGTTCTCTCCTAACACCGAAGCCAAAGTATTTTGCGGTGAATGATGCGACTGAGCTGGCTTACCAGTACTCTGAAGGAACGATATATGTGGATGCGTACGGGCGTGAGGACGTGAAGCTTCAGGAGTTCATGAAGTCGGAGCTTCCTATGCGTGAGATCTCTGATCCTGAGCAGCTTGTGATGAGTGAGATAGGGACGCAGCTTGTTCAGCCGATCGAGACGAAAGAAGGGGTTGTTCGGAAACTTCATGAGAAGACAGTGAAGGCTCCTAGGACGTTCATCAAGATACTCAGTAACAGGTTTGAGGTGACGAAGCTGAGTTTGATCTACGTTCCGTTTTACGTTTTCAGGTATAGGCATAAAGGGAGAGTGAAAGAGCTGAGGATAAATGGTTTCACTGGGGAGGTTGCGGATTGAGCGAAACGTCAATGTACCAAGAAGGGAACATTAATATACTTCAAACGGTTGAATCTTTACTTGAAACCAACACATTGGAGATGATGACTTTGGCAGAGCTCGCAGAAGAATATTACCGCGATGCCTCGGGATTCTGGAGATTGAAGAACGGAAGGAGAAGGAGACGCTAGAAACCTCTTCGCTGTGTTGGCCGCTAGACTTGAGGTTTCATCAATGTTCCAGAAGCAGAGTTTGATGAATAAGCTTTCAGTCAAAGATAAGAATCTACTAGTTTTGAAAACGGAGCTGGTGAGACTTTTCAACGTCACCGTGAGAGTGAAGGATATACTAGCTAAATCGCCTGAGTTCGAGGAGATTAGAGAGCTACCGATAAGTAGACTTGAAGATGCGCACAAGACCCTCAGGAGCTTCGTAGAACAGTACGAGAGGAAGACAACCGTTTCGAGGCCACCGGAAGATATGCCGAGTGCTGCTCCTAGCCTCAGGAAGAGTCTCCCCGCGTCATAGTCGAAACTCAAAATTCTCTTTTTCTGTTTGTAACCTTTGCTGTAGTGAAATAGGTTCGAGGCTTTAGACCTAACTGTCAACCTATGCTTTAGCAGGACAAAGCTTCTTAAATCGCTAGTCTTTAGATCGAACGATAGTGCAATATTGAACATGAGGCATGTTTGAAGATGGAACTCTTTCGAAGAAGATACGCCAACTGTCGTGAAGTTATGGCTCAGAGAGAGTTGGACTGCGTCGTAGTTTTTCCCGGAGCGAACATGTATTACTTGACCGGCTTCATGGAGGAGCCTCTTGAAAGACTACTCGTTGCCGTTTTGCCGCGATCATCAGAGCCCATATTCATAGTTCCCGAATTGTATGAGAAACAGGTAGGCGCCTCTACTTGGATAACTGACATTAGAGCTTGGAAGGATGACGAGGACCCTAGCAAGATTCTCAATGAAGTCCTCCAGAGCCTTTCCCTAGTAGGCGGAAGAATCGCTCTGGACACTAAGATGTGGGCGAAATTCTTCTTGATGTTTCTGAGCGTCGCTCCGAAGGCCGTCTATTCAGACGCGAGCGAAGTGATCGATGGGCTGCGTGCTGTGAAGTCAAGGAAAGAGATCAAGGTCATGGAGGAGTCAGCGTCAATAGCGGATAGAGTTATCAAGAAGATCATAGATGCTTGTGGAGTCGGCTCTCGTGAAAAAGAGATAGCAAGCTTGATCGAGCTCGAGTTCCGAAAGCTTGGTATTGAAAGTATGCCTTTTAGGCCGATCGTTGCTTCAGGCCCGAATGGAGCTTTTCCTCACCACAAGCCTGGAGATCGACGTTTCAAGCGTGGAGACTCCGTCGTACTCGACTTGGGAGCTGCTTACAAAGGGTACTGTTCCGACATCACGAGGACGATCTTCATCGAGAGATGTGGTTCGAAAGAGAAAGCGGTCTATGAAGTCGTTCGTCAAGCTCAACAATTGGCTTTTGAGTCTATCGTGGAGGGTGTTGAAGCGCGAAGAGTCGACAGAGCTGCGAGAACCCATATTGCTGACAGAGGATATGGGGAGAAGTTTGTGCACCGCACAGGGCATGGAATTGGCTTGGATATTCATGAAGCGCCGTACATTTGGGAAGGCAATACGCAGATCTTGAAGACCGGGATGACTTTCAGCGTTGAGCCAGGCATCTACCTTCCAGACGGATTTGGGGTGAGAATTGAGGACATAGTCGTTGTCGAAGGCAAGAAGGCGAGGCGCCTCAATAAGGTTTCAAGAGAGTTGACCGTCATTTAGCTCTGGGAGAGGCTTCAACCTTGGATGAAGAAGCATTCGTCAAGTTCATTGGAACAGTAGTAGAGGTCAAGGGTGAAGAGTCTAAGATAGAGATAAAGCCTGAGTTCTGTCGCGGGCTCCTCCATTTGAACCAGTTTTCTCATTTGATAGTTTTGTATTGGCTCCATTTACGTGACAATGAAAATGATCGCAAAACGCTGAGGGTGATCCCGATGAGGCATGAGGGTGCTCCTGAAATGGGTGTCTTCGGCACTAGAAGTCCAAGCCGCCCGAATCCTATAGGGCTCTGCGTCGTCGAACTTTTGAAGTTGGAAGACTGCAGCTTGATCGTGAGGGGGCTCGATGCAAACGTAGAGTCGCCGATACTGGATATCAAGCCGTATATACCGCGAGCGGACTCGATTCCTGAAGCTAAAGCTCCTGAGTGGACCTTGAAGGGTTCCCCAACCTAGAATAGGATAATGCCAATGCAGCCTGTACGGTGAATAGAATGAATGAAAAGTCAAAGGAGCAGAAGCCTGATAAGGCTTACCGGCTGGCTTTGGAGCATGAGAGCAAGTACGGCTGTGAACCAAGTTTAGATTTCCAGAACTCGCTTCTTCAGACGATCATTCTTGGTAAGGCTGATATATCAAATGCTTCTCACCATACTTGCTGGAAGTGAATATTGATGCCTATAGATCAAGACTTCATCAAGAACCTTAAAGTCACCGGGGAGCACGCTGGGCATAAGGTTCGGGGAACCGTTAGCCCTCCGAGTAAGCTTGGGGTACATGGTACGACTGTAGCCGTAGACCATGATGTCTGTAACGGCGACGAGATCTGCGTCTCCGTCTGCCCTGTGAGCGTATTCGAGATGATCGATTCGCCAAGCCACCCTACTTCGGAGAAGAAGTCTGATCCTGTCAATGAGTCTGCCTGTATCTTCTGTAGAGCATGTGAGATTCAGTGTCCGACGCAGGCGATCAAGATAACTGAAAGCCCTGTTTGAATGCTGAGAGGAATAAGAGACAGTTTCGACGCCGGCGAAGCCGCCTTTTTTCCTAGTCTATGTGTTTTCTAGAAAAGTCGCCTTACAACTCCTCGTGTAGGAGGCCAGAAGGTAGCTAGTGGTTGTCCTACTCGAACTCTAGCGCCTCTATGAGTGAGTATTTTGTGTAGTGTTCCAGACTCAGGAGCTTTGACCTCGACGACGCCTATTGAAGCTTTAACGTAGACTACCGGTTCCAGTTTGGCGAAGTAGTCTCCTTCATTCTTGACCCATTCTACAACCTTTATGTTCCTCTTATCGGTCGGTGAACTGACTCCCGGGATCTCCGGTAGGAATATGTACTTAACCAACTGCATTGGCGATCAAAGACTCTTCGTTTACTCTACTCTTTTTTAAGCCTTTCCAAACGACGCTATTCTTGTTACATTTCATGATCTCTATAACTTTAGCCTCCATGCTTGAATTCGAATATTAGATAGACTATGGCGAGCAAAATCACGATAGGTAGCTATGAAGTGGAGTGGCCGAAGCCTGGAGGAGACTGTACTGAATGCATCTTAGCTTTCAACGAAGAGCATCAGCCCTACTGGCGTTGCAAAGTGCTCAAAGCCGCATGTAGGAGAGCTTTATGCCCGAGGAGGCTGGATCTCTGGCTTAAAGAGAAGCCTCGAGATAACGCTCACAAAGTTTCAAGGAACGCTTATCGCATCCATCCACTCTAAAACGCGCGTTTTAAAATTTTTCAATTCGCGCGTTTCTTCTTGCCTTTGAATATACGCTTCTATTGGCGTCTCAAAATCGTACGTTTTAGAATTTTTTATTTTGTACGTTTTGAGCGATAGTTCCGATGAAGTACAAAGTCCGTGCAGGTCTTTATGCTATCCTCCCTGTGAGATTTTTGTTGATAATTACTGTTTTCTTAATTTTCTACGAAATATCTATGGCCCACAAGAATCATCGCAACGTAGCCTCCGCCTCGAAATCAGCCTCCGGCACTCCCTCCCCCCTGTTTTATGTAAGATCTTAATACAGGTGTAATACCTCGATGGGAGGAAGCCGCGCTTTGTAGAGAGCTTGCGACTTGTGGATTGAACTGGTTACGCTCAACAGTTTCGAGCTTTGAAGGAGTGGCGATATCCTCTACAAAAACTCTGAGCTTCAAATATTCATGTCACTGAGGCTTCTTTGCGCCGGTGACACAGCGCATATGTAACTCGAGAACGTTGGTTTTCTATCGATGGGAAGTGCGTTGAGCTGGATCATTCTGACCTATGAGGACTGCCCCTTCTACGAGGAGATGAAAAGTCTTATGGAGATGAGCGTAGAATCAACATGCAGACACTTCTTGCGCACAACAGAAATCTGCGAAGAATGTCCTTTCAACGAAACGTAATCAAGACCACAGCCAAAATATTTGTTTCTAGCTTTTTTGTAAAACATATGTCTTTGGTCTACCTTCCCTTGAAGTCTTGATAAATTTCAGGGTTAATGGCGATGCTGTATTCTCTTCTCGCCACGAGAGCTCCGCCATCCCCAATGTGACCCTTAGGCTTTCTGAAGATGTTCCGATGCTGTCTCAGCTGAAGTCTCCTTCCGAATCTCAGCCCTGCAGCACTTCGGGGTTCACTAGGTTGGGCGGCCTCTTTCCACTGAGAGCTGCGACGCAGTTCTCAACGGCCATGGTCGCCATCTTGGTTCTAGTTTCAACTGAAGCGCTTCCAATGTGCGGCATTAGAACCACGTTCTCCAACTTCAGCAGAG
>Ga0209725_1001689_pt1 | contig 12314 bp, 11 predicted proteins | sample I18A1metaG_FD_184145 | JGI IMG/M metagenome (GOLD analysis project Ga0209725, IMG submission 184145) | Lake sediment bacterial and archeal communities from Gulf of Boni, Indonesia to study Microbial Dark Matter (Phase II) - ​I18A1 metaG... | ecosystem: Environmental > Aquatic > Freshwater > Lake... | reverse complement strand
TCTCGATTGAGGGACTTGCCGTTGGCGGTGAAGTTCACTCTGCGATACACTGCTATACAGGTCACCGACCTTGACCGGGCCTTGAATTTCTACTTGAATGTTCTGGGGATGAGATTGGTAACTCGAATCGAGGTTCTAGAGACGAAGGGTGAGCTAGCCATTGTCAAATCTGATGGGGCGGACCATTGGCTTGAGATCAACTGGTACGCAGATCAGCAATATCAATCAGGCGACGAGCTTGACCACGTAGCTTTCCAAGTTGCAGATCTCAATGAAGCGCTGTCGGAGCTGAAGCAGAAAGGAATTGAGCCGATATCGTATGTTAGGGAGTCGAAGAACTCGCGGTGGACATACATAGCAGATCCTGACGGGATTTGGATAGAGATCTTCCAGAAGAAATAGTCGGCTGAGTTAGGGAGATTATGGCGATGCGAGTTGAGGCTGTGATATTCGATGTTCACAAGACGCTTGTTCGCGTTCAAAACTGGGTTTCCGACGAAGAGGCGTCAGATTACCTTCTCACTCGCGGTTACGAGGTTTCTCCGCAGCAGCTCAAGGCAGCACACGCGTTCGTAGCCTTCATAGACTATCCGAAGTATGGTTATGCGAACTGGCGCTCTTTCCTGAAGCGTATGTTATGGAGGTTGAACGTGAAGGTCGATGAGAATACTTTGGAAGGGCTTGCGGAGCTCTTTGGCAGGGCCGAATGCGCATTGTATCCAGACGCTGCCGAGGCTGTTGTTAGGGCAAAGAGTCATGGGTTTCGAACCGCGACGGCAACAACAATTGCACGTTTCAAATTCGAGAAGGCAATGGAACCGATCAAGGCGTATTTCGACTTTATCTGCACAGGCTATGAGACGAGATGCGACAAGTCAGATCCGAAAATGTACAAAAAGATCTTGGAAACTCTGAGCGTCAAGCCTCAAGAAGCTGTTGTCATTGGAGACGACCTTCAATATGATATCGTGCTTCCGAGGAAACTCGGTATGCATACAGTGCTATTGGATAGAGAGATGAAAAACCGGGACAGCACGGCTCCAGATGCCGTCGCTAAGGATCTAAAGGAAGCTATGGACATTGTCGAGCAGCTTACAAGAGGCTGAGCAATGCCAGTTTAGGCAAGCCATTTTTCAAGTTAGAGCCTAGAGTTGTGCAGTGGTTTTGATCAGTGCTTTTTGTGGAGTATTCTACTTATGAAGACGGAGGTGAGCAGAGCGACAGGGATGAAGGCGGTTGTTGCTAGGTTTGCCGACTCATGTAGCAGGGTTTCGAATACGATCCTTGCCATCTCTGTCAGGTAGACGGCGACGATTAGAACCTCCAGCTTATGGAGGATCTCTTGGAGGTTTACTAGGCGAACCAGTTGCTCCTTTGAGGAGGTCTGCTCCATTATGCTCATCTTCTGCTGTTGAATTCCGAGATATGTCCTTACAGAGTCCAACACGGTGCTGAGCTGCGTCATTAATGCTTCTGTTCGTTCTGTGAAATCTCTAAAGGGGGTCATCAGGTTTTCAAGGTCATCCATCTCAGCGGACGAGTTCGTTATGCTGTCATCCATTGGCCTCTCATTCCACTTTTTCAACAGGGCTCTCATGCCTCGCAAGAGGCCTTGCGCTTTGACGTAGTCACGCCTCATCGAGCTGGCCATGGTTGAGAGACGAGAGAACTGTATGGTTGTCTCTTTCAGAATCTCCTCTAAGTCCTTTGGTTGGATTTCTTCTATGGGCCGCCGCATCTTTGCGAGTATCTCGTTAATCCAGAGCTGTGTGCTCCTCTCCGCGGCGTCCGTCTGATCGAACATTAGTTCCCGTTGGGAGTGCAGCCGGTTCATCTGCCCTGTATAGATTGCAAGGCAACAGATTTCGAAGCACAGCGTCCAGACGGCGTCCGCGCCTTTGCCTAAGCCGTCTCCGATTGAGACGGTCATAAGCTCCCTTGAAGCCATCGGCGAGGAGAGATCCCTCGGGCCTCCTAGCGTCGCCAATATGGAGCCTCTGACAAAGCCTGCACTCTTGAGAGTTCGCCCCGTATTTCTCACATAGCACCGGAGGAGGGCTCCAGCCTCCTTTTCATCCGTGGAGTAAGCCAGTCTCAGGCTGTAAGTGGAATCAGAGTTTTCTGGAAGAGCCTCCTTCATATCTTCAACTAGCTCATCATATGGCTCGTACGATGGAATAGAGTCGAGGGCCTTTCTCTCTGTCTCAGCGGATCCTACAGCAAGAAGAAAAACTTGGGAGCCTTTCTCTGATAGGCCTTTTGCATAGCCCGAAACTGAGCCTGCTCTGAATTCTAAGCTGTTAGACTCTTTGGAGTATGTGCCCCGGTATCTATTGAAGAGTTTCTCAACGGCATCTTGAGTTTCCTTCTCGGGATCGATCTGGTAGCTTGCGATGTAGACCGAATGTAGAAACCATCCGGGGAGTTCTTCACCCTTCATCTCAATGGCCGTCCTTAGATTATGCACGGGCCCCATCCGACGCTTTCAGGGAATTATTAGTTTTCCCTGACCAATCTCGAAGATGTGGTCGCAGTAGGGGTCGCCCTTTTCTCTTCGTTTGATCATTGCGAGATTCACTTTCGGGTTCACAGCTGAACCGAGCCCGTGGAAGAATGGCCAACCAAGTGCGCTGCACAGCCATGTCCAGGGGAGGTTCATAGAGAGGCAGGCTGTCATCAGTGGGCAGAAACCTGAATTCCGCAGGAGAACCCTGCCCTCCTTCACATCCATGACCTTCGCAGTTGGCTCGTCCTTGAGGACCGCCTTCAGAACAGCGGCAATCCCCTCGATGCCATCACCTTTGATTCCCAGTTGCTCTTTCAGAGAACGACCAAGAGCTAACCCTTGCTGGAATGAAACCTTTCTGATCTCTTCAATCGGATGATCCTTGTACTTCCAATAGAATTCACTCAAGACTTTCGGGTTAACAAACCAATCTCCAGGGATAGTAAGGCTCAAATCTACGGCTTCCAATGAGTGCTATTCTCTGATGCCGTTATATTCTTTCTTTATCTGCGCCCTTGCAACCAGAGCAATTCGAATGAATACTGTAGTAATGACGGGCTCGGCGAGTCTGAAGCTCATCCATCCTCCTGCCGAAAGCACGTATAGATAATCATGCAACGCGCGCCTCAGATGGTGCGCACACACTAAATGATTTGCAACCTGAACGATCTGCGAAGTTAATAACTCAAGACGGTCAAGAACGATAATGGGTGCACGTGCTCGGGATGCTGGTAGTTGAATGAATCCGATATCTCTTGACGAGATTGAGCAGGCTCGACTGCGCATTGCAGAGTCAACTCTTCGCTCCCCCCTAGTTCATCTTGGTGTTGACGACGCGCCATCCGACATCTACCTCAAGCTGGAGAATCTGCAGCCAACGGGATCTTTCAAGGTCCGTGGTGCCGGGAATGCGGTCGCCCTACTATCTAATCAAGAGCGCGGACAAGGAGTCTATACTTGTAGCGCAGGCAACATGGCGCAGGCTCTCGCATGGCATGCGCGTCGGAACCGAATCTCTTGTACCGTAATCATACCCAACACTGCTCCAGAAACGAAGCTATCGGCGATAAAGCGGTTTGGCGCGAATATCATCCAACTGCCTTGGGCAGAGTTCTGGCAGGTTATGATGACCCACCGTTACGCTCCTTTGGAAGGCAGCGCGTTCATTCATGCATTTAGCGATCGTAGAATGATTGCGGGGAATGGAACGATTGGCCTTGAGATTCTTGAGGATCTCCCAAACGTCGATTCGGTAATTATCCCATTCGGCGGGGGAGGATTGGCCACCGGGATCGCAACTGCCATTAAGGGACGGAAACCGAATACGAGAGTATATGCTTGCGAGACGGAGACGGCAGCACCGTTAGCGGCTTCATTCGCTGCAGGTTCGGCTCAGGCAGTTAAGCGGACTCCAAGCTTCGTGGATGGCATAGGGGCTGAGAATGTTCTCTCCGAGATGTGGGAGCTTGTCAGGCCTCTACTTGAGGGATCTATTGTTGTGTCGTTGCGCGAGATTGCCTCCGCGATTGGATTGCTGTTTGAGCGCAATCGTGTCATCGCTGAGGGAGCTGGGGCAGCGTCAGTTGCGGCAGCGCTTTCAGGTAAAGCCGGAACAGGGTGTGTGGTCTGCGTGGTTTCAGGCGGAAACATCGACTTGCCCAAGCTGGTCAAGATTCTACATGGCGAGATCCCGTAGAGACAATCTAAGTGTCAGAAGTCTCCTAGTTCAGTCAAAGAACGCCCAGATTCCAACCAATCAGGCCTCAGTCTCAAAGACTAGGGATAGAGCTGCAACAATACAACTGCTTAATGCGTCCAGCAACCATCCAACCTTGGCAACTAGGCCAAGCTACACAAGAAGCTCATCTATCGCCTTGGCAAGCAAGGACTGCGAAAGCACCGCAGACTTTGAAGTAAGCATTGTAACTTTCTGCTTCAACTCAGGGCCATATCCCATACACAGCAACGAAGTCAGCGTAACATCCTCACGCATGAACGGCCTAACCGCGTCCCTAAGTGAACCCTCACGATAAGGCGATAGCCACGAAGTCACAACCTTGAAGCCTTCCTCCCCAAACTCCTTTCCTATCGGGCCCTGCTGCTTCTCATTCGGAACCATAAGGCCAACCTTTCTAAGATTCGGGATCGACTTCAGGAAGCCATACATCAACAAGTCGGGCCTCACAACGGGCGCGTTCGACTCAAACTTTGGAAAGCTTCCTGCACAAAGCAAAGCTATGGCTTCCACTCCCTTCGAGTTCAACGCATCGATGCACTTCTGGAGCCTCGGGACGACGTAGCGCTTCCCGAAAACGATCTCCGAGCCATCTCTCGCTCTAGAAACCAAAACGTCCGCATCATTTCTCGGCGTAAGCTTCAGGATCTCCTCCCTCGTAAGATCATCTAGGGCACCTACCTCAACAAACTCAACGCTTCTACTGATCATCCCGCGAAGCGAAGGAACCACATCTATTCGTGGCGTCTGAGAAGTCGTTACCAAGCCCACCTTCTTCATGGCTCCTAGCCCTCCTGGACTACCTCTCCTTCAGTCTCGGGTTAAAGTAATCATTCAAACCGTCCCCCACAAGATTGAGAGATAGGCATGTGAGGAACAGCATGGCTCCGGGAAAGGCAGCCATCCACCATGCAACCCTCAGATAGTTCTGCGCATTGTTCAGCATCAGACCCCAACTCGGCACGTTCGGGTCACCTGCCCCAAGAAAACTCAATCCAGCCTCAGTAAGGATCGCCGTGGCAACTTCAAGCGAAGCATTAACAATGACTGGGAAGATCGCGTTAGGAAGTATTTCACTCAACATTATGTCTATGTTCTTTGAACCAAGCACCCGTGCCGCCTCAACAAACTCCCTCTCCTTGATCGTTAGAAATTCCGCCCTAAGCAAGCGTGCCGTTCGGGGCCAGCTAACAATCGCGATCGCGAAGATGATGTTGTTGATGTTTGTGCCGAAGATAGCGACGATTATCAGCGCGAGGAGAAATGTGGGCAGAACGAGGAATATCTCGCTACTCCTCATGAGAAGGTCATCGAGCTTACCACCATAGTAGCCTGAAAAAGCTCCGACAAGGATCCCGATGAGGACAGAGATCCCGGCAGCCAGAAGGCCAACTATCATCGATGTTCTCGCACCATAAATGACGTTGCTATAGATGTCTCTCCCCAGATCATCCGTGCCAAATGGGTAGCTCGCTGTAGGCGGTAAGAAGGGACCACCCACAGCGCTCTTGAGAGGAGGATACCAAGTGACGAGTGGGGCAGCCAGAGCGAGGGCACATATGGCGACAAGGAGAAAGAGTCCGAGCACAGCTGCGCGGTTCTTTCGGTATTGCCTCCAGAACCTACTGACCTGGAGAGTCGAAGTCCTCTCCCCTTCGCGCCTGTGAGAAGACAGATGCCTCTCTTGGTTCATGGTTCATCTACTTCTTATTCTTGGGTCCAGGAAGCCGTAGAGAATATCCACGATAAGATTGGAAACTATCACCATCACGGAAACGAAGATGAAGACGCCCATTAGTACAGGGTAGTCTCTTGATCGCAGCGAATCATAGAGAAGAGAGCCCATGCCCGGCCAACCGAACACAGTTTCAGTCAAGATCGCTCCTGCAAAGAGGATGCCTATGCTCAATCCGACATAGGTTGTTACAGGCAGGAGGGCGTTCCGTAGTCCATGCCTGTACGTGACCGCTCTATCATCGAGGCCCTTTGAACGTGCAGTGATGATGAAATCTTGGCCCAAAACCTCGAGCATGCTCGCCCTCGTCAGTCTAGTTATGAAGGCAAGGTGGAACGCTGCCAGAGTAACCGCTGGCAATACTAGGTGTTGCACTATGTCAAATACGTTTTCAAGACCTGTCAGCTCTATCCTGAGGGTTTTCATTCCTGATACTGGAAAGAGTCCAAGGTAGATCGCGAAGGCTATCAGCAACATCTGGCCCAGCCAGAAGGTCGGTGTTGAAACTCCGAAAAGGGCGACGCCTGTCGCAAGGTTATCCTTCAACGAATAGGGCTTCTTGGAGGCTGTTACCCCCAGAAAAACTCCTACTAGTACCGATATGCACATTGCTGAGAAGATCAGGAGAAGTGTCGCCGGGAGGCGCTCCATTATGAGAGCGCCAACAGACTCAGACTTCAAAAGAGAGTAGCCAAGATCCCCCTGAACCACGTGAGAAAGGTATATGACATATTGCATATACAGAGGTTTGTCGAGGCCAAACTTGGCCCTCATAGCATCAACGAATTCCTTGGTGGCAGTTTCACCTAGAAGTATATATGTGGGATCACCGGGGGCGGTGTGGACAATTATGAAGTTTATGGTGATCACTACGAAGATCAATGGAATCGCTAGCATGATTCGTCTAGCGACCAGTCTGATTACAGAACTCATGACTACCCAATCGAAAGATCGCTATGAGGCTTTAGGCTTTTTCATATTCTCCGCCCTAAGATCAGAGAACATTACTTGACAATTCTCAGAATTGTTCTTTCGGAGAAGGCTTCCTCAACGAACACCGTTTCACGTTCGGAGGTGGCAGGCAACGAGTCTACCTCTGCTTTCAGTCAGCTGAGGCTCTGATAGCCTGCACTTCTCCACGGCGAGCGGACATCGTGTGTGGAAGCGGCATCCAAGAGGAGGGTTAATAGGCGAAGGTACGTCCCCATGCAGGATCAACCTTTCTCTAGATCTGCTCCTCTCGGGGTCAGGGATGGGTGTAGCTGACAGCAAAGCCTCTGTATATGGGTGAAGTGGAGCCTTGAATAGCGTTGAAACTTCGCCTAACTCAACTAGCTTTCCTAGATACATTACGGCAACTCTGTTGCATACGGACCTGACAACAGCGAGATCATGTGTGATGAACAGGTATGTGGCCGCCAACCTGGCCTGTAGATCTTTAAGCAGATTCAGGATCTGCGCCCTCACCGACACATCGAGGGCTGAGACGGGTTCATCGGCTACGACAAAGGAGGGGTTCAAGGCGATGGCTCTCGCGATGCAGATGCGTTGCCTCTGGCCCCCGCTGAACTCATGCGGATGTCTATCCACAAACAGCTCTGGTGGGGTTAGGCCGACTATCTCTAACAAGTGCAGAACCTTATCCTCGATCTCATCTTTCGGCATATTCGTGTGCAGCTTGAAGGGTTTGCTTAGAATCTGTCTAATGGTCTTTCGCGGGTTGAGAGATGCGTATGGGTCCTGACAGACCAGCTGCATCTGTGGCCGCATTAGTCTCATCTCATCCTCAGCTAGATTGAAGAGGTCTTTTTCGGCGAAGTAGACTGAGCCAGCTGTCGGGCCTATGAGCCTGAGGATGAGTCGAGCTGTGGTAGTTTTTCCACACCCGCTCTCCCCTACCAGAGCAAGGTTGTCACCTTTGCTGATTCCGAAGCTTACGTCATCAACTGCCTTAAGGAACTGCCTTCTATGTTTGAACAGGCCTATCTTGGTAGGGAAGTACTTTGTGAGATTTGTTACTCTAACGAGAGTATCCTTGGCCATTTTCAACTCACGCATATCGCCAACAGGCTACCTTAGCTCCCTCGCTCAACTCGATCAATTGGGGTCGAGTTTCTCGGCAATGCGCAGATACATGTGGACATCGAGGACTGAAGCTGCATCCTCGCGGTAGATTAGTCAAGTCCGGGACTGTTCCCTCTATGGTTACCAAGTTCTCCTTGAACTCATCTATGCTCAGCGTTGACTTCAGAAGCCCCTGAGTGTAAGGGTGCTTCGGCTGCCCATATGTCTCGTAGACTCCCCCTTCCTCCACGATCCGACCCGCATACATCACACAGACCTTGTCACAGGTGTCGGCCACGATTCCGAGATCATGAGTGATCAACAGCAACGCCATACGCATTTCGCGTTTGAGCTGTCTTATCAGCTCTAAGACCTGTGCTTGCACGGTTACATCGAGCGCAGTCGTAGGCTCGTCAGCGATCAGTAGCTCAGGGTTGCATGAGATAGCCATGGCGATAAGTGCACGCTGCCTCATCCCTCCGCTGAGTTCATGTGGATAATATTGCGCCACAGTCGAAGGAATCGGTATGCGAACCTTCTCTAGGAGTTCGATTGCTTTCTTTCTAGCTTCGGCCCGAGGTAGACCTTGATGCAAGACTATGACTTCAGCAATCTGGTCGCAAATCTTCATCACGGGGTTAAGATATGTCATGGGATCTTGAAACACCATGGAGATTTTTCCGCCCCTAACCCTCCTCATCTCTTCCTCAGGTAACCTGGTCAAATCCCTTCTGCTGTCATCATAATCAAGCCAGACCTCTCCGCCGATTATCTTTCCCGGTGATGGAACAAGCCTCATGACAGAGAAGGCTGTCATTGTTTTGCCGCACCCTGATTCACCCACGAGCCCTACTGCTTCACCTTTGCCGATGGCAAGGTCGACTCCGTCAACAGCCCTCACGACGCCTCTTGAAGTGTGAAATTGCGTACTAAGGTCAAGAATCTCTAGGAGCGGCGTCACGAGTTGTTCCTCCAGATCTCTCCGTTGCACGCTTACATCCAATATATCGTTTCCCTAATTATGGTGAGGCTCAGCAATAAGGTCGCCCTAGATGTCCAAAGTCTTTTAAGACGACTCAAGCCCAGTCAAACCGATGGTGAGATGTCCCTCAACGAATACATGAATCTAGAGCTGAAACTGGGAGCACTCAAACTTGTGAGAGACGTATTGGGAGTAAAGACCGGTGAAAACGTCCTCATATACGGAGACACCAGTAGCGATCTTAGAGTGATGGAAGCCACCGCTGAGGCTGCCTACAGCTTGGGTGCAATACCCGTTACGATCAGGTATGAGACTCGTTTACGCCCGGGCATCGAGCCGCCTAGACCACTCGCAGCCGCTATGTGTAACGCTGACGTACTCATAGAGTACGCTATGTCATATATCCTCTACACGAACGCGTTCTGGGATGCAGTGAACCGAGGAAATGTGAGGTTCATCATCTTGACAGGGATGGATGTGGATATGATGGTGAGATGCGTCTCAAGGGTCGACTACGTCAAGATGGTGCAGCTCGGAGAGCGACTGGTCGAGTTAACCAAGAACGCCTCGAAGTTCCGAGTTACTTCGCCAGCGGGAACGGATTTCAATGTGACAGTTGATAAGGAAATGGTTCGCCACAGCGGCAGAATAATCACTGAGCCCTCCAGTCAATGGGCCACGCTTGGAGGCCAAGCCAGCTTCGCCCCTGTTTGGGGTTCGGCCAACGGCACAGTTGTATTCGACGGATGTGTCTGGCCGCCTGACGAGGTCAACGTCCTGAGGGAGCCTATGAACCTCACAGTGAAGGACAGTCGCATTGCCAAGATAGAAGGCGGCGCCCAAGCATCGATGTTTGAGAGATGGCTGCGAAGCCTTGAAGACCCTCACATGTTTGACCTTGTACACGTCTCCTATGGCTTCAACCCCGGCGTCAAGAAGATCAGTGGGAGGATACTTGAGGACGAACGAGTCTTTGGCGGGGTCGAGATGGGCATCGGCAGCTACCGAGGAAGACCTGCAAAAGGGCACACGGATGGCGTAATGCTCAACCCGTCTGTCTGGCTTGATGGAAGACAAATCGAAAACGAAGGAAAATACGTGGAGCCGAAGCTTTTGGAACTCAGCCGCCAACTTGGAGTCTAAGTCACTGGAATACTAGATCTAGGCTACTTGGACGCCAGAGGCAGCTTTTCTTCGGTCTCCGCCCTCCTCTGCTCTTGCCGAGGCGGGGGGGTTCATAACAACACTTAGCTTGAATTTGGCACATTGTTTCGTTAATGACCATTTCCTCTATACTCTTCATCTTCTGAGCAAATCGGTGCGAACCCCCTCTATCCTTCGCTTTCTGCTATGCTCAATATTCGCTCAGAAAAACGATAGAAAGAGAAAAAAGGGGGAAGGAGGAGCTATGCTGTCTGTTTCTTCGGCTTCTTCATCGAATAAACCGCGGCTACGACTACGACAACTATTACAACGATCAGAGCTATCGTTTCTGTTCCAATTGCTGGTGCCGCCGTTGGAGTCGTGACTGTGGCAGTTGGAGTTGCAACTGTCGTCGTCGGTGCTGGTGCCTTGAGCCAGATGATGCCCTCTGTTCGTGCGAAGCCTATTCCGCCTCCGTATTCCCAGACTCCCAGTTGGAATTGGTCTGAGAAATCCAGATTGAGAGCGTTTACATATTGCCTTGTAACTAGCCAGACGGCTGCTTGGTCCTCTACCATTATCTTTGTTGCTTGCTTGACAAGGTTTGCTCGTTTCACCTTGTCCATTTCAACCTCAGATGCATAGAACAGCTCGTTGACCTTTGAGTTGTTGTATCCTCCGGCATTCGACCAAGAAACTCTTCTGATGCCTTTTCCAGTGTAATACTGTTGGACTAGCATTGGGTCGGGCCCGGTAGACATGGGGAAAACAAAGGTGTCGAAGTCCCAACGCGTGAATACAGCATCGTGCCATGCCGCGGTTTCCAACGAAACTATGTTCAGGTCAATTCCAACCTCTTTGAGAAGATCCTTGAAGATCTCCCCTTCTTTGAGGTGAGTCGGGTATCCGATTGAGTCAACTGTTATTCTCATTTTGAATCTGAATCCGCCTGGTCCCTTAATGTATCCTGCTTCATCTAGGAGCTTGTTTGCCATGGCTGGATCGTATGCCGGTTGTTTAGAGTCCGCGTCGTAGTACCATCTACATGCGGGAGCTGAGGAGACAGGTGTCAGCTGAGGAAGGGCAGTCCCATAGTATACGAGGTCGCATATCTTCTTCGGATCTATTGCATACGCGATAGCTTTTCTCACCCTGACATCTTTGAAGAAAGCTGGGCCATCAGGCTGCAAATTGAAGATTAAGACATCGCAGGATCCTGATTGGCTGGGGTAGAGCCACACCTTCTTGCCAGGCAGCTTTTTATCCTCTATGTCTTTCATAAGCCTTGCACCGTCTGAGTACGCCAGAACCATGGCCCACATGAAGTCCACTTCTCCCTTCTCAAAAGCCAGAGCCCGAGCGGCCGTAGCTGGGATCACCTTGTAGATCATCTTGTCGAGGTACGGTAGCCCTTTCTTGAAGTACTTCTCGTTTCTCACGAAAGTTATGTGGTCGCCTCTCACCCACTCCTCGAATTTCCAGGCACCAGTACCGACGGGCTTGACGTTGTACGGATTGGTATCAATGTCAGTATTTTCGTAGAGGTGCTTTGGAATAATACTCCAACCGGAGCCGCCGATTCCTATAGATGGGGAAAGCATTGCTGGGAAGGGCTTCTTCATAGTGATGACTACAGTGTAGTCATCAGGTGTTTCTATGGACTTGACTGAGTCCATGAATGATGCCGCAAAACTCACGTACTTGGGGCTTACTTTCTCAAAGGTGAATTTCACGTCTGCTGAGGTAAACGGTTTTCCGTCATGCCATGTGGCGTTTCGCACTAGGTTGAATACCACGCGTAGTCCGTCAGGAGAGATCTGCCATGACTCTGCCAGTTCGGGCTTCCATTCGCCAGTGCTAAAATCGTTCCGGACTAGGCAATTGAAGGGTTGCATTTGAGCCTGCTGGAACAAGAAAGTTGATGCGCTTGCCCCACGAAGAGTCGGAGGATCGCTGCCAATTCCCCACACGAGTGTGCCTCCGTATCTTGGCTGAGCTATTGCAGGAGAGGTCATCAGCGGTGCCAGAAGAACCGATACTATAGTTGCAGTCAGTAGCGCCTTTACTATACCAATTTTCATGAGTTAAGGCCTCCAGAACGCTAGATCTTCCTGAGCGTGCAGTATTAAGCCTTACGTCTGGAATGCTG
>Ga0209725_1001688_pt1 | contig 12329 bp, 11 predicted proteins | sample I18A1metaG_FD_184145 | JGI IMG/M metagenome (GOLD analysis project Ga0209725, IMG submission 184145) | Lake sediment bacterial and archeal communities from Gulf of Boni, Indonesia to study Microbial Dark Matter (Phase II) - ​I18A1 metaG... | ecosystem: Environmental > Aquatic > Freshwater > Lake... | reverse complement strand
AGGCAAGGAAATTGTGATTCGGGCTTGGCCAAGGGAAGGGCCAAAAGATAATCCAGTCACTTCATTCCTGGAAAGAATCCTTCCTCATTTTCCTCTGGAACTCACCTACCAGATTAAGAGAAAGAATGATTTTATTTACCTCATTTTTAATGGAGCGGATAAACAACTTCTGCTCCGCAAAGAAGGGTCTCTGCTTCTGGCTTTTCAGCACATTCTAAATAAAATTTCCTCTCAAAAAGTCCAGGTGGATTGTGAATTCTTCAGAAAAAGGAAGGAGAGAAGATTGAGGGAATATGCCGAGCAGATAGCCCATCAGGTTTTTGAAACAGGAAATAACGAAATCTTGGATTTGATGAATCCCTATGAGAGGCGGATCATTCATATTGCTGTCAATCAAATTCCTGGAATTACGAGCGAAAGCATCGGCGAAGGATTTCTGAAAAGAGTCAAGATTTTTCCCGTTAACAAGCAGACTAAATAGGTTTTCGGGGTCAGACATCTGGGGTTCCGGGGTCAGACATTATCATAGGGGTGAGTGGATAGGCAAGGGCGTGCGAGGACCTGTTCTTCATGGCAATGTCTGACCCCAAATCTTTACCCCAGATGTCTGACCCCAAGCTTGATGAGACCATCATTGCCATTTCAACTCCATTTGGCTATGGCGGGCTGGGCATTGTTCGCCTCAGCGGGAAAAGATCTCTGGCCATAGCCAAAAAGATATTCAAGCCAAAGAAAAAAAAGAGCTTCAAAATTTTGCCCCGGGCTGTCGTTCTTGGAAATATCTTTAATTTTGAGCAGAAAGAGTTGTTCGATGAGGGTTATCTGACATTTTTCCCTGCTCCTCATTCTTATACAACAGAAAATATGGTGGAAATAAGCTGCCATGGAAGTCCGGTCATATTGGAGGAGGTTGTCCGTCTGGGAATTAAGGCCGGAGCAAGGCTCGCCCATCCTGGAGAGTTTACTCTGCGCGCCTATTTAAGGGGAAGAATTGATATCCTCCAGGCAGAAGCTGTCAATGATTTGATCCAGGCAACATCTCTCCAGCATGCAAGGGTTTCTTTTAGTCAGATTCAAGGAAAGCTTTCCCAGAAAATATCCTCTCTGCGCAGCAAGATTGTCCATGTCCTGGCCCAAATTGAAGCCAGTCTTGAATTCCCTGATGAAGGCCTGCCAATCTCTTCAAGACAGATAGCAAAAACTATGGATGAAATGATCTATTCTATAAGGAGGCTTATTGATAGCTATGATATAGGGAAAATTCTGGCTGAAGGCCTAAGCCTGGCCATAACAGGCAGAACAAATGTCGGGAAATCGACTCTTTTCAATTCTCTTCTTGAAAAAGAAAGGGCTATAGTTACCCCTTTTCCCGGGACAACAAGAGATTATCTGGAAGAGAGAATAAAAATAAGAGATTCTATTTTCAAATTGATTGATATGGCGGGCTTGGCCAGGACTGCTCATCCTGTAGAGGAGGAAGGGGTAAGAAGAGGGGAAAAGATTGCTTCCCAGGCAGATGGGTTGCTTCTTATTTTTGATGCCTCCAGAAAAGAGACCTCTGAAGATGTAAAACTTGCCATTAGATTTAAAAACAAAAAAGCTCTTTTCCTTTTTAATAAAATTGACCTTCCAAGAAAAATAAACAAAAAGAAGATCCTGGCTCTAAATAGAAATCCTCGCTATCTGGAAATATCTGCTTTGAAGGGGACAAACCTGGATAAATTGAAGGAGCTTATTTATGAGTTCTTTGTTCCTCCCCTTAAGAATGGTGAGGAGATCATTCTTCATTTAAGACAAAAGCTTCTTCTTGAAGAAATTCATTCCTTTCTGACCAGAGCTCTTGAGCTCCTCAGACTCAGGTATCCTGAAGAAATCTGGGCAGAGGAGGTCCGCAAGATTATTCCCTTGATTGGCCAGCTTACAGGCGAAATTAAGGTGGATGAGATCATTGAAGCTATCTTCAGCCGATTCTGCGTCGGAAAATAAGAGTTAAGATGAATCCAAGGGATGAATACGATGTCATCATTATAGGTGCCGGCCATGCTGGCTGTGAAGCTGCCTTTGCTTCAAGCACCATGGGCCTTCGGACCTGCCTCATTACCATTCACCTTGAAACCATTGCTCAGATGTCCTGTAATCCTGCCATAGGAGGACTGGCCAAAGGCCATCTAGTCAAAGAGATAGATGCTTTAGGCGGGATTATGGGCCTTTTGGCTGATGAGACAGGAATTCAGTTCAGACTCTTAAACCGCAGCCGGGGAGGGGCGGTTCAGGCCCCCCGTGCTCAATGTGATAAAGCTCTATACAGGCTGACCATGAAGAAGTGGCTGGAGAATGTTCCCAACCTGACCCTTTTCCAGGGAATCGTCACTGAAATCCTACTCAAGAATGGCAAGGCGCAGGGAGTGATGACTGTGGATGGAAGTTCTTTATTGGCCAAGGCGATTATCCTTACTCCTGGAACCTTTTTGAATGGGCTTATTCACCTCGGACTTAGCAGCTATCCAGCAGGAAGGGCAAATGAACCTGGCTCTTATGAGTTAAGTGAAAATCTGAAGAAATTGGGGCTGAAGATATTCCGCCTGAAAACAGGAACACCGATGAGGCTGGATAAACAGACAATAGACTGGAACGTTTTTATCCCTCAACCAGGTGATGATGTTCCAGTCCCTTTTTCCTTCCGGACAAAAGAAATCCTGGAGAACAAAGTCACCTGCTATATAGGCTACACAAATTCCAAGACCCATGAAGTTATAAGGAGAAATCTTGATAAATCCCCGCTCTACAGCGGGAAAATTACAGGTATCGGTCCCCGTTATTGCCCTTCGATCGAGGACAAAGTTGTCAAGTTTCCCCATCATGAAAGGCATCAATTTTTTCTTGAGCCAGAAGGGCTGGAAACCTCTGAAACTTACGTCAATGGCCTTTCTTCCAGCCTTCCTTATGAGGTTCAAAGGGAAATTCTGAACAGTATCCCTGGTCTGGATCAGGCGAAAATACTGAGACCTGCCTATGGAATAGAATATGATGCTGTCCTTCCAACTCAGATCAAGCCAACCTTGGAGACAAAGGAGATTGAAAATCTGTATCTGGCAGGCCAGATCAACGGGACTTCTGGCTATGAAGAGGCAGCTGCTCAGGGATTAATGGCTGGAATAAATGCAGCTTTAAAAATAAAAAAGAAAAAGCCTTTTATCCTTGGCAGGAATGAGGCTTATATTGCTGTTCTCATCGATGACCTGATTACCAAAGGTGTGGAAGAGCCATACCGTCTCTTTACTTCCAGGGCAGAATACAGGCTTGGCCTTAGGATCGACAATGCCGAAAAAAGGTTGCTTCCTTACGGATATAAGCTGGGAATGATAAAAGAAAAGGATTATCAGGCATTTCAAGATAAAGAGGAGAAAATAAAGAGAGTTATGTTTTTTCTAGAAAAAGAAAAGATCATAACAGAGAGCAGAGAAAAGATATCTTTGAAGCAGCTCTTGAAAAAACCTGAAATGAAGTTTAAAAATGTGATAGAATATAAAAAATTTTCAGAGCCTTTATCAGATGAGGAAATAAGGCACATCGAGTCAGAGGTGAAATATGAAGGCTATCTTAGAAAGCAGGAGAAGGAAATAGAGAAGATGATGAGGATAGACAGGATTAAGGTGCCTGAAGCTATACAATTCAAAGAAGTTCCAGGTTTAACCAGGGAAGCAGTGGAAAAATTGCAGAAATTCAGGCCAAAAACAATCGGCGAAGCCAAGAAAATTCCAGGCATAACCCCGGCTGCCATTATAAACCTTCATCTCTACCTGAATATGCTTAAGAAGAAGAGAAGCTAGGCAGATGTTTCACGTGAAACATTGAGGGAAGATGAACAAGATCATTGCTGTGGCCAACCAGAAGGGAGGAGTCGGCAAAACAACCACGGCCATCAACCTTTCCGCCTGTCTGGCGAAGAAAAATCAAAGGATCCTGGTCGTCGACTTCGACCCCCAAGGGATGGCTACATCTGGCTTAGGGAAGTCCAGAGAAGATAAAAAGGGGATTTATCAGGCTCTGATGAATGGGCAGAACATGATGGATTGTATTTTATCAACAGAGGTCGATAACCTCTACCTCAGTCCCTGCTCTTTGGAATTAGCTGGAGTGGAGGCAGAGCTTTTTTCCCAAGAAAATAGAGAGAAGAGGCTTAAGGAAGTTCTCTCCAAAATCAGAAAATATTTTAACTTCATTTTTGTTGACTGTCCTCCTTCTCTGGGTTTTTTGACCATAAATGCCCTTGTCGCTGCGGATTCTATTCTCATTCCTATTCAATGCGAGTATTTCTGTATGGAAGGCATTCCCGATCTTTTCCGGACACTGGATGAAGTGAGAACCTATCTCAATCCATCTCTTGCTATCGAAGGAATCGTTCTGACCATGTATGACGAGCGAACTAACCTTTCCAAACAAGTGGCCGAAGAAATAAGAAATTCTCTGAAAGAGATTGTCTATAAGGTGGTTATTCCTCGAAGCGTGAAACTTGCCGAAGCCCCCAGTTTTGGCAAACCTATTATCCTTTATGATATTAAATCAAAGGGAGCTGAAGCGTACTTAAATTTAGCAGAGGAGATCCTAAGTAGATGACAAAGAAAGCATTAGGAAAGGGTTTAAAAGCATTTCTCTTAGAAGACTATTCGATTTTGAAAGAAGAAAGGTATGCTGAGGTGGAGATTGAAAAGATCAGGCCGAATCCTCTTCAGCCAAGGATGAAATTCGACAAGAGGTCCATCGATGAACTTGCTCAGTCGATAAGAGAATCCGGGATTTTGCAGCCCATCCTTGTTGCTCCAGAAGCAGATGGCTATCGAATTATTGTCGGCGAGCGAAGATGGCGTGCGGCCCAGAAGGCAGGCCTGAATAAGATCCCTGTTCTTATCAAGCCTCTGCCTCAAGAAAAACAGCTTGAAGTTTCTCTTATTGAAAATCTCCAGAGAGAAGACCTCAACCCGATTGAGATTGCCCTGGCTTATCAAAAATTGGTTGAAGAACTGAATTATGCCCAGCAAGAGGTAGCTCAGAAAGTAGGCAAAGACAGAACATCAGTAACCAATTATCTGAGACTTCTCAAGCTTCCCAAAGAAATTCAGGACTATCTTGCCGAGACTAAAATATCCATGGGTCAGGCCAGGGCTTTGCTTGCGCTTGAGGATCCTGAACTCCAGAAATCTCTTGCCAATCTCATTGTTCAGAGAGGTCTTTCTGTAAGGCAGGTGGAGAGAATGATCAAACGCTTGAAGAGAAAGGGACCTGGCGAGAAAAGAGAGGCATTAAATCCCGACCTGCTTGCTCTTCAGGAAGAATTTCTAAGAATCCTGGGGACCAAGGTTTCCATCTCTGGAAATCAAAATAGGGGAATTGTCAAGATATATTATTTTTCAATGGATGACTTGAACAGAATTTTTGAACTAATCAAAGGAGTAAGTTGATGAAAGAAAAGAAAAAGGAATTTGATGAACACAAAATCACTGGTTTTTTTGACAAAGACACAGAGTTTCGAGGAGATCTCTTTTTTAAAGGGTCCTTTCGTATTGACGGGTATTTCAAGGGGAAAATAAATTCTGACTCGATGCTCATCATTGGCGAGAAAGGGAAGGTTGAAGCAGAGGTCAAGGTAGGCTACATCATCGTCAATGGCGAGGTTCGGGGCACGATCGAGGCCTCAGAAAAGGTTGAAATCAGCAACCAAGGAAGGGTCTTTGGGACGATAATGGCACCCAAATTGGTAGTCGAAGAAGGCGCTTATCTTGAGGCTACCTGCCAGACAACTGATAAAATTCATTCTAATCTAACTCAAATAAAAGAAGAATCAGGATCTCCATCTTGAAGCCAGCCACTGGAATTATTCCCGCCAGGTATAGATCCACACGTTTCCCAGGCAAGGCATTGGCTTTCATTCTGGGAAAGCCGTTGATTCAGAGAGTCTATGAGGGAGCAAAAAGGGCTAGGCTTCTTGACCAGGTTATCATTGCCACTGATGATGAAAGAATCTTCCAGGTTGCCAGGAAATTCGGGGCCCAGGTGGTGATGACCTCTGCCCTTCATAGATCAGGCACAGAAAGGGTAGCAGAAGTAGCCAGAAAAATAAAAACACCAATCATCATCAATATTCAAGGAGATGAACCTCTTATTGAGGGCAAGATGATCGATAAGCTGGTCAAGGTCCTCCAGGATAAATCCATATTGATGGCCTCGCTCATGGCCAGAGTCAGCGATCTGAATCTCCTTGCAGATAGCAACAGAGTTAAGGTGGTTGTTGATAAAAAGGATTATGCCCTTTACTTTTCCCGTTCTCCTCTGCCCTTTCAGGCTTCTCGTTTCTTTTACCAGCACATCGGAATCTATGGCTTTAAGAGAGATTTCCTCCTCAAGCTTGTCCGGTTGCAGCCCTCAAGGCTGGAAAAAATGGAAAAACTGGAGCAGCTCAGGGTTTTAGAGAATGGCTACCGAATAAAAATGGTGGAAACAGATTTTCTGACCTTGAGTGTTGATTTGCCGCAGGATATAATCAAGGTCGAAGAAATTTTGAGAAAGAAAGAATGACTAAGTATATCTTCGTCACTGGCGGAGTCCTTTCTGGCTTAGGCAAAGGTATTGCTGCAGCCTCTATCGGTCTCTTGCTCGAGAGCCATGGCTATAAGATTACGATCCAAAAATTAGATCCCTATCTGAATGTTGACCCAGGCACCATGAATCCCTATCAGCACGGCGAGGTCTATGTCACAGATGATGGAGCTGAGACAGACCTTGACTTGGGCCATTATGAGCGTTTCACCTCAACAAAAACGAGTAAATCCCATAACTGGACAGCTGGAAAAATTTATGAATCCATCATCCGCAAAGAACGCAAGGGAGTTTTTCTGGGCAAGACAGTCCAGGTCATCCCTCATGTTACAGATGAAATAAAGAATGCTTTCTCTGCTGTGGCTGATGAGAATGATATTGTTATTGTCGAGATTGGAGGCACTGTGGGAGACATTGAGAGCCTTCCTTTCCTGGAAGCAACGAGACAGATGAGGCTTTCTCTCGGCCTCGAGAACAGTCTTTTTGTTCATCTGACCCTTATTCCCTTTATCAAAACTTCAGGAGAACTAAAAACAAAGCCGACTCAGCATAGCGTCAAAGAGCTGCGGGCCATAGGAATTCAGCCTGATATTCTTCTCTGCCGAACAGATAGATTCTTGACAACAGATTTAAAAGCAAAGATCTCTCTCTTTACCAATGTTCCTCTTGAGGCGGTTATTACAGCTAAAGATGCAGATAACATTTATGAAATTCCTCTTTTTTTTGCCAGGGAAGGCTTGGATAAGATCATCCTCAAGCAGTTGAGACTTCCCCAGAAAAAAGGGAATCTCGGCCGCTGGAAAGCTATGGTGAGGAAGATGAAAACTGCCAGGGATGAGGTGGAAATTGCCTTGGTAGGCAAGTATGCAGGACTTCAAGATTCTTATTTGAGTTTAAAGCAGGCTCTGAGTCATGGAGGTCTTGCTCATAGGCTCAAAGTCAATATTCACTGGATAGAAGCAGAGGACATGGAGAGCGGCAAGGTTGAGAAGATATTGGGTGAAATAGACGGCGTTCTTGTCCCTGGTGGATTTGGGGTGCGGGGAATTGAAGGAAAAATAAGAGCTGTTAATTTTGCCCGCAAGAATAACATCCCTTTCTTTGGCATTTGCCTGGGAATGCAATGTGCCGCCATTGAGTTTGCCCGCAATGTGGCTTTGCTCCGCGGGGCAAATAGCACAGAATTTGACCCTCATACCCCCCATAAGATATTTTTCAAATGGAGGGAGCTCAAGGGAGATCATGACCTGGGTGGAACGATGAGGTTAGGCCAGTTCCTCTGCTCTCTTGAAAAGAGCTCTTTGGCTTACAAGGCTTATAGGGAGAGCGATATCTATGAACGGCACCGTCATCGTTATGAGTTTAATCCAGAATATGAAGGAATTCTGGCCAAACAAGGCCTTTTCTTTTCAGGGAAGAATCCAAAATACGATTTAGTTGAGATCATCGAAATTAAAGATCATCCCTGGTTTCTGGGCTGTCAGTTTCATCCTGAGTTCAAGTCCAAACCCCTTATCCCCCACCCGCTTTTCAAATCTTTTATTGGAGCAAGTTATGAATACCGTCTCAAGAGAAATAAAGGTAAGCTCAAAAGTTAAAATAGGTGGATTGAATCCTTTGTTTCTGATAGGAGGCCCCTGCGTTATTGAAAAAGAAGAGCATGCCTTTTTTATGGCTAAAGAAATAAAAGAGATATGTGCTGAGCTCAAAGTCCCTTTTATTTTTAAAGCTTCCTATGATAAAGCCAACCGCTCCTCTCTCTCCTCTTATAGAGGGCCTGGATTGGAGAAAGGACTAGAGATCTTGCTTAAGATCAAAAAAGAGCTCTCTGTCCCTGTCCTTTCTGATGTCCATGAGCAAAACCAGGTCGAGAAGGCAGCCAGGGTTTTGGACATTATTCAGATTCCAGCTTTTCTCTGTCGCCAGACTGATTTAATCCTGGAAGCAGCAAGGACAAAGAAGCCTCTTAACCTCAAGAAAGGGCAATTCTTGTCCCCCTTAGAGATGAAGAACGTTGTGGAGAAAGTACTAAGCCAGGGAAATGAAAATATCATCCTCACTGAAAGAGGGGCTTGCTTCGGTTACAATAACCTCGTCTTTGACATCCGCTCGATTCCGATCATGAAGGAATGGAGATTTCCTGTGGTCATTGACGCCTCCCACATTGTTCAGAAGCCAGGAGGTGAAGGTGTCTCTTCAGGGGGAGAGGCAAAATTCATTCCTTTTATGGCCAAGGCAGGAGTGAGCGTTGGCGCAGATGGAGTCTTCTTGGAAATCCATGATAAGCCAGAGAAGGCCCTCTCAGACAAATATAACTCATTGATAATAAATGACTTATCTAACCTTCTAGCTTCTCTTCTTCGCCTCAAAAAGGCGATAGAAGAAGAATGAGGTTAAAGACTATAAGGAATTGCCATGGCAAAAAATGAGATTATTCAAATTGGAAGCGAAGTCCTGGATATTGAAGCAAAGGCTGTTGAGGCTTTGAAGTCAAGATTGGATGAGAACTTTGTCAGAGCTGTTGACCTCCTCTTCAGGACAAAATCCCGAGTCATTGTCACTGGTATGGGGAAGTCAGGACTCGTTGGCCGAAAAATTGCCTCCACGCTTGCCAGCTGTGGCACACCAGCTATCTTTATCCATCCTGCTGAAGCTGGCCACGGAGACCTGGGCATGATCCTCAAAGATGATGTCATCATCGCCATTTCTTACAGCGGAGAAACCAGAGAGATTGTTGACCTCTTGGATTTCGTTAAGCGCATCGGAGTTAAGCTAATAACTCTCACCAGCAATAAGTATTCAAGATTGGCCAAATACAGTGACATCGTCCTTGACATCAAAGTCGAGAAAGAAGCTGGCCCGAGCGGCCTGGTGCCGACTGCAAGCTCGACAGCCTCTTTGGCTCTGGGAGATGCGATTGCCATCGCCTTAATGAAGAAGAGAGGTTTCACTGTTGAGGATTTTGCTTTTCGCCATCCCAAAGGCCAGGTCGGGAGAAAACTCTTGAAAGTTAAAAACCTGATGCATACAGGCCGCAGCATCCCCTGTGTCCAGGCTGATACTCCAATGAAAGAGGTGATTGAAGAGATGACTCAGAAAAAGCTGGGAATGACCTGCGTCGTCGATAAAAAAAAGAGGCTGGTCGGCATCATCACTGACGGCGACTTGAGGAGGATGCTGATTAGATTCAAAAGAAATCTGCTGGCGAAAAGAGCCCAGAATTGCATGACTCAAAATCCGATCACCATTGGCAAAGAGGATTTGGCCACAGAAGCTTTAAATCTCATGGAAGGGAAAAAGATTACTTCCTTGATCATCAAGAATAAGGCAGGAAAAGTCGAAGGCATCATCCATCTTCATGATTTGTGGCGGACGGAGATGTTCTGATGAAAGGAAAAGAGAGAGCCCTCAAAGTCAAAATGATTATCATGGATGTTGACGGGACTCTCACTGACGGAAATCTTCTTGTCATGCCTGATGGAGAAGAGCTCAAGTCTTATAATGTCAAAGATGGACTGGGAATCTTGCTCGCCCATCTGGCTGGACTAAAGACAGGGATTATCACCGGAAAGATCTCGAAATCCCTGGAGAGGAGGGCAGAGAAGCTTCGAATCTTTGAAATTTACCAGGGAGTTTTGGATAAGAAAAGAGTCCTAGAGGAGATTGTGGAGAAAAACAGTTTGAACCTGGAAGAAGTTGCCTATATCGGAGATGACCTTGGAGACATTGAAGTCATCAAATCAGTTGGCCTGGCAGGAGCTGTGGCTGATGCCCATCCGGTTGTAAAAGAACATAGCCATTTCATCTGTAAGAATAGCGGTGGCAAAGGAGCAGTCAGAGAATTCATCGAATTTATCCTTGATTCCCAGGGTAAATGGGAATTAGTGGAGACAAAAATTAAAGATTTATCCAATCGAAAAATATAGATCTTATTTGCATTTTGGAGGGAAGGAAGTGGAGATAAACCCCCAAATTTTCAGAGAATATGATATCAGAGGGATTGTCGATAAGGATTTGACTGTGGAGAATGTTGAAGTCTTAGGGAGAGGAATTGGCACCTATTTTCGGCGGAACAAGAAAAAAGAAGTTGCCCTGGGAAGGGATTGCCGGCTCAGCTCTCCTTCTTATGCTGAGGCCATAACCAGAGGCCTTCTTTCCACAGGCTGCAATGTGGTTGACTTGGCGACAATTCCGACACCTATTCTTTATTTCTCGATCTATTACAAGAAGATAGAAGCTGGAGTAATGATTACTGGCTCTCACAACCCTCCTGAATACAATGGGTTCAAGGTGATGTGTGGAGAGGAAACGCTCTATGGGGAGGCAATCCAGGAAATTTACAAGATCATCAGAAGCAATGAATTTATCAAAGAAAAGGGAGGAATGAGAAGCTCTTCCAGTGTCATCCCCGAATACCAGAATTATCTCCTGAAAAATATCAACCTCAAGAGGAAATTGAAAGTTGTTATCGACGCCGGAAATGGAACAGCAGGATTTGTCGCTGTGCCAATTTTTAAAAAGCTGGGATGCCAAGTGATCGAGCTCTATTGCGAGATGGACGGAACTTTTCCCCATCATCATCCTGACCCAACTCTCCCTGACGCCCTGAAAGACCTGATCAAAAAGGTAAAGGAGGAAAAAGCTCATCTGGGCATCGGTTATGATGGAGATGGAGATAGGCTTGGAATCATTGATGACGAGGGTCGTATTATCTGGGGTGATCAGCTCATGATTATCTTTACCCGCTCTGTCCTCCCCTCAAATCCTGGAGCTTCGGTCATCTCTGATGTCAAATCTTCTAAGCTCCTTTATGAGGAGATTGAAAGATTGGGCGGCCGGCCTATCATGTGGAAGACAGGCCACTCCCTGATCAAGAAAAAAATCAAGGAGGAGAAAGCGCCTCTGGCTGGAGAAATGAGCGGCCATATTTTCTTCGCTGATAGATTTTTCGGCTTTGACGATGCCATTTATTCTTCCCTGCGGCTTTTGGAAATCCTTTCCCGCTCCAAGGAAAAGCTATCCCAGCTTCTGGCTGACCTTCCCATCACTTTTCGGACTCCTGAAATCAGGATTTATGCTTCAGATGAAGTGAAATTCAAAATCGTCGAAGAAGTCAAGAAAGAGCTTTCTCAAAGATATCCAATCATTGATATTGATGGCGTCAGAGCGATCTATCCCAAGGGATGGGGACTCGTCCGGGCTTCTAATACTCAGGCCATTCTTGTCCTCCGCTTTGAGGCAGAGACTGAGGAAGACCTTGAAGCGATAAGGAAGGATGTGAGTAAGACCATGGAAAGGGTGATAAAAAAATTAGGAGATTCCTGATGCCTAAAATAGAAATTCAAGCGGTAATCATGGCAGGAGGTAGTGGCACCCGATTCTGGCCTTTGAGCCGGAAGAAAAGGCCCAAGCAGTTTCTTCCTATCACCAGCGATAGATCGATGATAGAGGAGACAGTGGAGCGCATCTCGCCTCTTATTCCCTATCAAAACATTTACACTGTAGCCAATTTCGAACAGACTCAAGCCATAAGAAAACTCCTTCCACATCTTCCTAGGAAAAATTTTCTGGTCGAGCCTCAAGGGAAAAATACAGCTCCTTCCCTCATCCTGGCCACTGCCTGGATTTATCTCCAAGACCCAAAAGCTGTCATTGCTGCCCTTCCTTCGGATCATCTGATAAAAGAGCCTTCGATCTTTATCAAGAAGCTTGAGGCTGCAGCCGCTGCGGCCAGA
>Ga0209725_1001687_pt1 | contig 12330 bp, 12 predicted proteins | sample I18A1metaG_FD_184145 | JGI IMG/M metagenome (GOLD analysis project Ga0209725, IMG submission 184145) | Lake sediment bacterial and archeal communities from Gulf of Boni, Indonesia to study Microbial Dark Matter (Phase II) - ​I18A1 metaG... | ecosystem: Environmental > Aquatic > Freshwater > Lake... | reverse complement strand
GTCAAAGCGTAATGCTTACGGTCGGGAGCGTCTTCTCGAAACTCAATTCTACTCGTAACTAGATTGTGTTCTTCGAGCTTTTCCAGCGCGGGGTAGATTGTGCCTGTTTTCGGTTTCCAGTATCCTGAGAATCTTTTTTCGAGCTCCCTGATGAGCTCGTAGCCGTACATGGGTCTCTCTGATAGTAAAAGCAGTAGCCATAGTGAAACAGCTCCCACCTTCATACCCCGAGGCATCAGTCGTGACATCGCAAACCTCCTTTTCCACGGTGAGTTAGCCTTAAATGGATAGATCTTCTACTTAAGTAGATAATCTACTAGTGGTGAGCTACTTGAAATGGATAACTCGTAGTCATGCGATGGTGGACAGGATTGCCTGTCCGTGGCTGATTAGGAAGTTTGTAGATTCCCAAGCGGAGTTCATCTATGTTCCGGCAAGTCAAGTCGTGGCCAAAGCGAAGGAACTAGACGCTGTTCCATACGATGCGAAAGATGTTGAACTTGGACATCGTGGCGACAAATGCTCCTTTGACGCTATCATGGAGAAGTATGAGTTGAAGGATCCTGCGTTGCTTGAAATGGCTAAGATAGTTAGAGGAGCGGATACTCAGGCTAAAGATCTGACTCTGGAGTCTAGGGGCTTGGCAGCTTTCGCCAGAGGTTTCCAGACGATCTCTGCGAACGACCATGAGAACATTCAGAAGCAGTTCCCGATGTATGACGCCATCTACGCGTACTGCGTCTGGAAAACTGCCTCGACAAAGTAGCTTCGAAAAAAGAAGCAGTTCTTGCTCTAGACTACGCAACAACAGCCATGGGGAAATGAATACGAGCTGTGTGCGTGTTCTCACTACACCGTTCCAGCGTGCTGAAGTTTGGGGGCTAATCGATCGTGTTGAAACACATCGGACATGTGGATCTGCCATATCATTCGAAAGGCGGATTCGATCATGCAGATGTGCATCACCAAACCGGACGAGTGTTTGTCGCACACACCGCTAATGGAACCATCGAAGTCATCGATGGCCAAGAACTCAGGCATGTCACAACTATCGATGGCTGCCCTGAAGCGAGCGGCGTACTATGCGCTCAAGAAGAAAGCCTCGTCTTTGCCGCAGCCAGAGGGACAGGCAGCATCCTTGCGATAGATGCGAACACACTTAGGATTGGGCAAGAGTTCGTTGCAGGATCAAGGCCGAACGGCCTTGCATGGGATACTCGACGCAGAAATCTCCTGGTAGCAGACGTTCAAGATAACAGTGCACGTCTCGCCGATCCAAAGACCGGACGCGTCACATCCCCACTCGGGCTACCCGGTAGGCCGAGATGGTGCACGTATGATCCTGACGGTGACCGCTTCCTGGTAAATATCATGGAACCAGCCGGTGTCTCATTTCTAAAGTCTGACGCTTCAGCACAAACCCAGTTTCTTTCAGTCTCGATCGCGGGTCCCCACGGTCTAGACCTCAACGGAGAGGGCCGAGCGTTTGTTGCATGCGATGGGAAGATGCTGGTAGTTTTGGACCTAAAGACTGAAAGAGAAACAAAGGCAATCCCGATTGCTGGCCAACCCGATGTAATATGGGTTAACCCGAGACATGAACGAATATACTGTGCAATCGGCAAACCCGGTGTTGTCGAAGCAATCGACTCGAAATCGATGACCTCCGTTGAAAAGGTTTCGACAGAGGAAGGAACGCACACGCTTACTTTTGATCAGCTGCGTCAACGGCTTTACATCTTTTTGCCACGCAGTTGTTGCGTGGAGGTTTATTCCGAAGAATCCTAGTCGCTAAAAGATGGTTGTTTGCCAATCGAGGGTCAGTACTAATAAGTACAGCACACTGCGTCGCAAATCCCACATACTCCATTCAAGGCGTGAGGGAAACAGCGAGGAAACAATAGGCAGATCGTATCCGCACGTGCTACTCATCTCGATGGTAAGTCATTTCACTCGGAGAAGTCTTAGGGAGTTGAACATGGCGATGAGAGCATTGCTCTCATGGATTACTGACGCCAGCAGTGGTGGAATTGATCCATTAACTGAAAGAGCAATGCCGAGAACATTGACCATCATCGCAAATGCAATGTTCTGTTTGATAATCCTCATCGTTTCCCTGCCGATCTTCAGCAGCGTTGGAAGCCTATCGACGTTATCTGATGTCAAGACCACGCCTGCCGTTTCAATGGTCACATCTGTGCCGGAAACCCCCATCGCGACTCCCACATCGGCCTCAGCCAAGGCGGGAGCATCATTGATTCCGTCCCCTATCATCGCCACCTTGTGATCAGCTTCTCTCAATCCGCGAACATAGTCAACCTTCTGAGCAGGCAACACGTCTGAGACTACGTCATCGACACCTATACTTTCTCCAACCATCTTCGCAACATACTCGTTGTCACCAGTCAGCATCACTGTCTTTCCGACGCCGTTGAGCTTCACCTGCCGCAACGTCTCTCTCACATTGTCTCTCAAGGCATCGGACACACACAGAACGCCAACGATTCTCTTGTCTATGGCTATGAAGACCACGTTCTGTGTGGCCAGTTGATTGGGCATGCATCCTGCGGCCTCTTCGTTGAGGGGAATTGAGTACTTCTCCAGCATCTTGCGATTTCCTACCGTTATCAGCCCCGATTCGCTTTCAACCCGAACTCCCAAGCCGGGCTCAACTTCGAATTTGCTCTGGCCTTCTGTCGCGAGTCCCATCTCCTCAGCTCTCCCGAGAATTGCCTGCGCAATGGGATGCTCCGAGTATCTTTCTGCTGTTGCAGCCAGTCGGATCACTTCAGACTCAAGTTGGCCGCCAAAAGCTTTCACGTCTACAACCTTCGGACGTCCTGTGGTGATTGTTCCGGTTTTGTCAAGAACAAGTGTGTCGACTTTGCTGAGTTTCTCCAAGCTCTCTCCATTCCGTATCAAGATCCCTCTCCGAGCTGAGTTTCCTATGCTTGCGATGACGGCTGTTGGTGTCGCGAGGGTCAGAGCGCAAGGACATGCTATGACAAAGACTGAAGCCACTCTGAGAGGATCACGTGTATACAAGAATACTCCCAGTCCTAGGGCGAGGATTATCGGCGTGAAGTACTTCGCATACCTGTCCGCGACTCTCTCTATAGGGGCACGGTTCTCCTCAGCCTCCCTCACCATCGATATTATGCGTCCGTACGTGCTTTGTTCGCCGACGGCGCTTACTTTCAACTCCAGTGCCCCCAACTCAACAATGGTACCGCTATACACGCTATCTCCCTCGGCCTTCTCCACAGGCACGGACTCGCCGGTCACCGAGGCTTGATTGATGCTAGCCTGCCCTTTGAGAACAATACCGTCCACGGGAACCTTCTCTCCAGGTTTCACAATCACTGTCTCTTGCAGCTTAACCTCCTCAATCTTGACCTCGACCTCTTTTCCATCTCTAATGACAATCGCAGTCTTGGGAGAGTCCTCAATCAACTTCTGAATGGCCTTGGAAGCCCTCTTGGAGGCGTAGCTCTCCATAACCTCGCCTCCACCCAGCATCAACGCAACCACCGCAGCGGCCACATACTCTCCAACAACAACTGAGGCTACAACAGCAACTGTTGCCAGTAGATCAATGCCGAAAACGCCCTCAAGAAGAGAGGTCACAGCGCTGTATGCGATCAATGAGCCTCCTAGAACCGCGGCGGATAACCCCAGAATCTCGCTTGTGGGCTTCGATAGCAGCGAGAATACTGAAGAGACCCAGCTTGAGGCAGCCAAGGTGGAACAGATGGCCAACAGAACGATCTTCCACTTCATCTCTGAACCACTAAAACCAATGTAGCTTGGATCTCCAGAAGATCACAGGAACTTGGATAGTGCCTCTGTAAGGTCAGAGACGTATCTCTCAGCCTTTCCCTGCTTCACGGCACTAGCCAGACACGTCTGCACATGGTCTTCCAGAACGATTCTACCTACCTTGTTCAGTGCCGTGCGGACAGCGACAATCTGAAGCAAGATGTCTGGGCATCCGCGCTCCTCCTCCACCATCTTCCTTACTCCGCGGACATGCCCCTCTATTCTAGACAGCCTATCCAGAACCTCTTTCCTTCTTTTGTGAACGGAATTCATGGAGCATCCCCTCTAGGGGGAGGGGATCGCGAAGATAAGTCTTACGATACGTATCGAGTACATACACAGCATCAGGTGAACAGCCGAAAGTCGAACAGGATCCTCAGCGCAGCAATCAAAGAACTCATGCGCAAGGAGTTGCTGGCTTCAGGGAAATTCTTGAACTTGGCAAATTCGCTCGACTAAGCGTGGCGTGTTGGTGGACCGGGCGGGATCCACTAACACGCCCCTGTGTGAAATGCGAATATCTAGGGTTCGGGAAATCGTGATAGCCTGTTCCAACAATGGCTAGCGTGGTGAGCACGGAGGGATTTGAACCCACCTCGGAGAATCTCTAGTATGCGACGACTGCAATCTTACGACCTCCTATTTGACAATACGTTTCGGAGAGGCCTGTAAGACGATAATGCTAAGATAGCGATCAGAGCATTGCAGGGTCAGGTGAAGCTGGGAATGAGTGAGGTCAAGTTCAGGATGGTTCACATCTCCGATACTCACGTGTCTCCTCATGGCAACTTCGTTAAGGAAGCGTTTGATTCGACGGTGAGTGACATCAACAAGCTAGATCCGAAGCCTGATGTCGTAATCCATTCGGGCGACTTGACAGATAATGGGATCCTTACGGAGTACGAGCTTGCGGTTGCCAAGCTTCAGACGTTGGAGCCCAAGGTTCTGGTTGCGCCAGGAAATCACGATGAGAAGAATTACGGTCATTCGATTTTCAAAGAAATGATTGGACCTGTGGACAACGAGCTGAAGCTACGCGACATTGCCATCTACATCACTGATAGCCCTCAACCAGATCGAGACGAGGGAAGGCTTGGCAGAAGACGACAGACATACCTGGAAGAGCGACTTGGCCAACTGGATAAGGAAACGACGAAGATGCTGGTTTTTCATCATCATCTCGTACCCGTTCCTTTCTCTGGCAGAGATCAACACGTGCTGGAAGACGCAGGAGACATACTCGACATGGTTCTAAGACACAAGATCAACCTGGTGCTGATGGGGCACAGACACGTCAGGAGGGCCCTCCAAATCCAAGACACGGTCCTAGTCAATGCTGGCACGACCTCCAGCATTAGAACACGCGGAAGACTGGGTCACTCATACAACCTAGTAGACATAATGACAGATGGATCAACCAAGGTGACTGAAAGAAATATCACAGAGAAGAGAAGCTCGGTACTTGGCACATTCACTTCCCCTCGCTGATCCCAGGGAGAATTCGAATCTAGGCACAAGCGGGCTGGCCTTGCGAAAGTATTATAGGAACCTTCGCTTGCTGCATGAAATGGGGAGCTGGGTAGGCCCGGCTGAGAGAGCGAATTCCGTATTCGCTGACCCTTTGAACCTGATCCAGGTAATGCTGGCGAAGGGAGAGAGAAAGGGTTGTTCTCAGAGGTCTATCTTCGCTTCCTAGTAGTGTGTGTTGAGTGAAGGTTGAAACGAAGATACTGGCTGAGATGGCTACCTCAATTGCTCTTGCCTATGCTTTGAGCCTGATTGTGCCTTTCCGAATGCCGCAAGGCGGCTCCATTACCGCCGTGAGCATGATCCCAATCCTTTGGTTCGCATTGAGGAGGGGCCCCAAAATGGGTGTTTCAGAAGGGATTGTTTATGGTTTCGTGCGAACGTTGCGCCAGCCTTTCATCGTGCATCCGATTCAGTTCTTGCTTGACTATCCGCTCGCCTTTGGTGCTTTGGGTCTGGCTGGCCTGTTCAAGAAGCAGCCGATTCTAGGTGTTGTTGTCGGCATCGCTGGCAGATTCCTATGCCACTTCCTGTCTGGAGTGATTTTCTTCGCTGCCTATGCTCCTGCCGGAATGAACCCTGCCGTATACTCCGCGGTCTACAACGGTTCATACTTGATAGTTGAACTCGCCTTCAGCGTCATCGTCATGTATCTCCTCGTAAGAAGAGGCGTCATCCAGATGTATCTTTAGGCCAAATGCCGCGGTAGTGACAGAGATGCAATCAATATCAATTCGCTTAACAACGACCGCGTTGAATGCTGCATTGTATACCTCAATCGGATTGTTGACGTATCTGGGAGTCTTTGCTCCGATCGTCGGGGTAGTCAGATTCTGGGGTTTAGCTGTGGTCGTGCCTGCAGTTTTCGCAGTTTTGTTCGGACCTTTTGTCGGCGGAGTTGGAGCTGCTGTCGGGATATTTCTCAGTGATATGGTGGTTCATGGAAACGTTTTGGTCAGTCTCGTCGCAGGCGTCACATCCAACTATGCGATGTTTTATCTGATTGGCTGGATTTCCAGAAGAGATTTTTCGTCCAAGTCAAGGAAAATGCTTGTGGGATTCGGTTCGGTTTTCATGGTTTTGGCATTCGCAGCAACCTGGTACGTGGGTGGGCAGGTGGATCTTGCGACCACGCTGATATTCACGATTTTCTGTGGAATCAGTCTTATTCTTCTGCTTGTTATTGTCCGATTCTGGGCGAGGTGGAGGAGTTATGTCATTGGAGCGATCATTGGGAACGCTTGTGGCAGCGCCATCATCGGCCTCACTTTATGGGCCATGAGTCAATTCTTCACACTCCCGGCCAACCTTGGACATCAGGTTCCTCTATATGCTGCAGCGGTGTGGTTTCTCTGGACCTTCTCAAACCAGATGCCATTTCTTTTGATTCTGGTGCCGCCAATCCTGGATGCTTGTTACAGAGCCATCCCTTCTGTTAGGATGATCCAGGACCGAGGAGCATCGGATTGAGGATTGTGAGGTCATACTCTCCTGCCGGTATCTCAAGTCTCTTTGAGGTTATGGATAGAGAACCAAGTGGGAAACCGATCTCAGATCCTCTGAAGATCGGTGCTAGAGGGGGAGGCTTTGTCATCAGTCGAGGAGTGAAGACTGAGGTAAGACTGGAGAGGAAACGCAAGGACAAGATAGTTACTTCGCTGAACGGACAGGTCAGAGAGGACACCAAAGTCACTCAGACCGTAGTTCAGTTACTCTTGCGGAGAGCAGGCGTTCACGCTAGAGTCACGGTTCGACATATCATTGATCCGCCGATAGGTTGCGGGTGTGGAACCAGCGGGGCAGGGGCTCTTTCAACTGCCCTTGCCCTTTGCAGGGTTCTTGACTTGGACATGACGTACAATCAGATTGGGCAAGTCGCGCATATCGCGGAAATAGTCTGCAAGACGGGTTTAGGTACGGTTGCACCACTGATGGTAGGTGGCCATGTGATAACTGTTCAACCTGGGGCGCCTGGTCTATGTGTGGTTGATCGAATCCAACTGGAGCCTAACTATCGGATTGTTCTGGGATGGTTTGGGCCAATCTCAAAACCGGCCATTCTCTCAGACCGGAACCTTCGAGTAAGAATAAACCGTTATGGAAGGTTGGCTCTCGAACACATTCTGAAGGAACCTACGCCAGAGAATTTCATGATTGCATGTCGAAGGTTTGCTGAAAATGCGGGGTTCATGACTGAGAGGCTGAGGCGTCTGCTGTATGTGATGGAGAGAAATGGTGCGATTGGTGCGACGCAGAACATGTTGGGGGAGGCAGGGCACGCCTTGGTTGAGGTGGAAAGAGTGAACAGGGTATATGGGGCAGTGAGGAATATCCTGCCGAGAACACAGATTCTGATCAGTGCTGTGGAATCTGGCGTTGCGAGGTTGATCTAGAAGTTGGAGCCTCTATTTCCTCGCTGAGCGTTCTCCGGATACGATGTATAGTACGGAGTCGCCAATGTTGGTCATGTGATCTGCGATTCTTTCGAAGTATCGAATGATGAGAGTCTGCGATACGACGCATCTGGTATCTGTCTGTAATGATTGAGCGGCCTTTCTAAGGCAGTCAAGGTACATTCTATCTACGGCATTATCCATTTCTCTCAGTTTTCTTGCCAGTTCAACATCTCTTTTTGTGAATGCTTGGATTGCCAGGCTTATGATTTGTTTCACGTGATCTCCTGCTTGCTCCACTGCCGTTCTGTCGCACATGGAGAGATCCCCGAATACCTGTAGTGTTCTTGAGATGTCATTGGCATATCTTCCGACGCGTGAGAATCCGTAGGCAATATCCATGCATGACTTTACGAATCTCAGGTCCGATGCGACTGGTTGGTACCTTACCATCAACTCAACCGCCAGTTCACTCGTTTCATCTTGCAGTAATCGAAACTGTTCCGCCCAGTCGAAGCTCTGTCGACCCAGATCTTTCCCCTGTCTGTAGGCGTCTATCGTCATGGTGACCAGTTGTTCAGAGTGCTTAGCCATATCGAGAACCATGTTTCTGAGTCTTTCAAGACCAATATCCATTAGTCTGACCAAAGTCTGACAACTCCTAACCGAATTTTCCTGTTATGTACCGTTCTGTCAGTTCCTCTTTCGGATTTCGGAAGAGCTGTATTGTTTCACCATACTCGATAAGTTTCCCAAGATACATGAATGCCGTGAAGTCTGAAACTCTGGCTGCCTGTTGCATATTATGCGTGACTATAATCACCGTGTAGCGCTCTTTCAGAGCAATCATCAACTGCTCTATCTTGGCAGTAGCGATGGGGTCTAGTGCTGAACATGGCTCATCCATTAGAATCACTTCAGGCTCCACAGCGAGAGCCCTCGCTATGCACAATCGCTGCTGCTGCCCACCTGAGAGGCTCGCCCCAGATTTATTAAGGTCAGTCTTGACCTCGTCCCACAGACCGGCCTGTTCCAGACTTCTTCTCACTACCTCATCCAAACGATATCCGTGATTCCCGCCAAGTTTCAATCCTGCAGCCACATTGTCGAACACAGACATCGTGGGAAACGGATTGGGTTTCTGGAAGACCATTCCCACTCTTCTTCTGACAAGAACAGGATCAACTCCTCGATCGTAGATATTGCTGCCATCAAGCAGAACTTCTCCAGAGACTCTCGCACCTGGAACCAGTCCATGCATTCGGTTGAAGCAGCGTATGAGAGTTGACTTCCCACAACCTGAAGGACCGATTATCGCAGTAATCACATTTTCCCTGATCATCATGGAAATGTCTTTGAGCACGTGATTGTTGTCGAACCATGCATTCAGGTTCTTCGTTTCAATCTTGTATTTCTCGGTCGATTCTCTCATTTGCGGCGTCACATCACTCACGGACCTTAGCTCCTCAAGCATCATTCTGGACACGTAGGGTCACCTGGCCCTACTTCTGTATCTTCTCCTTGTTGCAAGCCTTACAATCACATTTAGCACTAGGACCAAGAGTATTAGAACCAGGGCTGCACCCCAGCCCTGCTGATGAGCATAATCATAGGGCAATAGCGCAAGTCTCCATACCCTTAGAGGCAGTGCATCCATCGGCTGTTTGAATCCTGCGAAGAACCACTGACTTCCCAGAATAGTCATTATCAGAGGCGCGGTCTCTCCAGAGATTCTCGCAATAGAAAGCATGATGCCTGTGACGATTCCGCTCTTTGCAGTACTGAGAACGACACTCATAGTGGTTCTCCACCGTCTGACTCCTAGGGCCATCGCCGCCTCGCGGATGGAGTTCGGAACAAGTTTCAATGACTCCTCTGTGGTCCGTGCAACTATCGGCATCATTATTATCGATAGAGCCACCGCACCTGCAATGGCCGAGAAGCTGCCCAAAGCCAAAACCACGAGCAAATACACGAAGATACCTACGACAATGGATGGAAATTGCATGAGCACCTCGTTCAGAAACCTTATTGCTGCACCAAATTCGCTGTCACCAAATTCGGCCAAGAATATTCCCGACATCACACCTAGAGGCACACCGATTAGACATGTCAAACCGATGAGGATCAAGGTGCCTTGGATCGCGTTCGCAACACCTCCCCCACCCTGCCCCACAGCACCAGGAGGGTGAGTAAGAAACTCCACCGAAAGGGCAGATATGCCGTTTCCAGTGACCTCAAGAAGGATGCTGCCAAGTGGTACAATAGCGATGGCTACACAGAGAAGACAAAGGCTGAAAGCCAGTCTGTCTTTCAGTCTTCTGATTGCATAACTGGTCATGCTACTCAACGGCCCCCCCTTTTACCTTCAAGACTCTGCGGACCAGCAGCTGGGCTAAGACATTGATCGTTAGCGCAAAGAAGAACAGGATCAGACCCACACCTATGAGGGCTGATGGGTGCATGGAGGTGGGATCTGCTTCATTGAATTCGTTGGCGATGAGAGAGGCCATTGTTTGGCCGCCCTTCAGAAGCGAGGTTGGCAGCGCTGCTGCTCCGATAGTGTTGCCGATCACCATGGTGACAGCCATGGTCTCTCCGACAGCTCTTCCAAGACCAAGAATCGCTGCTCCAAAGAGTCCTGAACGAGCATAGCTCAGTACGCCCATTCTGATGGCTTCCCATCGGGTGGCTCCAATACTGTATGCTGCTTCTCGGAGGGAGTCTGGAACAGCCGTCAGAACTTCCCTTGACACCGATGAGACGGTGGGGATGATCATTATCGCCAGCATGATTCCAGCGGTAAGTATGTCTAGCCCGTATGGCGTGCCTTGAAAAGTGGGCAAGAACCCCAGATATGTCGAGAGCGGCTTCTCAATTAGATCCTTGACCCAGAAACGGAAAATGAATATGCCCCATAGGCCGTAGATTACACTTGGAACCGCTGCAAGGAGCTCTATTATGAATGATAGCAAGGCCCGGACGCTACCGGGTGCCATCTCGGCAAGGAAGATGGCTATACCCAGACTCAGTGGAACTCCAATTACCAGTGCTATGATAGATGTGACGATTGTGCCAAGGATGTAGGGTAGAATTCCAAAAGCCTCTCTTCCCACCACAGGATTCCAATCAACACCGATCACGTATCCAAGACCGAATCTATCCAGTACTGGAATTGACCCCTGTGCCAACTTCAAGATCATCAAGGCAAGAATCGCGAGAACAGACGAGGCGAAAACGGCAGCCAGATATCTAAAGAGATCGTCTCCAGACCAGCGCCTTTCTCGTCTAATACCGTCTCTGAGAGGATTACTCGTTGAAGATAAAGGGGATTTGAGATGTCTCATCAGTCTGAGCCTTCAAGTTCGTAGCGCTTGTCCGTTGAATGTTATCGATTTGATAGTCTGCTCGTTCAGAGAGACAATCGCTGACGGAAGTGGAACATACTGCAGTCTTGGAGCATAGTTCTGACCCTCGTGAGTAGCCCACCATAGAAAGTCCACTAGCGCCTGCGCTCTGGCCTTGTTCATTGCTGGAAGGACTGAGAGCTCCTTGTAGACGACAAGATAGCTGAAGCTGGCGATAGGGTATGAGTCTTCGCCTTGAGCATTGAGCAGGCTAACCGCTGTCCAGCTTTGATCTCCTTTAGGAAGCGTTACTGAAGCCGCACTAGCTGCTGACCTTGTAGAATTCAAGGTGGGTTCTATGAACTTGCCCTGCTTGTTCTGAATGAATGCGTAGGCCATGTTGTTCTGCAGGGCATAGGCAAGCTCCACGTATCCTATCGTGTACTCTGTTCCTCGGACCAGGCCTGCGACTCCTTCGTTGCCGGCTGAACCTAGACCAGTCGGCCACTGAACCGCTGTTCCCTGACCAACCTTCTGGCTCCATTCTGAGCTGACGATTGAAAGATAGCCTGTCCACACGAATGTTGTTCCAGAACCATCTGATCTGTGCACGACGAGGATATCTTTCTCTGGTAGTTGCAGATCCGGGTTGAGATTCTTGATTGCTGGGTCGTTCCATTTCTTGATCTTGCCCAGAAAGACGTCAGCGATGATTGGGCCAGTCGCCTTCAGACCTTTCTGGATACCTGGCACGTTGTATGCAAGGACTACAGAGCCGATCGTTATCGGTATGTGTACTGTGTTTGGTGCAGCCTTGCTTTGCGCATCAGTTAATGGGGCATCCGATGCACCGAAATCCACCGTCTTCTCGGTGTGTTGTCTAATTCCTCCACCACTTCCGATCGATTGATAATTGAATCGAATGTTCGGCTTAATCCTGTTGTATTCAACTGTCATTGTCGACAGTAGCGGATATGGAAAAGTTGCTCCCGCACCATTGATAGTCAATTGCTCCTGCTGTGTAGTCGTTGTGATCTGCGTTGATCCCGGCTGCTGCAATACCAGATACCCTATTGTGCCTGAAAGCACGATGATAATGGCGATTGCCGCCGCAAACATCATCTTCCTCGTTTTCATCTTACCTTCGGTTTCATTCGTCATCTTTCTTTCACGTGCGCCACATGATTCTGCACCTAAATATATGGTCGGCGCAAGGGAAATATATGGCACCCTATGTACCATAT
>Ga0209725_1001686_pt1 | contig 12335 bp, 16 predicted proteins | sample I18A1metaG_FD_184145 | JGI IMG/M metagenome (GOLD analysis project Ga0209725, IMG submission 184145) | Lake sediment bacterial and archeal communities from Gulf of Boni, Indonesia to study Microbial Dark Matter (Phase II) - ​I18A1 metaG... | ecosystem: Environmental > Aquatic > Freshwater > Lake... | reverse complement strand
GATCTTGGAACGGATCTGCTACGATCGTCTTCTTGCCGGTCGCGACTCGGACACCAAGTCCGTGAAAGTCTCCTCCCGAGAGAACAAGGAAAGCCTCTGCCTTTGGGGAGATGGATGTGACGGCGCCTAACTCGCATCCTAGAACCTGTCCGTCATATCTTAACTCTCCTTCCGCCTTTCCTACCAGAACGATTTTTCCCGCCTCTTCTAAGATGCGCTTTGCTTCTTCCAATCTGTCGATGTGTTGGATGACTGAAGCAAGCCCGATCACCCGCTCTTCCGTAAGCTGTCTCAGGGCCTTTCGAACAACAGCAGCGACATCCAGAGAGGATCTTGCCTCGATGAACAGGAGTCTTTCGTTCCTCGTGTTCGGCGTATCAGAATGGCCTAGATGGACTATCAAGTCAGCGTCCAAGATTGTCGCGTCGGTTAGCGCCAAATCACAAGAACCGTAGCATGGGTCTGCTGAGATTATCACCTGGGAAGAGGTCTTCTTTTCAAGAAGCCGAGACAACTGAAATGCCTTTGGCCGAAGTCCCTCGGGCACTTGCAGTAGAACTCGTTTAGGACTCCGTTTGGCTACTTCCCGTATGATCTTTTCCTCTTCTAACCTGAACAATTCTATCCAGGAACCTTGCTACCGATTGTCTCTCTCAGAAGTACCAGACTTCAGGTCTATCTCCTTCTTGTTTTCGAGCTTCGATGATGTGCGCTTGTTCCAGTTTGCCCGGGAATAGGATTTTTCGATAGTTCGTTTAATAGGTCGTCTTTTTTTCTGGAGTTCACTAACACCATGCGCGTCTAGACATTCAGGTTGCTGTCGTAGGGAGCCTTCAAATCCAATGTTCTTAATTTCGAGTTGATAGGCGTACGCCGTTACGGCAAATGCGGACGGTACAGGGACGGAGGTTTTTCTGATCATTTCTCCTACGTTGGCGTTCTTGCCGCCTAGAAGCGATTTGTCCTCACGATCCACTTCGTCAAACCAGAGCGCAAGTGATGGATCTTTGCGTGGAGGCAAGTCAAGACCACCTCCAGTAGGGATAACCCGTCGTATTAAAGCCTCTCACAAATTCGGGAAACGTAGAGAATGTGATGTCGATATGCCTCAGCCTGCTTGGGCAAGCTTCTCGACAACTATTCTGGATGAAGTCGGGAGTTTTCCGGCTCCGATCTTCAGGGCACTCTTCGCGTATTCGACTGCATCTCTATTCACATATATCGATATAATAGGCTGATCGGCCTTTACTCTGGCGGCTCTACCTGAGGGCTTTCCAAATGCTCTTCTCATTCCTTCTTGGAGTCTGTCTGCTCCGGCAGTGGCAATCATCCTATTCTCTCTAAGGACCACGTGAGGATAGACGCAGAGGTTTAGGAGGTACCCGACTTCTCCCAGCTTGTCAGAGAGTGCCTTATTCGCGGCTACACGGGCAGCCTCCAAGGCGTTGTGCCGGATCTGAACGGTATTTTCCGTCAGCAAAGAAACCTTGTGCTCATAGGTTGCCTTCGAATCTCCCATTGTGAATCTGCTAATCTTCAATGAGGGTGAGCCGTGGATGTACTCTTTTCTCGTGTAGGGTTGGCCTTTTACACGCCTATAGTTGCGACCTTTCAAAGGGATCAAATCCTGCGTCGGCCCAGCATACCGTTTCGGGAGGAATATTTAAGTGTTCATTGCTTTCAGGCAGAATCTCCATCATTTCTTGTTCGATTACAAGCGCGACGGATGATGCCCATTAGAACAAGAGCTTCTCTCTTGGACACGAGCCCTCGAGACAGTACATTTCTGAAAGCTCTTACAGCGATTTTTCGCCTGTGGTTTGGGGAACGAACGAGAAATGCGAGTTCTTCGAAGTACCTCAGTAATCTCCCTCTGGTCTGAGAGTCAGCGGGCTGGGCAGTTCTCTCAATGTGCTGAACGCGCTTGTAGAGTTCATAGAGAATTATTCCACAGGCGGTTGCCAAATTGAGGGTTCTGTATTCTTTGTTCGCCGGAATGGTGATGAGCATGTCGCATCGATTGAGTTCTTCAACGGATAGACCTGTGCTCTCCCGTCCAAATATCAAACAGACTCTCTCCTTACTCGATTTGATTCTGTCGGCATACTCTTCTGGGGAGAGGGCGAGTCTTAGAACGTTTGACGGTCTTCGACCGGGTATCGCCGTGGTTCCTGCGATGTGGTCACAGTTCTTGATTGCCTCTTCGAGCGTGTCCGCTATCTTCGATCTTTGGAGGACATCGTTCGCATGCGACGCGTATGCCCTAGCCTGCCTGTCAATCTCCGTCTTGGGATTAACAATCCACAGGTCGCTGAATCCGAAGTTCTTCATGATTCTTGCTACGGCGCCCACGTTTCCCTCGTGTTCTGGCTCCAAGAGAACTACCCTGACACGCATAGGTCCTCATCTAGAATTCGAATAGCTCCTTGTGCGGGTAGAGGCAGTTTGACAGGTCCTCTAATTCAACAAGTGTCAACTGAAAGATTCTCTTGTCGAGGAGCGCGGTCGGTTTGACCATATTCTCTAAAGGTTGCTCCGTCTTCGATCGGACCAGATGGTTCAGAACGCCTCTAAGAGTTCTCCTTCTTTGAGAGAAAAGGCGTCTAATCATTCGATCTAGGAAGTCTTGATCGACGGATGTAACTTCGACTCTCGGAGCGATTCTCACGACGCACGAGTCCACCTTCGGTATCGGCCGAAAGGCCGTTTTAGGAATGAACTCGAGAAGCTCCACATCGGCCCTATGTTTCACTGTGACTGTCAGTCTGCCGTAGCTGGCGGATCCGGGCTCTGCGACAAGTCTTGACGCGAACTCTTTCTGAAGGGTCATGGTTATCAGATCGAATTTCTTTTCCAGAAGGAAGAAGATCAGTTTTGAGGAGATATAATACGGAGGACTGGAAACCACCTTATCGAAAATTGGTAAGGATACCTTGAAGATGTCTCCCTCAATTACTTCCACTTGAGTTTTGCCGCGAAACCTTTCTCGGAGTAGGTTCGCGAGCCTGTGGTCCTTCTCTATCGCAATGATCTTGCACGGATATCGTTGAAGGACCGCTGTAAGGTTTCCAGTCCCAGCGCCCACCTCAAGGATCCTTTCGCCTCTCTGAAGTGTGGCGTACTCAACGATCCTTTGGAGCACGCCATGGTCGACCAAGAAGTGTTGACCTAACCGTCTAAGGCTACGGGTCCGACCTCTATCCGGTGGCAACATTCTACTCTAGACAGCCCTCGTGAAAAGCCTGTACTTCGATTCCCCACTCAACTCCTCAATTATTCTCTTTGCAAGAGTTTTCACTGCGTAGGCAACGCTTGTTCTCTTCTGAATATCGGCAAAGCTGTCAAAAGTTTTCCTCTCACGTTGGTCGATTATCTGCCACATGGACTTCTTGCCTATGCCCGGAAGGACTTCCAACGCATGCATTCTCGGAGTGAGTGCCTGGGCCTTGTTGAAGAAATCTACAAATCTGTTCTCTTGGTTCTGAATCAGCTTTTCCAAGACGACGGGGAGTTCCGCCTTTGCTGAAGCAGTCAATTTGTCGTAACCGATTCTGCCTATTATCCGGTCGACCTTCTCCCTTCTCTCCTTCCCCACATAGATTCTTTCGTGAGGCTCGACAGAAACCCCCGGCTTGAGCTCTGCTTCAAGCATCGTAAAGTAGTCTTCGCCCAAGACTTGGACTGTTGGGGCCGCTACGTGTCGTAGTCTGTCAGGCGACGACCTACCTGTAGGCAGAAAATCCAGCACGTAGGCATATTCCTCGTAGAGTCGCTTTGATACGTCGAGTCCGATATCTCTCTCGGGCGGTCTACTCGTTTCAGTCAAGAATGGATACCTGCCTCTAGCCTCTGCTAACTATTCTCTGCCCTCAGAGATCTGGACGGAACTCGCTGGCGTAGCGAAAGGCTTCATTTGTTTCAGGACCGCTCTCTAGAAGGTCTTGGAATTTCATATTATAAACCTTCCCAAACGACAAGGCCCTTGAAACGCCTCATCCAATCCCGGCTCAGCGTCTGACAGGCTTGGCATCACCATCCGTTAATCAGCTTCGTGGGGTATCTGCTCGTTGGATGACCTAGGTTTTCTTCTTGAAGGAGACCGTCCATAGGTCTGTGGACGAGGACGGCGCGGTCTGATACACGCTACAGTCTATTATTCAAAGGAGACGATTCGATTGTCGTAAGCTCAGAGATTTCTACTGCTTTTCGGCGAAATGAGATACCAGTTTCAATATTCCTTCGAGCTGGTCTGTCCCGGTCACCCTGCCTTTTGTCGCAAGTATCGTTCTGAGCTCTTCCTTTGTTAGGGGCATACAGTTCACTATCTGGATGGCATCGGCGTGGTCTAGCTTGAAGTTGCCAACAAGTTCCTTTAGGAGCTTTTCTGCTTTCGCGGGGCTTGTCTTACTAAATTTCGTTGCAAAAGCCAAGGTTCTTCTTTGAAACTCTCCCAACTCCTCCTCCTTGAACTTCTCAAGTATGCGTTTCGCCTCTACGATCGTTATGTCTTTCTGATTTGAGATCCTTCTTGGCATCGCCTCATACTCCCCTGCGTCCCTCGAGGTGCTCTGGTCTAATCAGAATTTTGGCGGTCCTGCCTCCCGTTGGGACACTAACAATGTAGCTTCTTCCCCTTCGTCCAGCTATGACTCCGATCTTTCCGTAGAACCTCCTGTGGGGCATACCTTTGTGTACACCTGGATTAGTCTTAATGCAAACCTTGTCTCCTACATTGTATGTTCGCAGTAGCTTGCTGATGCTGATCTTGCCTCTCTCTCTGTGATCTTTCCGGAAGAGAGATCTGGTTCTGGAGCGATATCCTTTTGACCTCTTGACCATAAGCTCCACCTTGGAGCGTGCTTAGGCGCCCTCTCTCCGCCCCTCTTCAATATACACATTTCGCTAAGTCTTCATCTGGAAGAGTCCTTTCCTAAACATCGTGGCCTGTCTTCTCTTCATCATTCTAATCATCTTCCTCATATTCGTGTACTGGTTGATCAGTTCCTTCACTTCTCTCTCGCTTCTTCCAGATCCTCTTGCGATTCTTCTCGCCCTAGACGAATCAACGACCTTGGGTTCCTGAACTTCCTGCTGTGTCATTGACTGTATGATGACTCTCCAAGCATCCAATTTCTGCTCAGCTGTGTCCATGGCATCGTCTGGTATGTTGAAGCTGCCCGGAATCATTCTGAACACCTTCTTGAGTGGTCCCATCTTTCTCAGTGCTTGCATCTGGTCATACATGTCTCTGAGCGAAAATCTGCCTTCTAGGAAGGTCCTTGCCTTTTGCTCGGAGACGCCTACCTCTGCCTCTCTGACTTTCTCAATGAGACCCTTGATGTCTCCCATTCCGAGAAGTCTACCAACGAAGCTGGAAGGAACAAATTCCTCCAGATCGTCAATCTTCTCACCAATTCCTATGAACTTGATCTTGACACCGGTGGCTGCCACGGCCGAGAGAGCTCCTCCTCCTCTCGCCGAGCCATCTAGCTTCGTGACAAGTATTGAGCCGAGGTTTGTTGCATCCGCGAATGCTCTGGCCTGAGCCATGGCTTGCTGCCCAATCGTTCCATCAACTGTAAGTACAATTTCGTCTGGGTGTATCGTATCTGCCAGTCCTTTCATCCCTTCCATGAGGTCTTTTTCGTTCCTATGTCGCCCAGCCGTATCTATTATCGCGATGTCGAACCTCTCCTCTGCGAAATGCGTTACTCCATTCTTGGCGATTCTCTCCGGCGTCTTTTCTCCTAGGTTCCCGTATGTTGGTACGCCTACTTTGTCTGCAAGCTGTTTGATCTGTTCGAAGGCCCCGGGTCTGAATGTGTCGGCACACACAAGTCCAGTTCTGAGTCCCCTCTTCTGGTAGAATCTCGCAATCTTCACTGCGGTCGTGGTCTTGCCGGAACCCTGAATTCCAACTAGCATCATTACATAGGTTCTTCCTGGTTGGATTAGTGTTCCAGGTGTTTCCTCGCCTAGGAACTTGGTGAGTTCTTCATATAGAACCTTGATCACATGTTCTCTTCTTGATACTCCTATCGGGAGACTTTCTTTGATCGCCCTCTCCTGTATCTTGGACGACAGTTGAAGGACCAAATCGACGTTTACATCAGCTTGGAGCAGGGTCCTCTGAAGGGTTCTTACCAGTTCTTTTACTGAGGCCTCATCGACCAGTGGAAGTCTTAACAACTTCCTTATGGCTTCGTTCAGAGATTTCCCAATACTGTCGAGGGCACTCAGTTTTCCGTCTCCACCTTTTCCTGAACTGAGCTTTCTTGATACGTTCAGGCTGATTAGTTCACCTCATCTCTTAAACATTAGCTGCACGGGTGCAACAAGCTTTTTCTGAGTTAGCGCAAGGCAAGACGATGGAAGAAGATTTGGAACCCGTTACCGTTATTGAAAGAAAGGATGTGCCAGTCGGCTTCACGCTTGTAAATGGACTTCCAGACGTAGGCCTCGTCGGGGTGTTGGCGGTATCACATCTGGTCTCCTCTCTTGATATGGAGGAGGTTGGGTCGATTGAGTCTGAGACCTTTCCGCCTCTGGTGGTTCTTCATAAGGGTTTGCCACGATCTCCGATACGGATCTTCCTCAAGGAGTCGATTGTAGCGGTAGTTTCTGAAACTGCTGTTCCCTCAGGGACGGTATACGGACTTGCTGACGCCATTGTGAAATGGGCTGGCTCAAAGAAGGCCAAGATGGTCATTTCTGTTGGGGGTATGGCGGTTCAAAATCGCCAGAACGTTGTCAAGCCTAAAGTCTTCGCAGCTTTGACTGATGAAAAACTAATTGATCTACTTGGGCATTCCGCTGAGGTATTGGGAGAAGGATACTTGGTAGGGCCTTACGCTTTGATCCTTAAGAAGTGTTATGACTCGAGGATTGATGGTGTCACTCTGCTGGCTCAATCATTCTACAACTACCCTGACCCTGAGGCAGCTGCTGCAGTACTTGAGTCGCTGGAAGAGATTGCTGGCATTAGAGTTGATGTTTCTGAGCTTCTTCAGAAGGGAGAGGAGATTCGCTTGAAGGCGAAAGACATTATGCGAAGGACGCAGGAAGAGATGTCCAAGATGAGCAAGTCACACGAGTATGAAGTGCCGCCCCTCTATCGGTAGGCGAGCTTAGGATGTCTAGGCGGAGACGACGAGGTTCCTCTGACATTGTGGGCCGTCCATTGAAGTGTATCGAGAAACGCACAGATGATGTCTTTGGGGCTGGGTGGGATGAGGTAGCATGCTGCATTCAGCCTCTCTCGAATGTCACGGTTGGGTCTGAGGAGCTTACGATCACGGTAGATCTGCCTCTTGCGGACGAGGGGGAGGTCGCGGTCAAGGTTTGTGGTAAGAGATCTGTTGAGGTCTACGCCAGAACGAAACACACCGTCAGATTTGATGACCTGGGCATCAAACACCGAACGGGAGAGTTCACATGCTATCGTGCTATGTTGGATCTTCCCGAAGCTGTTGACGCGACCAAGTTGACCTATGAGATGAAACGGGGAATACTGGAGATACGCTTGCCTAGATCACGTCAAGAACCACCGCGGTAGGCGCCCTTTACACCCTTGGGCGCATTCTCAAGTGCGCTGGCGAGTATTAGCGGGAAATTCACAGTAACATCGCCTATGATGCTCACATACTTTCCCTTCCGACGTATCTTGCCCCAGCTCATAGCCTCTTCCAGATATGCGCCGCTGAGGCTTCCTGCCTCAGGTCGATCCATCGTGATCTGGATTGCAAGGTCAACTCCATCCCTGAGAATGTTTGCCATCAAGACGTGGTGTTTGGGCAGGCCACCTCCCAAGATTATTGCACCAGACCTCTTCGCCTCCAACCCTAGTTGCATCAAACGTCTCAGATCTTGGAGCAGATCAATGGATAGGGCTCTTGTTTGGCTGTACGTCCACAGGTTCAACCCAACCATCGAGTCGAGGAAACCTGGAGAGAAGATGGGAACGTTTCTGGCCTTGCACCTCACCAACATGGCGGATGGGTCCTTGAGTTTGGAAGCGACCTGATTCAAGAAACTCTGAAGAGAGAGTTGTCGCCTCATATCCTCAGAAATCTCATCTAAGGCTTGAGTGACCAGTTTCTCCACTGCCTCGAATGCCTTTAGCCTAACATAAACGTCCCCAATCCTACCTATTCCCCGCTTGTAGAGCTGCATGTCATCAGCGAATAGTGATCCAATGAAATGTCGATAGCCCAGTGCTTCTATGATGTCATGCACTACATTCGCGCCAGTAGTCACTATCGCGCCAATCAACCCTCGATCAACAAGATCCACGATGATCTTTCTTAGCCCTCCGGCAATGAGCGGACCAGCCAAGGATAGAAATACAGTACATTCTTCATCTGAGAACATCTCACTCAGTATTTTACTGGCCAGGCCAACTCTTCCCGCTCCGAGGGTTCCACACGCATCCATCTGTTGAACAAGCTGACTTACAGTCATTCGCGGATGGATTCTCATCTGTTCGACGGTTTTCATCTTCTCCACTAGTGCTAGCTTTTGGGACAGGCTAGAACTGGTCGTGGTCAGGATTTTATCCTGACGATCTTGTCTCTGCCAAGAATTCGCCAGTACTCTACTTCTTGGCCTGGAGAGATCTTTCCTCTCAGCTCACCCTCGCTAGGCAGGGGCGTGTCGAATGTCTGATAGGTCTCAACATCCATGAGCTGAACGATATCCCCTGTCTGAGAGATCACCTGGGCAGTCCTTTTCTCTATGACTGGCACGTCAAGTTTTCCATCAACTGGACTAACGACGCTTTTCTTGTTGTTTGTGAAAACTCCTATTGCGACAATTCTTGCCTTTGCGGCTCCATGTTTTCCCGGCTTACTCTTTTCGTACTCCACTATTTTGCATGTCTCATCGTCTATGACGATGTATTGACCGATCTTTAGTGAGCCCACATCCACAGGCCTACTCATCTTCGGCACCACTCTAGTGAGTTAGGATCTGTTCAGATCTAAAAAGGCTTACCGGGATTCTTGTGGCGATTAGGCGGTGCAGGTTTATGACAAAATAGAACACACCGTTAACCGATGTTCTATTCCAGAGTGGGGGCGAACGCGAGCCCCTCTTCAGGTAGTGTTTAAGAGCATACGCAATATGTGCATCGAAGAGGTGCGCGTCAATGATGAAGGGCGATATGGGCAAAATTCTGAAGCTGAAAGAAGAGATGGATAGGGTTTCAGATGAGCTTACAAAGAAAGCCAGAACCATTGATGGGAACGTAATTATCATTAGAAATCACCCTGAAGTCAGGGAGATATGGAATAGGTTGTGCCTTCTTCATATGCAAGCAATAGTTAGTTGTGAGTACGATACTGTGATTAATGAAGAGATGGCCAAGGTTTGCGAGGATGTCCTGCAACCGAGGGCATGTATAGAAGCTCTTCATCTATCAGAGGAGGAAACTTGCTGCGGAAGGTTTCTAAAGAGGATGAGAGAGGCAAGACAATACCGCATGCCAGCTCTAAAATAGTGAAGAGAAAATACTGAGACTTGAAAACTCGGAAAGGTCGCACTGAAAGATGGCATCCGCCAGGTCTGAGTTGTAAACTGCAAGACCTCAATGCCTATAACAAAACGGATTGATACTAGAGGCCGGTGCTGCCTCCTTGATTAGGAGAATCGGCGTCGTATCGAGGCTTGACGATGAGAACGCATTGGAAACAGCAGCAGGCCTCTTCAGGTTCGTAACCGGAAAGAGACTTGTTGGGGTGCCTGAAGAAGAGTTCGCAAGGCTGAAGCGGCTTAGCGGCGGCACGCCTCTCTCTGAAATGAGAGCTGACCTGATAGTTACCGTCGGGGGAGACGGAACCGTCCTTAAGACATCCATGGTCATGCCTAAGCCTGACACACCTATTTTGGCAGTAAACATGGGAAGACGAGGATACCTAACAGAAGTTTCGCCTGAGCAGGCAAAGGATGCCATAAGGGATTGTTTGAGAGGAAAGATGCGACTGGAAGAGCACATGAAGCTGTCCATGATAGGAAGTGGCGGATCCACAGTCGATGGCTTAAACGAGGCATTAATCGCGCCAGCTCTTCCATACAAAATGATAGATGTCAATATGAGAGTCGGAGGATACGACCTTGTCGATTGCCGTGCAGACGGGCTAGTTGTTGCCACGCCCACCGGCTCCACAGCGCACGCATTCTCGGCTGGGGGACCGGTGTTGGATCCATCTCTTGATGCGTTCGTACTGGTCTTTCTCTGTCCAGTCGATCCGCTTCATCCAGTGATCTTATCAGCAAAGAAGGAATTGAGCATCAAATTGAATAGTGTGGCTCCGAGAAGCACCGTAATCGTTGACGGAAGACATCGTGAAGACTTTCAGCCAGGGAGCTCGATCTTGATAAGAAAGTCGAAGCGCAAGGCGGTGTTCGTCAAATTCGACCGGCTAAAGGTCAGAAGAAGCTTAGTGCGCTTTCCCGGAGTGGAGATCGGAAAAGGTGAGAGTGCTAGTTCTTGACACTTCAGCATTCATTGTAGGGTTCAATCCCCTCTCAGTAAATGTTAAGGCATTTACGGTTCCTGCGGTCGAACGCGAACTCTCTCTGACAAGCATGGCCATGATTCGCTTCCTCACTTCGCGCGACTCAGGCAGGCTTGAGGTGAGAAAACCCAGCGAAATGTCGCGATCACACGTTGCTGAAGAATCATTGAAGCTAGGTGAACAGTTGGTACTCTCTGAAGCTGACTATCAGATCCTGGCGTTGGCGCTCGACCTCAAAGGCGGTGGTCTGAGTCCTGTTCTGGTGAGTGATGACTACGCGGTCCAGAACGTGGCGGAGAAGTTGTCAATTGCATACACATCACTCGCAACCTTTGGCATATTGTACGAGTTCAACTGGATCTCCTACTGCCCTGCTTGTTCCAGAAGATATTCTCAGGCGTACTCACAGAATGAGTGCCAGATCTGTGGAACTGAGCTGAAGAGGAAGGTTTTAAGAAAGCTTGAAGCGAAGAAGAAGGTCTAGGAGATCTGCTTGAGATCGCTCGACCAGCTGATCAAGAAGGCGCAGGAACTCAAGGCAAGAGGCCTTACTACTCAAGAGATCTCAGAGGAGCTAAAGGTTCAGACGGACACGGTCGTTTGGCTTCTTCTTCGAGGAAAGGAACGCCTCAGAAGGCCCGCCCCAATTGACCTTTTTGTCGATTGGAGTCGTATCGGCTCAAGCGTTCGTCGTCTGTCTCTTGCGGGTTGGGCACTCGCCGATCTCGCTCGAGAGTCGGTAAGAGGCAAAGAGTTTGAGCAGCCCGAAGTCGTCGTTGCAATTGAGGGAAGCGGAATGGTACTTGGGATGGCTGTTGCAGAAGAGCTTGAGAAACCTTTTGCAGTGGTCAGGCCTCAAAGAGTTGCGGACAAGAAACTCTCTGGGGCAATCAATCCTTCATTCGCATCCGTTGATAACAAGAGAGCATTGATAGTCGACGTAGTACTGATGGAAGGTGAAACAGCTAAGGCCGCGGTTCAAACGGTTCGGAGCGTCAGAGCGAAGCCAGTTGGAATAGTTGTGCTCGTGAACAAGAGTAGTCAAGACAATGTAGATGGAGTTCCGCTGAGGTCGCTGATCCAACTACTTGCTGTGGCGAAGGCCTAGCGTTTCTTAGTGAATTTTGCAACAAAGTAGCCCGAATCATGGATGTGTGGATGGAATCTCTGTGTCACTATGGCCTGTGGCAGCACAGTGTCAAGCCCAGCTGAACCAAGCACTATGTTCTGCCGTTCCAGCTCCAGCCCGCATTCGTCAACTGCGAACTTCACGTTTTCCTCGCACTCCGGCAGTGTCATCGTGCAGACGCTGTAAACTAGAACTCCTCCTGGGCGCAGCAGTCTCGAAGAGCACTTCAGGAACTGTCTTTGATATCGCGAGAGCGCATAGATTTCCGCGCGTGACGTATATTCATATGTCTTGGGTTTGACTCCCAACGCAGAGCAGGGAGGATCTACCAGGCATCTGTCTGCAACAATCTCTGGGAAGTCCACATCGAGATATCTGGCATCGTGAACGACAAGCGCTATTCCCTCACACCCGAGCCGTCGAATTGTCTCTCTTGCTAGGGATATCTTTGTCTCGTTCCGATCGAATCCGAATATCCTTGCGCGGCCCCCCGTGAGCGCGCTTACATGTGATAGTTTCCCACCAGGTGAGCAGGTGAGATCGACAATTGTATCCCCCGGCTGAGGGTCTAGGATTCTGCTTGTTGAGATTGCTGGCAGCGATTGCGCATATACGAGTCCCTGTTCGTACTCTGGCATTTCTCTTATGCTTGGAACTTTGAAGAGGGGCAATGTGACTTCAACTGCAAGCCC
>Ga0209725_1001685_pt1 | contig 12338 bp, 7 predicted proteins | sample I18A1metaG_FD_184145 | JGI IMG/M metagenome (GOLD analysis project Ga0209725, IMG submission 184145) | Lake sediment bacterial and archeal communities from Gulf of Boni, Indonesia to study Microbial Dark Matter (Phase II) - ​I18A1 metaG... | ecosystem: Environmental > Aquatic > Freshwater > Lake... | reverse complement strand
CTTGGCCTCTTACTGGGCGAGATGCGACTTGTTAGGTTATGTGGTGAGGCCTACTTCAAGCCCTTTACAGCAGTTGCCACATTTCAAACAGCTCCAAGATCCTATGTTTCTCCAAGGTAGAGCTGTCTGCTTCAGCAGTTGTCCCGCTTTGGGAAGAGGATCTTCTTAGCGTTGTCCGAGGCCGTGAACAGATTGAGACTGAACTTGATTTCAGAAGGACGATGGAGCGAATCCCGTTCGCTCTAATGACTATGGCGGAACTCTACCTTGCCTGGAAGATCGTGTCAAATGGCGGCGTTCGAATCCTCTTTATGGATAGACCCTTCTCAGGAACCTATCCTTCGCTATATCGAGATCTCTCATTTCTGATGAGACACAGAACTATTGCGTTTGAAGGCCTAGAAACCAAAGAGGGAAAGATAGAGAAACTCGATCTGTACGTTGCGTCAGTCATTGGCGCAGGGCTAACCTATGTGCCAGCTCGAGGAATATACGTTCCTCACGCTGCGCTTCAATACCTCATAGCTCACCCTGAATCGACCAAGAAAGAGCTTGCCAAGCATCTTGATCTGAATGATGAGAAGCTTCAATCGCTTCTGCAACGATTACGAGTCTTGGATAAAAGGTTCGGCCAGCAGCTCATCTCAAAGGAAGATATGGACTTCATTCGAGTCTCAAATCGAGTATCCTCATCTTGGCAGAGAATACGAGCTCTTGCGCTTGAGATTTCGGATCGCGTCTTCAGCCAATCTCCAACTGTCAAGCATCCTCTGATAATGGAGAACGGAAGATGGCTCTGCGTCAATGAACTGAATGCTCTCAACCTTTTCCTGCTTGAGGCGTTGATTGAAGAATCTATCAAACGGCAAGTGCTGGTGATCGGAGTCGCAAAGGATACAACCGCGACAGACTTTACGCGCGCTAAGCTAGCCCACATGCACGGTCTGCGCTGTAGAGACATCGATACTAGTCTGTGGTTTGCAGGATCAATTGAGAAACAAATCAAAGTATCGCGCGCTAGTCAGCACAGGCCCAGAAAACTGCATACAAAACAGCCGAATCCTATAGAAAATCAGCATTCGCATGCGATCACTACTCATAGATCAGCGTGCCCTATGTGATTCTGAATTTCTTTCCGTCTCTCTGGCAGATCCTCTTGATGATCTGTCTGCCTGAGAACGCGTTTGAGAAAAGTGCACCCATCGATGTGGCCCACGCTCCGACAAAGTAGAAGTCGGAAAGGCCCGGAAGAGTAGTCTCCTGACCCCTGCCGAGCAAGCTTTGAATGAAGCTTTGTTTCTTGTTCGGGAAATTCATGAAACCGTGAGTCCCACCCATGTAACGCTCCCAGGTCATCATTGTCGGCACATCGACAACCTCGATCTGTTTCCTGATACCGGGATACAGTTTCTCGAGAAGATCGATTACAGTCTCAGCTACTTTCTGCTTCTCTTTCTCGTAGAGAGGCTTCTCTTCATAGAGCTTCTTCCAATAGGAATAGCTTGATACAAGTTCAACTTTGATAACGCCTTTCCCCTCTGGCGCCATAGTTTTGTCGAATCCATAGATCTGCATCTCGATGCTCTTGTTCTCATGACCCGCAATCGTTACAGGCTCATCGAGAAGCATCACCAAGGCTGATGGTTCTTTGGAAAGGTCTCTCGCAACTCCCAAGAAGACGTGTACGGTCCAGTTTGCCACATCATGAGGATCCGAACACATTTTCTTGATCCGTTCATCAGCATATCTGCCTTGCAGTAAGTTCATAATGGTCTTTCGGCCGTCAGCATTAGAGATGACGAAGTCCGCTCTATGCTCGCTCCCATCAGCCAGTCTAACGCCCACAGCCCTATCGTCTTCCGTCAGTATCCGATCCACTTTTTGGCCATAAAGAACCTCACCGCCGAGAGCCACGTACCGCCTCTCCATAGACCTCGCAAACTCAAGCGCTCCACCGACTGGCCAAGCGAGGCTCCCTTTCTTCCCGTAGCCATGTCTTGCCAAGTGGACAATCAAAGGTGCGGATGGATCCGAGTATACAAGCATAGGAAAGGCTCTTCTCAAAAAGGAATCACTGAAACGTTCTGCAAACTGCTGCATTGAGATGCGGAACCACTTGAACATGGAGAGTATTCCAGGCAACATCTTGATCAGTCCCCACTTCGATCCGAGCATAGACTCTCCCAGAAAATCGTTCTCCGCGGCCATCTTGATGGCTTTCACGTAGTCCTCAATGACTCTTGCATCAGTTGGAGATAATTCCTTGAGATGGCGTTCAAGTCTCTCAAGATCGTAATAGTCATTGAACATCTTGCCTTCTGGGGAGACGACGCTGACGCACTCATTGGTGCAGACCACCTCTCTCGGCATAGCTCCGAGTTCAGCCCATAGCTGATAAATCCTTGAGGTTGCGTTGCAACCGAATAAGTGATGGATGCAAACGTCAAATGTATAACCCCGTCGCCTCCAAGAGGTACACTGGCCACCAGGCAGATTATGCATTTCAAATATCTTCGTATTGTATCCATTCATCTGTCCGTAGATACCGGATGCAAGTCCCCCCATCCCGGCGCCAATGATTATGATTGATTTTTCTCTTTTCTGCGTGGCTCCTCGCTCCTTCGTCTTGCGCTTCTCACATGCGTGAAGCGAAATATGACCATTAACCTAGGGAGGGCGAACTGGCGCGCCATAGAGCAAGGCATAAGAGGGAAGAGGACAACGAGCCCTTGGCGAATGATGTGAGCGAAAACAGAACTCTAATTGCATATGCAACAAGAAGCGGTACAACGGAAGAGTATGCGAACGCGATTGCGTCTGTGCTGAGAGACGATTTCAAGATGCAGGTGGATCTGGTTGATCTCAAGAAGAATTCTAAGTTGGACTTGACCGAGTACAGGAACGTGATCGTGGGCAGCGGAGTAAGAATGCAAAGGATGCATGGTCAGGGCTCGGACTTTCTGAAAAAGGATTTCGGGAACAAGAAGGTGGCGATATTCCTGTCATCTCTTGAACCCAAGAACGAGGCTATGAAGAAATACATCGACAAGATTCTCGAAGAGAACACGAAACTGAAGCCAATCTCTATAGAGGTATTTGGAGGAAGAATGAGATTGCTCGGAAGAACCAGTCAAGACAAAAGCGACATCAGCAAAGCCAAAGAGTGGGCAAGAAACATAGCAAGACAATTGACTGAGAGCAGAAACTAGACCGAAATCACGCGCGCTTCGTGGTCGTAGTCAGTATTTTGTGTGTGTGCGCGCCATAGTTGGTGCGCACACACACACGTCTGATACTGTCATTATGATTGCTTTGCCGAACTTTGTTTCCTGCGGGCCTTTCATACTCTGAATTGTGTAGGTTCCATCTTCAGTGACCTGAGGCGGATAGTGCGCTATCTTTGTTTCCAATTTCATCTACTCACCACCTTATGCTCGGTTTGGATTCCGAGTGCTTTCTTGTCGATGGGCTTCAGGAAGGACAGTTTTGCCAGTTCAGTTCGGATTGCACGCCGAACAAAATCGGAGAGATCCTCTCCACGGCTCTTGCAGATCCGTTTGAGTAAGACCCTGTCGCTGGACGGCAGTCTTACTCCAACTTGAGATCTCTTTTCTGTCAAACTATGTACACCACAGTTTGACATCTCTATATACGAGAACCCACTACAGGTACTTACGGGTTGTAGTTGTACTCAGCCGAATTCAAAACGAGGACTCAGCACTCGATGTTGAGACGTGACAAAGGTTTTTTGGATCGCCATCAGGCAGAGGCTGTCAGGAGCTACGACGAACTCATCAAGCTGGTCTTGAAACAAATTCCTTGGTCGAATATCTCTGAGATTGCAGAGCTGGGAAGTAAGCTCAAGAGGCGCTGGCCTGAGGGGAGTCTTGCATCTGGAAAATTGGAGCGCAAAACGGTTCGTGAGCACCTGCTTCTGAGAAAGGAAACTTGAAGAATATGTTTCATGAATCCTGGTCAAAAGGAAAACAGCGCAGCAGGTGATTATCATGAGGGTTGCAGAGCAATGACAGCGATGGATCTATTTGTTCGACTACTTAGAACATGGTTGCCAAAGGCGCTAACGAGCATCATAAGTGGATTGATAGTTGAAGCTCTCAAGGGATGGCTTTCCAAGCAGCGTATTCTACCGTCTGGTGTGCAAAGGCAATTTCTGCCATACGAGGACCTGTTATCAATTCTCGCATGGACACTGATACTTGTTCTTCCCGCAATTCTGCTAGTTCACGCGATTCGAACACACAAGAGAACAGTTTCAGAAACCTAGGGACACACGCTACTGTTCCGATCTTGTTTGAATTCAGGCGCAGGATAGAAAAAGAGAGGGCTTGGGAGATTCTTCTCCCAACATGCATCGTAGGGTTTTGGTGTGTGTGACATGGATGGTGCGCACCACCACCAGTTGCTGTCTCTTCCGGAAAACCAGTGGATGATTCACGGTCGCGCATGCAACGGAATCATGGGGGGCGCCTACAGTCTCGGCATGGAACTGCGGTAGCCTGCACCAGATGCCAATCTCCGTCAAACTCCAACCAATTATTCAGTCCAATATCTTCAGGCAGGGGCGCGTGCTCAGGTCCGTGAGAGATGGGTAGGGATATATCCATTAAGACATGTAGCAAATAGCCCGGGCCATTATTGACGGCCATAGTCACATGAAGACTTCCTACGACTCGACAGGTCAGGCCGCTTTTGCCTACTCCCTTTCCCTCAGCCAGGTTGATGTGCACCTCCACTTCCACGGGTGCTGTGGGATTGCTGCTTACAGCGACACGGGTTCTGATGTGGATCTTGCCGCTCAAGGTTACAGTGTCATCGTCCACCTGAACTTGCCCCTCCAGGGGAATCCACAAAGCTGAGGTCACAGTCACCTCTCGACCTAATGGAGATGGAGCTATGCCTGCCTGCGCAGTCAGCCCGCTACCCACGAGCACAAGCACCATTATCAAAACCACTGAGAACGCTGTTGTCATCCTTCTCATGAGAAATCCTTCCTTTGCGCATTCGAGGCTGGTGCCTACACCTTCCCCCGCAGCTAACATCAATGGAGCAACAGCTGATAAACATATAGCCAGCGTAGCGCGCGTTGAACCGTCGTCCATCGTCGTGGTAACAGTAGAATTGTGTGTGTGTGGCTCACTTGGTGCGCACACACACACACCTCTACCGATTCTGACGACGACGATTATGTTGGGGGAAGAATCCCCCAAACCCCCACTTTCCCATTCTACCGTAGATTCTACACGTCCACGTAGAAGATTCTTTTTTTCACGAGTGAAAAAAACACACACCTTCCCGAAAATACCCTGCAGACACAGCTAGAAAAACCAAAAACAAACTGGAGATTCTAGTAGATTTCACGAGAAGAAAATACTAACTCTCACCAAAATCCTCCACAAAAACACCTGGAAAACTGCAACAGAAAAAAAAACACACGCAAGAGAACACAGGTTTAGGCGAAGAATTGAGGATCGTTATCTTTTGTCCACAGCGAAACAGCATTAGACCAAGGAGAATATCCGTGTTGACCATAGTACATATCTCTAAAAGGATCAAGAGCGTCCACTTTACCGCTCATAAAGCCTGTTCCATTCCAAATCTGAAGATGAAGATGAATTACCTGTGTACCGGTATTGCCCATATGACCTATGATCTGCCCTCTTTTGACATAATCTCCAATTGAATTGAATCTTGTTTCGTTTACAGCTATTGAATCTAGGTGATGATAAGCTACAAAGATGTTGTTCCCACAATCCATGATTATGAAGTTTCCATTTTGATAATAACTGGAACTAGTCCATCTTGGATTGCTTGGCCAACCATTCGCTGCAGCGATTACTCTGCCTGGGCATACTGCCAAAATTGGTGTCCCCTCTCCACCTAAGAAATCAGTTCCCGGGTGGCCATCGTATGTTTGCACACCCCCTTTCCAATCTCTTTTCCTAGGCGTTGGATCGATGTCCACATAGCTTTCAATTATGGATTGATTCGCAGAAGTGGGTGATGTCAAGAACCCTTCCATCAATCCAATGTCTTTTCTGGTATCTCTGGTGAGGAAGATCTCGTAGGATTCTTTCACAGACCTAAACTCAGCGTCAGATTCGCACATGTACCTAAATTTCTTGGGTGGGAATACGCCCAGTTTATGGATTCCCTCATCAATATCAGCTACGTACCATCCTGTCGAGTTTGTGGTCGTTCGATTAGCCCCGTCAAGAGCAACAGTCACGTCGGCGACAGCTGGCTCCCCAGCATCCTGCCTACCATTCCCATTATAGTCGAAGAAGATCTTGCCAAATAACCTGAACGATGCGATAGGCAGCACTACACTTGGTGTGGCGGTGACAGTTGTCACGTAAGGTGTTATTGTCACAGTCTGGCTCGCAGACGGCCGATAGAACGCAAAGTACGAACCCGCACCACCCAAAGCCACCACTGCCAAAATCAGTGAGGCAAGAAACTTCCAGCGGGTCTGCGGGGACATGCCGAACCCACAGAAACTAGGTTCCATCCATAATAATAGCTTGAGGGCCCTCGGGCTGAGTAGGACGTTCGAGACAAGGTTCCATGCAGGTGAAGAGAACGACTTGTATTTTCAGTGAGTTCTCCGAGTCTCCGAATGGTCCTACATACGCTATATCTTTGCTTCGCTCGATCAAGGTTCAAATTAGGGCGAAGTATGTGGGTTCAAAATCTGTGACCTCGCATCTCCTGACAAGTGAAACCATGTTTCCATTGTTGAAGGCATATGTCGCGTTGAGCTGGCCTTGGAGACTGAGCGAGAACGGTGAGGAATCACCATGGTGGTTGCGCCTTCAGGCAAACCAATAAACATCAGGGCGTGTCGGAGATGTCTGAAATGCGGAACCTCAACCGGACATGTTTGCTATGGCATACGATACGAGAAACCTGATCGTGCCAGCGAATCGTATCTGAAGCACATGTTCTGGGCTTGCGAAAGATGCGGCGAATCCTCTGAAGAACTGGAAGAGGTTCCTGAACCAACTGAGCGACTGATGCTGACCAAACGGTTGCTCCAGGTCGGAGAGGACTATGATGTAAGGGGCGTCAGCATCCAATCCAATGGCAACAGAGTAGTCTTGACCGTGGAGTTCCGGGACTACGATCCAGCAAGGCTAAGGCGACTGGCCTGCAAGATGGAGGAACAAGGCTTCATCAACGTCGCAGAACTCATGGAACTGCATCAGGCTGGAGCGCAGCCAGGAAGAACGGGAAAAGCTGCTTCTGAGACCTATGCGGTACAGGCGAAAGGAGAACGTTCGCAGAGCAGTCTTCAACTCAAACATCGGATGGTGAAAGATAGACAACTCTCACTGTCAATGTGATACTAAGCCATCATCCATTTCTCAAACACCATCGTAGCCGTTCTATCTAGCCGCCAGTGGAAATACGCCTAGAACACCGCATAAGGCCGTAATGCTGCGCAACTATTATATTCGCATTCCCTAGTCACCATCCGTTTTCAAGGGCTATGAAGATGCTTAGAAGTGAGGTAGCCTTGGCTATGGCAGCTCGGCCGTTGCAGCAAGCTCAGCCATATGCATCATGCCAATCATCAATCAAGACATAGATAGGTGATTCCCGGCGTACGGCGTAAGGTTTCTCTCAAGACATGCATAGAGGCGGTCTATTGCCTAGAGCCGAGTATGTATCTGCCTCAGTTCTATGTTTCATGGTAGCCGCATGTTTCTTGCTGCCTTCAACCGGTCACTCAAACGCCCTTCTTTCTACCGTTACGTCTACTGTATCTACTTCGACCACGACACTTACTTCGCAAATTGGATGGAACTGGACATACGGGCTAGGCTGCCAGCCCAGCAACATCTCTGAGGAATCCAGAGTTAAGCCAACTCCCCCAGTCGGTGGACTGCCCACGTATCTGGATTGGACCCAATTTGCGGGCTACAATTGGATGACGAGCGTCCGGAATCAGGGGTCGTGTGGAAGTTGTGTTGCGTTTGGATCAGTCGCAGCTCTTGAGGGCAAGATTAGAATCAAGAGAGGCACACCTGGTTTTGAAATAGATCTCTCTGAACAACACCTTTTCTCGTGTGCTGGAGGGAGCTGCACAGGCGGTATGTCGATCTATGCTGCGCTAGAATACCTGCGTCTTCACGGAACCCCTGATGAATCTTGTCTTCCGTATCAAGGTGTAGACATGAGCTGTGGAAGCTCATGTTCAGACTGGCAGTTCAGAGCGCAAAAGGTTACGAGCTGGAATTGGCTTGACAGGAGTGTTAGCAGTATCCAAACAGCGCTCTTGGGCGGCCCTTTAGTCGCGATGTTCGATGTGTACACTGATTTCCAGTTCTATATTGGAGGAATATATCATCACACGTGGGGGAGTTCTGTCGGAGGGCATTGTGTAACGATAGTAGGATACGATTCCAATCAGCGATACTGGAAATGCAAGAACAGCTGGGGTTGGTGGTGGGGCGAATGGGGCTACTTCAGAATCGGTTTTGGAGAGTGCCGCATTGAAGATTCAGTAGCATCCATTGAAGCTGCATGGCCTCCTCTGACGACAAGATTGGTCAGTCCAAGCGACGGGGCTTCTATCAGCTCTTCTCCTGTGAGTTTGACGGTTCAGGTAGTTTATGGCACGAACCCCGTCTCGGACACGACTGTAGTGTTCTACGTTGACGGCAGCGCCTTGCCTGCTTTGCGCACTTCAGATTCGAACGGCTACGCCTCATACAGCTACAATCCACAGTCCGCAAAGAGGTACAGCTGGTATGCCAGAGCTACAAAATACCTGTATGATCCTGGTACATCACCGAGTTGGACCTTTACGTACGTCGTTGTTCAAATTACTGCGACATCTAGCCCAGCTGGATCGGGATTTGTCAAAGTTGATGGCACATCAATAACGACACCTTGGACTTTCAGCTGGATCATAGGAAGCGCTCACACAATAGAGGCACTTTCACCCGTCAGTGGAGGAACCGGCACCCGATATGTTTGGGTGTCGTGGAGCGATGGTGGAGCGCAGTCTCACATATACACTGTGCCTTCATATCCACAGACTATCACAGCCAACTACAAAACCCAGTGCTATCTGACGGTGACTTCTGCTCATGATTCGCCTACGCCCGCAAGCGGCTGGTTTGATCCCGGCACATCAATTACAGCATCCGTGACCACTCCAGCTGATCAGTCTGGAGGTACGAGGTACCGCTGCACTGGTTGGACTGGAACTGGAAGCGTTCCATCGTCCGGCTCAGTTTCATCTGTAACTTTCACCATAGGCGCTCCGTCAAGCATAACTTGGAATTGGAAGGCCCAGTACTATCTTGCGGTTAATGCGAATCCAGCTGAGGTTTCGTCGCTTAACCCGTCAGCCGTCTCCGGTCAAGGTTGGTATGATTCAGGAACAAGAGCGACTGTTAATGCTCTCCAGAATGTTGACAAGGTTCTAGGTTCATCAAGGTATGACTTCAGATCGTGGACCGGAGCTACTCCGACAGGCTCGGCCAACCAAGCTTCCATCCTGATGGATGGTCCTAAGACCGCAACTGCGAACTACCAGTTGCAGTACAAGATTACCTTCGCCCAGTCTGGTGTTGGCAGCGATTTCACTGGAACTTTTGTTACCATTGATTCAACAAGCAGCTACGGCGTTGGCACTCTGCCTGCTTCATTTTGGTGGGATGACATGAGTATTCACAGCTTCGCGTTCAGCTCGCCGTTAGTGGTGACTGCAAACGTGAAACAATACGTGTGGACCAGCACAACAGGTCTCTCAACAGCGCAGAGTGGCTCCATAACTGTATCCGGTTCAGGTAGCGTAACTGGCAACTACAAGACTCAGTACCAAGTGACTCTTACTTCTAGCGGAATCGGAGCGGACACTGGAACCGCCATTATCGCCACAGTGAATGGAGTGGGCTATCAGCAGGGCCAGCTTCCATACGCCGCGTGGTATGATAGCGGTACATCCATCAGCTATGCTTTTGCCTCGATCGTTTCAGCGGGCCTAGGCAAGCAGTATGTTTGGACGTTAACGTCAGGCCTCGGTCAAACAGGCCGCACGGGTTCTTTCGCCGCATCGGCTGCTGGAACAGTCACAGCCAACTACAAGATGCAATGGCAGGTCTTCTTTGACGCTTCTGCGAATGTCAAATCGGATACGTCACCCGCACCCATCGTTAAGGTGGATGGAGTTGACAAGACTGCAGGAGATCTCCCTTTCAACAAATGGGTCGATGATGGTTCCCCAGTATCGTATAGCTACTATAGCCCAGTCTCTTCCTCCGTAACCGGGAAGCGATACAGATGGGACTCCACCAGCGGACTGGGTCAGACACTTCAATCCAACGCATTCACCGTGACCGGCACAGGCACTGTCACAGCTACCTACAAGACCCAACACCAGTTGACCATGCAAGCTAGTCCGCTTGACGGCGGATCAACCAATCCCGCTGCGGGAGCCTATTGGTATGATGTGGGTACGCAGGTGACGATAAGCGCTACGCCAGCTGTTGGCCGCGTGTTCTGGTCATGGACAGGAGTCGGCGTCGGCAACTACACTGGGACGTCGAATCCAGCGAACATAGTGATGAATGGCCCGATCAGTGAAAAAGCCACCTTCGCGACTCTCACTACTATCATGGTCAGTACTACAACTTCCGTTACATCGACTACCAATAGTTCTGTGACGACTTCCACAACTCAGCGATCCACTACAAACACAACTGCCGCAACCTTCCCGTATACATCGTATCGCACGACCACAAGCACTCTATATTCAGGATCAACCTCTACTACCTATACAGCGACGACGACTCTCTTCTCAACTTCAACCTCTGTGCGAACGAATTTGCTTGCTTCCACTACAGATTCACTACGTGCTGTTACGCGAACCTCCAAGACTGGAACAGCCACAGTTACCCAGACCTACTCAACAAATGTGACATCTGTAGACACAATCTATGTACGGATCACAGCCCATAGCACATTCATCGAACAATTTCTTGAAACAGTCACCTCAACACTCACCCGCTTAATCAGTGAACTCATACAATTCGTCCAGAGCATCATTGTGACTAAAATCATCTGGGATACAACTGTCATAGTGCAGCCTGAGAGAGGCACCTGCTGGCTTGTGTTGGATGCAACGCCCAAGCCTGGCTATGTGAACAAGCCCGTGACTATCTCTGGCGTGATGTATGGTTCTTGGCGCTGCATTAGAGATGGCATGGTTGTGGGGAAGCCTGTTACGATAACGGTAGATTGGGGACTCAACGCTGTTGCTAGTACAGACTATTATGGCAGATTCTCTGTCACAATGAACTGCCCATCGACAGCAGGCACGTATCCCATCACAGCAACCTTCTATGAGGACCAAGATCTCCGAGGAAACTCAACATCAATACTGTACGTGGTTACAGCGAAGATCCCAACCTCAATAACGATAAGCTACATAGGCAGCAGAGAGTTCGCAGGCTATCTCAGACGCACGGATACAGGCGGATACCTCGCATACAAACCAGTCAGGTTGACGGTCACCTATCTCTCCGGAACTACATGGCAGACAACATCCTACGACCTGCAGACAAGGCAGGACGGATACTGGAGCCTAGAGTTCCTGTTCTACTGGAACAAGGCAACAATCATGTTCGATGGTGACGAAACATACGCATCGTGCTCTGCTACTCTTTCGCGGGGAGCTGGGAGCTCCTCTGGCATGTCCAGTTTGTTGAGCATGGCTGCGAATGACATCGTGAGAGCAGAGGTCAGGGCTTCTGCTATTCACAGCGAAGCTATGTCTCGGATCGTGCTGGACGCCTCGCCTGAGCCTGGCTACATCAACAAGCCTGTGAACATTTCAGGCGTCATGTACGGTTCTTGGCGCTGCATCAGCGGCGTAGTTGTCGGTAAGCCTGTTGAAATAACGACAGGATGGGGCTTCAGAGCTGTTGTAACCACAAACGATCGCGGCGAGTTCTCGGTAGACACAACTGCTCCTTCAACAGTGTACAGCCCTCCTGTCCCATACCTTATTACAGCAACTTTCCATGAGGATCAAGACCTCACAGGAAGCTCCACAACCGTTCAGTATGAGGTCATAGCGAAGATACCGACCACGCTAACGATAAGCTACGTTAGCAACAGAGAGTTTGGAGGCTATCTTAGACGCGCGGATACGGGTGCATATTTGGCAAATAAGCCGGTGAAGTTGACGGTTACGTACCTTTCTGGAACGACATGGAGGACGGATAGCTTCGACCTTCAGACGAGGCAAGATGGCTATTGGAGCCTGGAGTTCTTGTTCTACTGGAACTCGGCAACAGTCGTCT
>Ga0209725_1001682_pt1 | contig 12383 bp, 10 predicted proteins | sample I18A1metaG_FD_184145 | JGI IMG/M metagenome (GOLD analysis project Ga0209725, IMG submission 184145) | Lake sediment bacterial and archeal communities from Gulf of Boni, Indonesia to study Microbial Dark Matter (Phase II) - ​I18A1 metaG... | ecosystem: Environmental > Aquatic > Freshwater > Lake... | reverse complement strand
CAGTGAATATTCAGAAGGAATACTGAGGGGTTCTCTAATTCAACTTAAGGAAGGAAAAGTTGAAAGCTATTACTTTCTATCCGGATAACATGATGCGACAATTTTCGCGATGAAGACAGAAAAGGGGGACTTCGTTCGTGTTTGGTCCGTTTGGATTAGTGGAAAGTTATTTTTGCCGGACGATGAACAAGTTTTCTACTTAACAGCATCCTCATAATATTTTTCGTAGAAATCGTGCACAATTTGTCTAACTCTGGCTATGCACTTCTTCTCGTCCCAAGTGGGGTCATCTTTGATCGCCAGATTCTTTTGCATACTCGTCTTGTAATAGTCATAGGCGTCTCCCCGATACAGTGCTAGATGGTTGTGAGTTAGTGCGTTCTTTCGGTACTCCCTTAACGCACGTATGTCAAGATAGGCGAATATGTAGTCATCTCCAGTACCAGTGGCGGCCCGTGAGAGAACTCTTCCTTCATAGTCGCAGATATTGCTGCCCCCCTGGGCTGGAGGTACCCCCTGCCCCTGTGACGTACCGTTAGTATTTACCCCGTACGCCATATTGGTGAACGAGTGATATCTACAACGCACATCCCAAATGTCCCAAGGTGGCACTGCGTTTGGAGAATCAATTAGTGCAGGACAGATGAGGATTTCAGCGCCGTTCAAAGCAAGCTGTCGGGCTGGCTCAGGATGCATACCGTCATAGCAGTTATAGATCCCAATATTCCCGATTTCAGTCTTGGCGACTGGCCAGAGCGGTTCCTTGAACCCCGCCTCGAGGAAGTCATGTGGACTAGCGCAGATTTCGCCTGGAAGAAATGGATTAACCTTCCGATAATTGATCAGAACCTTTCCTTCAGGGCTTATCAGTGGAGCAGAGTTGAAGCAAGTATTTGGGAATTCTGGGTGGATTTCATACATAGACCCAGGTTGAATATAGCACTTGTACTGTTTTGCTTTCTCAGAAATTCTATCCGTGCACTCTCCTGGTATCGAGTCTCCCACTCCTCTTTTCGCATCACCAATACGCTCTAGCGTATAACCTGTGATTGCATATTCGGGAAAGCATATTAGTTTTGTCGGAAAGGCACCGCCCCCCGAAAAAGGAGAAGCAGAGACAAGGTCGACTGCTTTGCATATCCTGTCCACATTCTTCAGAACTTCCCGTCTTGCTGTGGCCGTGTCCTGCCAAATTTGGCAGGAAAAAGCAGCATACCTTTGTATCAGGTTATCCACTTGATAAACACCGATACTGTAGCACTGAAGACCACTAATTAATCTTTCCACCTTACGCATACTAGTCTTCATAACAAGATAAGTTGGAGCCAGAGTCTCGGTAAAGGGTGTAATGACGCTGTGTACCTGCACACCCTCAATCTTTCATCGTTCTCGACGGATCTTCAAGTTGGGTACATGTCCGAACATAGGACGGCACTTTTCAGACTTTGAAAACGCCCATACCGAGAGCTTATGTTGTAGAATTTCATCAAACACTACAATTGCTAACAGCGGCATATGGCATTAAACTATAGAACACCGGCAGAAGTCTACTTCAACAATGTGCCAAATGTTATGGCATAGAACATATCGAATAAGATCCCAAAATCTTATCTGAGAGCAAACTAGATCACAGAGTCACTATGGCCAGAAGAATACTCGTTGCTCTTGGCGGCAACGCTATAAAACAAGCGAACGAAGCAGGAACCACGCAAGAACAGTTTAGGAATTGTGCCACGACCGCCAAGGTAATAGTAGAAGTGCTTGGAAGAGTATACACGGATGACAGGGTGGCCATAACACACGGCAATGGGCCTCAAGCCGGAAATCTCTTACTGCAACAAGAAGAATGCACGAAGCTTGTGCCTCCTCAAGACTTTGATGTTGTAGGAGCTATGACGCAGGGACAGATCGGATATATGCTCTCTCAAACTATCCACAACGCGCTTCTAGAGTGTAGTGACTGGCGAAGGGAGATGGCTGAGAGAGGCTGGGTCTTCGCTGTAACTAATCAAGTCCTTGTAGACATCAATGACAGAAGTTTCCAAGATCCTACGAAGCCTGTGGGAAACTTCTACACAGAAAAAGAAGCGGAGGATTTGGTCAGAGAGAAAGGTTTCGTAATCGATCCACCACCCGGAAAAGCACATCTGGAAAAGAAGATTTCAGGACTCGTAATCAAAAAGGTGAGACCCTCTGGTGAGAAGCCATACCGACGTGTTGTCCCGTCTCCTGATCCAATAACGAACATCGAAGGTGAGGCGATCAAATCTATGCTTGACGTTGGTTTCCTTGTAGTTGCTTCTGGTGGGGGAGGCATCCCAGTAATACGTGATGAGAACGGTAAACTGAAAGGAGTTTTTGCAGTCATCGACAAAGATCTAGCAGGCGAAAGATTGGCAGAGGCCATCGGAGCCACAGAGTTCTACATACTCACAGATGTAGAGAAAGTGAAGCTGAACTTTGGGAAACCAAGTCAGAAAGATATTGATGGCATGTCTGTCAGCGATGCCAAACGGTACATGAAGGAAGGGCATTTCTTGCGGGGTAGCATGCTGCCGAAAGTGAAGGCTTGCATACGATTCTTGGAATGGGGGGGCATCAAAGCCAGAATCGGTCCGCTGTCTAGAGCAAGTGAAGTGATGTTTGGTGAAGCAGGAACAGAAATTCACAAATAATTGCTTTGATCTTGTCGCCTACCAATCAACCTAACCTGACAAGGAGAAACGAGACATGGTTCTTAAGCACATAACAAGTATTCATGATGTGAATGCAAAGGAAATTAATGAATATTTCAAGCAAACAAAAAAGCTGAAAGATGGACTGAAACGTGGGCAGCGACCTTCGTTATTGGCGAACAAGACATTAGCAATGGTTTTTGAGAGACCTTCTTTGCGTACCAGAGTCTCTTTCGAAACAGGTATGACGCAACTGGGAGGACATGCGATGATGCTTAAGGCTTATCCAAAAGAATCGGCTGATATAATATTCGGTGAGGATGTGAGAGATCAGGCTAAGGTTCTCAGTAGCATGGCAGATATGATAATGGCCCGAACCTACAGTCACAGCACAATAGAGAAATTGGCGAAGTATGCGACGGTTCCAGTCCTGAACGGCATGAGTGATGAAGCACATCCGCTTCAGATACTAACCGATCTGTACACGATACTGGAGAACAAGAAGAAACTGAATGGACTTAAGCTAGCGTACATGGGAGAACCATCAGGAAATACGGCTCAAGACATGGCGATGGGATGCGCCAAAATGGGGGTCAACTTCACTCTGGGCTGCCCCGACTATGATGATCCTGACATCAAGAGCAAATTGCCCGGCACATTCGGTTATATGCAAGATAAGTACTGGAACTGGGCCAAAGAGGATGCTGCGAAGACCGGTACTGAACTCGTAATAGAGCATAACCCGACTGAAGCTGTGAAGAACGCTGACGTGATCTACACTGACTCTTGGATTGCCTATGATGTTCCAGAAGAAAAAGCACGTGAAACCGACATAAAGAGCGTCTTTGAATCGTATCAGGTGAACAAGGAACTCATCAAGAACGCCAAGAAAGATGTGATCGTAATGCACTGTCTCCCAGCATACAAAGGGAATGAGATCACCGCAGACATATTCGACGATCCACATTGCCGAATCTATCAACAAGCGGAGAATCGAATGCATGTCCAAAAAGGAGTCATGGTTACTCTCATCGCGAAGAGCAGGTAGTACCAAGAAGAAACCGACTTGGACGATGGAAGGTGAAATTGTCTGGCAAAGCTTCATTTATTTTGCGGCCGTTAGCTTTTCATGCAAATTCGCATAAACGCATCTCCTTCGAAAGTCTTAAGGCTGTCATTCATATGACGTATTGCAACCGAGGCCGATACGAACAAGAAGCACGAGTGTTAGGAGAAGTAGGTCTCTATGTCTGAAAAATACGTTGAATATGTTTCCGGTTTGAACACACGCAAGTCTTGGGCACTCTACGAGAGAGCCTTCAAGGTGATGCCTGGTGGGGCAAGTTCGCATGGGCAGTGCTACCCCATATTCGACCCATACCCTCTAACATTTGAAAGAGGGAAAGGCTGCAGGATCTGGGACGTAGACGGGAACGAGTACATCGATTTCATTCTCTCGATGGGTCCTTGCATTCTGGGTCACTGTCATCCAAAGTTGATGGAGGCGGTTCGGGAGCAGCTGGAGAAGGGAACCGCGTTCGCCGTGTTGAATGAGATAGAGGTGAAACTGGCTGAGAAGGTCTGTGAGATCGTTCCAAACGCGGACATGGTCAGGTTCTCAAACTCAGGAGCCGAAGCCACGATGCACGCCATCAGGATCGCTCGCGGCTACACCGGCAAAGACAAGATCATAAAGTTTGAAGGCTGCTACCATGGAGCGCACGACTACGTCCTCATGGGAGGCCTGGGGACACCAGCTTTAGGACCTCCAATAGCCCCCTTTAAGATAACATCGACATGGGGTATCCCGGAGGATACGCTCAGAACAGTCATACTTCTGCCCTGGAATGATCTATCGGTCGTCGAGAAGACCTTGAAGAGGAGATCCCATGAGATCGCCGCCATCATTACAGAACCCATCCTTATGAATATCGGCACCGTACTGCCTGAAGAGGGCTACCTGAAGGACCTCGAAAAACTCTGTGAAGAATACGATGCTGCCTTCATCCTCGACGAGGTCATTTCGGGGTTCAGGTTGGCTCCAGGAGGAGCGCAGGAATACTTCGACGTCAAACCCGACCTCGCAACATTCGCCAAGGCGCTAGGCGCCGGCTTCCCAATATCCGCGATAACCGGCAAGAAGAAGATCATGGAAGAGGTCGTGCCCGGAAAGATAATGCACGCTGGAACCTATAACGCAAACCCGCTCTGCGTGGCGGCATCATACGCAGCCCTGACAGAGCTAACGAAGAACAATGGAGCAGCATTCAAGCATCTGCATGAAGTTGGAAAGATGCTCCAAGACGGTCTGCAAGATGCCGTCGACAAGACCCACACAAAGGGTATAGTCCAAGGAGTAGGCGCTGGCGGTTGCCAACTCTACTTTACAGAGATGAAAAAGATAAGAAACTATCGCGACTTCTTCAGTTGCGATGCTGCCAAGTACATGAGGTTTCACAAGGAACTTTTGAAACGCGGAATCTACTTCCACCCGCAACAGTACGAGCATCTCTTCGTTTGCACCGAACATACGGAAAAGGAAATACAGACATGTATCGAAGCCGTCGAGCAGGCGTTACGAGCCCTAACATAGAATAGACGCCAAGGGTTTCAGGTACGCCTGTTCTATTTCGCCAAAGAAACGGCTGTGCCAAGACAAAGAAGGCTTATTAGTTCAATAGTACGGAGTGATTCAGCCAAGTGATGCCTAGTTCGGAAAGCCCTTTTGTCAAGTTTACAGGTGAAGCGACAAGGATAGTTGAGGAAGCAGAGAAGAGGGGAATAACTCTAAGAATCTTGGGCGCGACAGCTGTTAGGCTTCACTGTCGAAAATTTGGAACTCTACTTGACGTAATGGAACGTGCGCCGACAGATTTGGACTTCATGACCTATGCGAAATATAGGTCGGTTATGAGAGACTTCTTCGTCGAAATGGGTTACGTCCCCGACGACAGAATCATCACACTTCATGGATATAGAAGGCACATCTACCATGGAAAAGAAGACAAGGTTACAGTGGACGTTTTCTTCGATAACCTCGAATTCTGTCACACGATAAGATTTCAAGGACGGCTTGAGCTTGACAGTCCAACAATTACACTAGCTGATCTACTCCTAGCGAAGATGCAGATAGTAAGGTTGAACGAGAAGGACGTTAAAGACGTGATCGTGATGCTCAAGGAGCACGATGTTGGAGACGTGGACAAAGAGACAATCAACGCAGACTATATCGCGCGTACACTGTCAGATGACTGGGGATACTATTACACCTTCACCACGAATATGAATAAAGTGACGGCGTTTCTGAAGGAATTTCCGCTCCTTGACGAAGCCGGACGTGAGGAAGTGTTAGCCAGAACAGAGAAGCTGGTGAGCGTGATCGAGAGTTACCCAAAGACTCTCAAGTGGAAGATGCGTGCAAGAGTTGGGACAAGCCGCAAATGGTACAATGAGGTCGAAGACTTCGCTTGACGATTCCAAATTGGAAACCGATGATCACACGGTCGAGTTAGGAAACCGGGCGGCTAATGACCTCGTATAGGTGCGGCTTTCTATCTCGAAAGTAGTTGTATTTCTCTCTCTCGTATCGCATATCTGAGAGAACGAGCTTTGCCGTTATCATTTCTTCATCTCCGCCAGCCTCAGCTATCACCTCACCCTGAACCCCTATGATCCGACTCAGGCCGTAGAATGAACTCTTCAAGTCCGGGTCTTTCCCAACGCGGTTTGAAATGACTACTGCAATGCGATTTTCAAGAGCCCGCGCTGGGAAACTTGTTTCGAAGAGACGTTCAGGCGTACCGGGTACGCCCTGGGGCCAATCAGCGACCAAGTGGAAAAGGATTCTCGCCCCGCACAGGGCCATTACCCTGGCGGTCTCGGGAAACTCTAGGTCGTAGCAGATCAATATCCCTATCCGACCAAAGTCAGTTTCGAAAACAGGCAACTCGTTACCAGGAGAGAAGACGCTCTCCGTAGGTGGAAAGATATGCGTCTTTCTGTAAACCCCTTGAATCTCTCCGTTTCTGTTGATCAGAACAGCCGAATCGTAGAGCACATCAAGCTCTGTTCTCTCGGCTAATCCTACAATGACATAGAGACCATGTTTTCTAGCCTCAGCTGCGACTTGTTCAGTGCTCGGCCCTGGTACTGTTTCAGCTACCTTGTAGAATTTTTCTTTCAATGCGTAGCCGCCCGACAGGACAAGCTCTGGAAAGAGAACTATGTCGGCTTTTTCGGTTGCAGCCTTTTCAATCCAGTCGCAGACTCTTGATACGGTGTCGTTGACATCGTCATACACGACGTCCATCTGTACAGATGCAACAACGACCTGATTCTTTCCCCTGGAAGAGTTTATCAAGTACGTTTCACCGCGGGGATCGCAGTCCCAAGATGCTTTTTTTATTCGGCTTAGGATTTATTCTTGATGTTTCATCTTTTCTGGCCATTGTGGTTTGGTTATACACACCGGCCAAGCATAGCAACCTACAACTACTTTGGGCCAAATGGTGGGGTGGCTCTCCTACAGATCTAGCGGCAGTCGCGGCTCTAGCCTAGGGCTCAAATACCGCTCTCTCGGTATCTATTCTGTACATTCAAAGAGCGTTGAAGAATGAGGGAAGGGTGTACTAGATCGCTTCTACTATAGGCATCGCTGTTTCGTACTTCTTTACGTACTGTGCGACTTCCTTGAACGCCTCAATGTGTCGTTCAATATCTTCTTTTGTATGGACGACCGAGATGGTCCATTGTTCGTCTGGAGATGGTCCGGCTGGTAGTATCCCACGATTCATCATCGCGAATAGGTAAGCGAACCATTTCCCCACGTGGCACTCTTGGAAGCTTCTCCAGTCCGTTAATGGTTTTGAGGAGAACGCAACCGCGCCGCTAAGTCCTGCTTGAGGGACTTGTGCGACAAGGCCTTTGTCTTTGATAATGTCTTGGTATCCTTTTGCCAAGGTTTCGCATAGCCTGATCGCCCTATTCATCGCGTCTCTTGTAAGTACCTTCGACAGTGTCGCGATTCCGGCTGCAACACATAGTGGATTCGCGTTGAATGTGCCTGCGTGGCTTACCACGCCTCCTACGATTGTCTCCATTATCGCACGTTTTCCTCCGATAGCTGAGATTGGCACTCCCCCTCCAATCGCCTTACCCAGCGTGGCGAGGTCAGGCTTCACGTTGACGTATTCTTGGATTCCACCGTAGAATTTTCCACATGTCTTTATCTCGTCGAATATCAGAATGAAGTTGTACTCATCCGCAAGCTTCCTCAAACCCTCGAGAAAGCCAGGCTTAGGAAGAATGAAGCCCATGTTCATAGGAATAGGCTCAAGGATCATCGCGGCTATGTCTGAACTGTTCCTACGGACTATCTCTTCAACCGCTTCTAAGTCGTTAAACGGCGCAACTAAGGTATTCCTATAGACTGCTTCTGGGATCCCTAGAGATGCGGGCACTTGGTTTGGGTAACGTGGATGTCCAGCCTTGGCTCGTGACGGTTTGACGCTCACAAGTACAGCGTCGTGTCCACCATGGTAGCCTCCTTCAAACTTGACAATTTTAGTTCTTCCCGTGAAGCTTCTAGCGAATCGAATGGCGTACATAGTCGCCTCGGCGCCCGTGTTAGACAGTTTTACCTGATCTAGGCCAAACCTTTCGCACAACATCCTTGCATACTTAGGCGTCTCTTCCCATTCAAATCCATAGTCCGTTCCCCTCTTGATTTGTTGATTCATTGCTTCAGCGACTATAGGGTGGCTGTGTCCCGACACCAGAGCCCCAAACCCCATGTTGTAGTCGGTATACTCGTTTCCATCCACATCCCACAGCCTTGTTCCTTCTGCACGGGTGAAGTACATTGGATAAGGGTCGGCGTACCTATACGTGCTATGCACACCAAACGGCACATCAATCTTCGCACGCTCGAACAATGCTTTGGACTTAGGCGTCTTCTCCACGAACCTCTTCATTTCAACATCTTCAAACTGGCTCAATAACATCATCCCGGAGCTAAAGTCCCTATGGAAATTCATATATAGTTTATGGATTTTCTCGACTGTTTTCGTAGGAAAGATGAATGGTCTGTACGTTTCTTCCAGAACAATCCTAATGTTGGTAGCAACGTCTTCAGATACGTCATCTTTCCCCGTCATCCTCTGGCGAATAGGGAGAGCTACCGAAGTACTGTGTTCGTAGCGACTGGTTCAATGCGAGTCTATATGAAGAACATCTCAGGATTTTCCTTGACCTCGCGTATGAAGTCGCCTATGAGCATGTCAAGGCTGCTGAATCTGGGTCTCCAGTTAAGTTCCGTTTGAACTCTTCTTGTATCAAGGTGCTTTGGCCAAGTATCAACCATGGCCGTTATCAATGGGTCGGGGCGAAAGGCTATCTCAGCTTTTGGAATATGCTTCCTCACGCAGCTCGCAATCTCAGTAGCCGTGGGGCTTGGGCTTAGGCTTGAAACGTTGTAGATCCTACTCTTCAACCTGGGTATATTTTCAAAAGCTATCGTTGTAACTTCAGCTACATCCTTAACGTAGACTATCGGCATGACGTCTTCTTTCCGGACGTTGACCTCGTAGGGTTCTCCCTGAGCCGGCTTTTGAACCATGAGCGTTGAGTAGGCGGAGCCGCCGCCATCTCGTCTTCCAGGCCCTATGATCGATGCATATCTAAAAGCCACGAATTGTATTCCGTACTTCCTGTGGAACCATAGTCCGATCATCTCTCCAAACTGCTTCGAGATACCATACAGAGTTTCCGGGATCGTATGTTCGTCTTCTCTTGCGTTCTCTGATGCGTCCGGCCCGTATGCAGCGTCGCTACTCGCGAAGACTACACTGTTCACTCCCGCATCTCGAGCCGCGTTGAGAACGTTCCAAACCCCTTCAACATCAACCTTGAACCCTAAATGTGGGTTGAGCTCTGTTTCAACCGATAAGAGCGCAGCATAATGCGCCACAACGTCTACGCTATGTCTTTTGAGTGTTTGCGTCAGTTGCTCGCGGTCGGTTATGTCGGCCCTAACGATGACGCTTCTTCCTTTGATGTCTTTGATCAGTTTTCCGTTAACGTTCAAGTCCATCAATACGACGTTATAATCGCGTTCCAGCAGAAATCTAGCGAGATGTGACCCTACGAAGCCGCATCCACCAGTTATTAGAACAGTTGACAAGGCAGCTTTTCACTTCGTTGCCTTTTCATGATTCCAGCAGCGCTTTACTATCTCTGTTTCACCGTCAACAGTTTGCAGATGTTTGGAAAGCGTTCCAGCTCCTTGTGTGGAAAATAAAGCGCTTTCATAAACTCTTCTTGAAAGTCTCTCTCCGCAGCCAACTCCAAGTATCTCATTTTCCTCACCACGTTATACGCTGTCTTTCTGATCTCCTTAGACATTAAAGCCATCCTTGCCCCCGATCCAGCCGTGTTGCCCACAAATTCGAACCTGTCGGTTGGAGCGTCGGGAAGCATACCTATGGTGCGTGTACTTTCCGGGTCTACATACGTTCCGAAGGCTCCAGCCAAAAACACTCTAGCTATCTCATTTGTCTCAACGCCAACCCGTTTCATGAGGATTGATGTGCCAGAGTAAATAGCTGCTTTCGCAAGCTGTATCTCGTTAATATCATGCTGAGAGACAACTATCTCTTTTCCGGCTCCCGCTTCGTCGGGCTTGGCTAAGACGTAACTGAGAACCTTGCCTTCACGTTTCAGCCTCGGAATATCCAATTCCTGATCTATCTTTCCCGTCTTGTCTAGTATTCCAACCCTAAACAATTCAGCTACAGCGTCTACTATACCTGAACCACATATTCCTTCAGGCTTCGCTTCATCAATCACGCGATACGACGGCTCGAGTGTTTTGGGGTCAATCCAAACTCTCTCGATAGCGCCGGTTGAAGCTCTCATCCCATGCCTTATGTGGGCGCCTTCGAAGGCTGGTCCAGAAGCTGCTGAACAACAGATCATAGAATCACGATTACCTAGAACGATCTCGGTATTTGTTCCTATGTCGACTAGAAGCGACATCTCGGCCGTTTCAAAGATTCCTGTGGCAAGTATGTCCGCAACCGCATCAGCCCCCACAAAGCCTGCGATAATGGGATACGAGTAAACATACGCGCCTGAGTTTACTTCTAACCCAACCTCTTTTGTACGAACGTCAAGTGGAGATTGCACAGCTGGCGGATAAGGTGACAGGGAGACAAACTCAGGCTTTATGCCAAAGAAGATATGATGCATACCAGTGTTTCCAACCACAACCATGTCGTAGATGTCTTCACGGTCTATCCCGATGGCTCTTAGAGCGTCACTTACAAGTCTGTTTACCCCGCCAACTACCGCTGCTTGAAGGTCAATGAGTTTTTCCGGCTCTCTCATAGTGTAGGAGATCCGACTGATTACATCCTCGCCGTACGGAATCTGCGGGTTCATCATCGAGGTCGCAGCAACTACGGAACCATTGTTCAAGTCGACTAAATATCCGGCCAGCTTAGTAGTCCCGATATCAACTGCAAATCCGTAGCACTTACCCGTCGTGTCGCCCGGGTCGACGTCGATAATCACTTTACGATCCTTGAGTGCAGCTGTCACTGTCCAGTTCTTGTCTCTGAGTACTCCAGGGAGTTTTTTTAAAGTCTCATAGTTAGCAGATATGTCTTCAAGATGATACTTCGACTTCAACGCGGCTTGGAGACGTTCGAAGTCGGCCGTAACATCTTGCAGGGTGGGAACTGGTAGTTCTACGACATGTTTCGAAATGGAAGGGCCCAATGGGACTTTTCTCTCTATCCCAAGCACAGAGAGTCGTTGGCGTCTAACCTGGCTCTCTCTCGGAATCTCGACCAACAGGTTTCCGGCAGCTTTGACTATCATCTGACATGCAAGTCTATAACCATCATGGATCTCCGCCTCGGTTAGAAACTTCGTCTCTAACTCTGTCAGGCCACTTAGGAGTTCCCTGCCCTCGACAACGATGACCCGGCACTTGCCGCAGAGCCCTCTTCCTCCGCAGAAAGCTTCGCTTGCAACTCCTGCTGACCTCGCAGCGGAGTAAAGGGTCTCTCCGATCAGAACGCTAACCCGTCTGCCAATGGGTTGAATCGTTACGTTTGCCCTGGGCAAGGCTGTCACTAGAGCCGTATCTTCCAAAGAGTAGACGGAAATGTCTATCTCAGCTTCTGCATATATGTGAGGAAAAAATATAAGCCGTATCATTTGCTTGTTCGTGAAAGAGGTTAGAGCGTTTGTCTTCGGTTGAAATATCCTTTGAGGAGTTTCAGAGGCTTGATATTCGGATAGGAACTATAGTTAACGTGGAACGTATCCCAAGGACCGAGAAACTATACAAGATCCTCGTCGACGTGGGAAGCTACGGAACCAGACAGACCGTGGCAAGTCTAGCGCCATACTACGCGACAGAGGAATTGAAGGGTAAGAGAATAGTGTTCCTATCCAATTTGAAGCCGGCCAAATTCTCAGGAGAGTCTTCTCAAGGAATGCTCCTAGCCGCTGAGGAGGGTGGCAAGGTTTCACTGCTCTCACTGGACAGGGATATGCCCAACGGCGCAAGGGTTAGATAGCCAAAAAGTCAACATGGCTCCTAGTGACAAAGGTCAACAGTTGGATTTCGCAATGATCAAGAGATGTTCTTAAGCGTCCCAAGAGAAAAGATATTTGATTACACGATTCGATAGATCGTGA
>Ga0209725_1001679_pt1 | contig 12387 bp, 12 predicted proteins | sample I18A1metaG_FD_184145 | JGI IMG/M metagenome (GOLD analysis project Ga0209725, IMG submission 184145) | Lake sediment bacterial and archeal communities from Gulf of Boni, Indonesia to study Microbial Dark Matter (Phase II) - ​I18A1 metaG... | ecosystem: Environmental > Aquatic > Freshwater > Lake... | reverse complement strand
TCATATTCAGGAGTAGTCGCCAACACATAAGTGAGCGGCACCGTCTGTTGCGAAGACTTCTCTGTGAGAACGTACGATGGCTCGTACACATAGTAGATGGTGTAGTTGTAAGGATAGGGAGGATATGGAGGATAGGAGTAGGGATAGGAGTAATCATAGTACGGATAGTACGGCCAATAGTACTGTGGCGAGTAGTAGTAAGTGGTAGTCTCATCCCACGTTTCGGTCACTGTTCCAATCATTGCGCTTCTCTGAGCATTGACAGGCACGATCACAGCAAGCGTTGTCTGCCACGTGTCGCCTGAATGGACCCGCTGATCCTTCAAAACCGTCGCACTGGCTGTTTTCGTCAGTTGTTTGTCCACGTAGGCGAAGATCTCAATTGATAGACTACTGACCTTCTTGTCCGCCTTTGCGGTCGTAATCGCAGACACTGTGATGGTCTTGCCTGGGTCCGCAGACTCTGGGAAGGTGAATTGAATCGTCAGGTGATCACTTGAGATCACGGCGTTCGTTTCAGATGCTGTTGTACTTGACGGCGTAGTATCCGGTGACGGTTCCACAGCCGGAACCGTGCTGAAGCTGTTCATGTAATTTGCGTTCACAGCCGAAGGCGCCCACATCTGCGCGCCTTGGATCGCCAGGAGCGAGAGTATCAGCGCCGAGGCGACAAGTGGCAGCCAAGGCCTATCAGCTGGCCGCGTCCTCGTGAGCTTCGTCCTTTCCGGTTCTGGACACCATCGCCATGTGCTTTGACGCTTGTCCTTCATGTTGACTCTTCCACCATTGCCTTGAACAGATTGTCCGCCAAGTGAGAAGGGCTTACCTTGGCCTTGTCTCGAGGGAGCGGAATTCCGCGCTCCTCACTCTCCCTTATGAGAGCCTGCCTACAGCTCTCAAGCTTCGAGCAGTCTGAGCAGTCTCCCTCACCTTTGTACCATACCTGAATTCCGTTAGCCACCGAGAATGTGACGAGAACGTCCTTCTTCCACGTTGGACTATATCCCAAGAGAAAGCCCTTCTTCGGGTCAATCCCGTGAATGTCAAGCCTATGGAGCTGCGCGGCGTCGGTGAGTGCGCGTGAAATCTTGGCGTCTATGGCGTTGAAGGTCTTGTTCGTGGTCTGTGGCGTAACTCCGATCTTTCGTGAAACCTCTGCCTGCGTGAGCCCCTGTCTGCGAAGGCTCCAAAAACTCAGCTGTTTGTTGGTAAGGTATCCGGCTCGCATCATATCCTATGCCAACTTAAGGCTATGTAAGCCTAATGGCACCTATAACTCTTCTCATGCACTCGCACAGAACCCGACCGACATACACGCGTCAAGTTCCGTCGAACTCTTCCTCGCACGCCGTCCCTGAGAGAAGAGCCGCGAAGTTTCGGCTGAGCGTGCTGGGTTTCATCGACAAGCCTTTAAGCCCCCGCCGAGTGGAGGAGAGTTCGGCGAACAGATTGGCAATCGTAGGCTACGAATGGCTAATCGTGTTGGCAATCATCGTGGTATTGTTTGTATGGGGGCCGCAGAAGCTCCCTGAATTTGCCCGGTCAATAGGACTGGCGCGGAAGGAGATCGACAAGGCGTACAAGGAAGCAACTAGCCCGACTTCGACACCCGCTGCCACAGAGTCCGACCCGTTGATCGAGGTCGCGAAAAAGCTGGGCATCTCGACCGAAGGAAAGACAAGAGCACAGATCTCAGACGAAATCGTGAAAGCGAAAAGCTCGACTTGACCTGACCAGGCGCGGTCAAAGTCTGGACATAGTCGCGGCATCCAACAGCTAATTTATCCCTCTCCCAGAGGCTTGAAGCGATCTCTTGAGGAGAGTGGAAGACACGCCCGAACCCGAGAAGGCAAGCAGTGCAACGATGCCTTTCTGGGATCACGTGAATGAACTGGCGAAGCGTCTGAAGATCGTCCTCTATGTCTTGGTCGCTAGCACAGTTCTCTTCATGGTTCTTCCGTCCGACCTCAGTTTCCTCAGGAACCCCCTTCAATTCTACGATCCACTTGTGGCGCTTATGCTGAGACAGATAAGGGCGCAGATGTTGCCGCCGACCGTCAAACTCATTGGATATGAGGTGACCGCTCCGATGGAACTCTATCTTGTCGCGTCATTCGTCTTCGGGTTTGTCGTATCGGTTCCTGTCCTCGCGTATGAGATCTATCGATTCATTGACCCGGCGTTGTACCCCCAAGAACGGCGCGCGGTCTATCCCTTCGTGCTGTCTTTTACGGTGCTCTTTGTGGTGGGGGCCACCTTTGGCTACTTGATCCTGACACCATTCATGATCTGGGCGCTGTTCCCGTTCTTCACAGCAGTCGGTGCCGAACAAATAGTCTCAATTATCGATTTCTACACCATGGTATTCGTCTCAACGATCATCAGTGGTCTCATCTTCACTTGGCCGGTATTCTTCGTCCTCCTCGTTCGATTCGGCATCTTGCAGACGTCTATGATTCGGAACAATCGGAAGTACGTCTATGCGGCAATGTATATCGTCACTGCTTTTGTGACGCCGGACGGAGGTCCGCTCGCAGACGTGATGCTTTTCCTTCCAATGTTGGTGCTCACAGAGACCGCCGTATACGTCGCAAGACGTTACGAGAAGTCCCAGCCGACTATCTTCACAGCGAGCAACACTGGCACGCGTTGCAAGTTCTGTGGCGCGCAAGTTGAAGCTGGAAAAGCCTTCTGTGATGCCTGCGGAAAGGCGCAGCTGTGACCCAAGATTCTGTACTTTGACGTGGGCGTAGCAAGAGCTAAGTATGGTGCGGCTACTCTAGGCTGCCGATCGCTTGCCGGAGGACGTTTTGTGGGAAGGCTACGGTTCATTGGCGGTGCGCTCGGAATCATTGCTGGGTTCTTCGTTTACCAGTACGGTTTCTTCCTGATCTTGAATCTCTGGCCCGACCTGTCTAGCTGGAGCTTGGCTTTGGTTCCTTGGATCGGATCGCCCTCAGTCATGGGAGCCACCCTTCAGCTGGTCGGAGGAGCGATCGCTATTGCTGGCTTGTTGTTTTGTATTGCGTGGATTGTGTCACAGCCAAGCCAGAAAGTAGCTCTTAGGGAAGCGCCTAGAAGGCCAGAGCCAGTCATACAGGCTGCTGCATCTGAACGAAGATGCAAGTTCTGTCAGGAGGCTATCGAACCTGATGCGGCCTTTTGCCCGAAATGCCAGCGTGCGCAAGTTTAGTTTCCGGATGCCGGCGCGAGGGTAATGCAGGCACATGACTCTGCGGCAAGCGAACTGAGGCGGATCTATCTCTCCGTGTTCTTCGCCTCGATCGGCCTAGCTTACGTCTATCTGATCCCTGCGTTTGCTGAGGCTCTCGGCGCAGACTACCTTCAGTTGGGTTTCATTGGAACGGTCCGGTCTTTGCCATATATGTTTCTCCCTGCAATCGTCGGATATCTTGGTGACCGGTTCGACAGGAGCCGCCTTTACTTGCTTAGCATATTCGCAACGGGCGCAGCAATGCTAGTGCTTGCTTGGACGCGTACGATCAACGGCATAGTCTTAGTCCAAGTGCTGCTAGGGATCGGCTTCTCGTTGTTCTGGCCCCTGTCCGAGGCGTTGGTCTCAGATGCAGCTCCTCTGCGCAGACGCACGGCTGCCATGGGAACGTATGGAGTAGCTTGGGCTTCTGGTTTCCTGATAGGCCCACTGTTCGGCGGTCTCATTGCCGACAGAGCCGGATTTCAAACTTCTTTCCTTGTCGCCGGCATAGTCGTATTGATGACCGCAGGAGCTTCGGTCGCCGCAATTCATAGATCAGGGAAACGCGGAGAAAGTCACCAAAGGGGCACTTTTGCCAAGACAGGAATGGGGCTCGTATCGAATCTCCTGCCCGTCCTCTTGGCCCAGATCCCTTACGGAATCGTGTTCGCTTTCATCGCTTCAATCTTCCCCGGGTACGCAATCCAATCCGGACTGACACCATTTGAGGTAGGAATCCTTGTTTCAAGTTTCAGTTTCGCAAGAATAGTCATGTTCTCATTGTCAGGAACGTTTGAGAGGTTCGGCGAAAGAAAAAGCGCCGCACTTGCTTTTGTGGCGATGGCACTTGTGCTGATCCTGATTCCACTCAACGGGAGTCTACTTGCGCTATTGGCGGATATGTGCGCGCTGGGGTTCTGCATTGGCATAATCTATCCACAAACAGTCGGATACATATGCAAACACGCCCCGTCCGCAAGCCTAGGATTCGCAGTGGGACTGTACGAAACAATTTTCGGCATAGGTTTCGCGATCGGACCTATTACTTCTGGTTTTGTTGCGCAAAGCATTAGCCCAAATCTGGCATACCTAGTTCTTGCAGCAATTGCGGTTTCGGCGATTCCCCTGTTGCTGCTTTCGAAAGGAAATAGCATCGAGCAAATCGCGCGAACCGGCAAAAAGGCGCCCCGCGCCTGACAGAGACCTGGGATGATTCGTCCATTTTGCTTTTGTGCTGCAATGTTCTCCGAGCTGCGCAAAAACCGACGGAGGTGAATCGTTTGGTTTTTCATCCCGGCCCTGTTCTCATCTTGTTCGGCTTGGTTCGTGTTGTGCTAGGTGTGGTCATTGCGATCGTGCTGTTCTATGTACTCGTCAAGCTTGCCGGATTGGCGCAGGCGATGACCGAGGCCAAGCGGGCAGCAACTCGGTCGGCCGCCTTTCAAACGGAGGCTACGTCTACAAGGGCAAAGGTCCTCAAGTGAAGTTCGAGACCGTATCCCTTCCTTTTTCATCTCTTCTTGATTCGTCTTTCACGATCGCATGAAATCCTCGATTCTGTTGGCCGCTTCGTCAATGACCTTGTGCGGTGGTAGGAACACGACCCTGAAATGCCCTGTGCCGTAGGTTTGATCGAACCCCGAGCCATTGACAACCAAGACCCCAGTTCTCCTAACAAGGTCGACCGCGAAGTCCTTATCGGATCTCCATCGTCCGCTCAATGACAGCTTCGGAAAGAGGTAGAATGCGCCCCTCGGGGTAGTGCAAGAGAGTCCCTCAATCGATCGAATTCTCTTCAGGAAATGGTCTCTCCGCTCCTTCAAATCGCGAGTCATGCTCAGAATGTGTTTCTGGGACCCCTTCAGAGCTCGTACCGCAGCATATTGAACGGGCGTTACTGACGATATGCGTATCCGGCTCATCTTCCCGACCGCTTCCTTCAGTTCATCCAGAACGCTCGTGGGATCGTGAAAGTACATGTAGCCAAGTCGCCAGCCGGTCATCACGTAGGTCTTTGAGAATCCGTTCAAGCCGACTACGGGTGTGTCCTTCGCAAGAGCCGCTGTGCTTGCAAATCTCGAATCATACACCAGTCTGTCGTATATCTCATCCGAAGTCACAAGGAGCTTGTATTCAGCGGCGATATCCAGCATCTGTTTCAGCGTCTTCTCGTCGTACAGTGACCCCGTGGGGTTGTTTGGATTGACGATCACCAGTGTACGGGTTTTCTCAGTTATCTTGTTGCGGAGATCCTCCAGATCCGGAAGCCAGTCATTATCTTCGACCGTCCTATACGCAACCGGGGTTCCGCCGAAGAGCTTCACGAACGAAATGTAAGGAGGATAAGTGGGTCCTGGCACTAGTACCTCGTCGCCAGGCTGGACCAAAGCGCCCATCAGGAATTGGATTCCCTCGGAGATTCCTGAAGTGACAATGACGTCTTCGTCTGAGAGCGGCACTGAGTTGATTTTCTTCTCTTTCTCCGCGATTGCCTCTCTGAGAGCTGGAACGCCTTCTGAGGAGGCGTAGAAGTTGTATCCAGCGTCAGCGGCTTTCGCGAGAGCTTTTCTGATGTGAACTGGAGTCTCGAAATCAAACTTTGCCGGATCGCCGATGTTGAGATAGATTACTTTCTTGCCCGACTTCTCGACTTCTCTAGCGATTCCGAGCATGTCCCTGATCGCGTACTCGATTCCGCGGGCTCGGTCCGTAACGCACACTTCGCCCGTAGCCAATGTGTCGCACCGTTACTGAGCAACCGCGACCTTGTACTTGATAGTTTGTGTCGCGCACGTCGGTTTTGTCGTTCGCTCAGCAAATCTAATTGAGATCTTATGCACCTCGACAGCAAAAACAAGACATAGAAGGGAGTAAGGAATACTCGACCGAAAAGAGAAGCAGCCTCGCACCCAACTCCGCGCCGTGTCAGTAGTTTGTGTGCTATTCTTCATTGTCTACACTGGGAATTCCCTATGGTTGAGCCTATTCCCCAATCACCTACTAAGGCTTGGAATGGATCCACTACTAATCGGCCTGACGCTGATGTTGTATAATGCATCACTCAGCATCACCCTGTTACCCTCAGGCCGGCTTTCGGACAAACTGGGTAGACGACCGCTCATCGTTGCGGGATCATCGCTGCTCACCTTCAGTACACTCTGGCTCAGCGTGAGCACTCAAACTTGGATGATGCTGCTGGCTGTTGTCGGAGATGGAATAGCGCTAGCCCTCTTGGTTCCTTCAGGAAATGCGCTGATCGCCGACCTTGCACGTGGCCGACGCTCAGGATTCGCCTTTGCGGTGTACCAGATCGCCACGCTCATAGCGGCTGTGATCGGTTCGTTCTCTGCAGGCGCACTCGCGGAAAGTATAGGATTTCCAGGTATGTTTGCGTTCAGTGCAGTGCTGGCAGCAGTTGCCGCGGTGCTTGGGTATCTCATAGTTCCTGAGACACTGACAAGCAAGATGAGCGGCTACGCTTCTACGGTCAGTGAAAGTCTGCGCACATCGGTCTCCGGGACGGCGAGACTATTGCGGTCGAATAGGGAGCTTGCACTTCTCACAGCCGCCTTGGTGATTCATGCGATCGGTTTCTCGATCATCAATCCCTTCATTCCACTCTTCGCTGAGAAAGGCATCCATCTCAACATTGCCGAAGTGGGCATCACGATCAGCATATGGAATGCTGGCATAGCGATGGCGCAAATCCCGTCAGGTCACCTAACTGACCGTTTTGGCGCTAAGCCTTTGCTCTTGATCCACTTCGTTCTCTCAAGTTTCAGCTGGGCGATCTATGCAATGTCTTGGAGCCTCGAATCCGCGATTGCCACCGCATTGTTCTTAGGAGTTGTAGGCGCACTGGACATGCCTGCTAGGCGCACAATGATGATCGAATACGCAACGGCCAAGGCGGGCAAGGCCACAATAATCGGTTCCCTTGATGCTATCACAGGAACGGTTGGAGTGATCGGACCCGTGATCGGCGGACTTGTATGGGCACAAGTAGGCTATGCAGCTCCCTTTCAGCTCGCTAGCATCGTAAACGCTTTCGCATGCATGCCGCTGATTACGGTCATGCGAAAAGTTACTCCCCATCGGGCTGAGTCGCATTCGTCGTAGGTGCCGACCAAGTGACGGGCTTTGCCATGAATGAGAGAAGCGTCTCAATCGATTCGCGAGCATGGACGAGACTTCAGGAAGAGATAATCACTTGCACACTCTGCCCAAGACTAGTCAGATATCGCCAGAAGATCGCCCGCCAGAAGAAGAGACAATTCATGAACTGGGAATACTGGGGAGCGCCACTTCCGGGCTTCGGGGGCACTCAAGCTGAGTTGGTGATACTGGGACTGGCTCCGGCAGCGCACGGTGGCAACCGAACTGGACGCATGTTTACTGGAGACGGGTCCGCAAGTTTTCTCATGCGAGCCCTGCACGTAGCGGGGTTTGTGAATCAACCGACGTCTGAGCACAGGCACGACGGTCTAGAGATGAGAAACGCGTTCATGACTGCGGTGGTTCGCTGTCCACCTCCGCAGAACAAACCATCTGCAAGTGAAATCAGGAACTGCAGTCGCTACCTTGACATGGAACTTGCATTACTACGGCATGCCCGTGTGGTCTTAGCGCTTGGTCGTGTGGCCTTCGAAGGATACCTTGACCATGCCAAGCGCCTTGGGGCCCGGATTGTGGGCATGAAGTTCAAACATGGTCAAGTCTACCGCTTGTCTCGCGGTCTTCCGGTTCTGGTCGCATCGTATCATCCCAGTAGGCAGAATACTCAGACAGGAAGACTAACAACTGCGATGATGGATCACGCTTTGGCAACTGCGAATGCGGTTCTACTGGAAGCAGAACGGTGAACGAATCGGTCCTTTCTCAGCTCCTTGAACAGATCAAGGGGGATTTCTCGAGTCGCTTGTTGATTCATGTTTGAGGGTGCTGGCTCACAAGTCTTTTATAGAGTCCGAAAGATGTCTGCAATCTTGTTCGCGTGGTCAGCATGGAACCGTCAAAGAAACCACTGAACCTTCTAGTCAAGAAGCTGAACTCGGACATCTGCATAAGACTGAAGAATGATATTGAGTACCGCGGCAAGATGATCGATTGTGACAGCCACATGAACATAATTTTGGACGGAGCAACCGAGTACAGGAGCAACTCTCCTACGGCAAACTTTGGAAACCTCATTCTGCGGGGAAGCAATATTCTCTACGTTTGTGTTGACCAAGCGCGTCAGTAAAGGTAAGAAAGCTCATCGCAATCCGTTGCGACATTGCTCATGGAAGATGCTCTACGGGCATGGATAAGGTAGTCCTCCAACTCTGAGCCCAATGAGGAGCGATCCTCATGCTTGTCACCATTTGATCCTCTCTTTAACGCCGCTTTCAGCAATGCTAAACAGCCTGGTTAGCGTCTGACATCAATGGCAATCTGGACCGGAGCCTACGGCGAATGCTCGACACTCAATACGAGTCAGAACGTCAGCGGCAGGCTTGTCAGGAGATCGCGCGTAGGCTCCTGCTCGATCAGAGAGAAGCTTATGCCGCAGAGGAAATCAAGCTGGCTGTCGCCAAGAAATACTGTCTGAGCAGCATTCCTCGCAATTCCGACATTCTAGGTGTGGTCCGAGCTGAGGAACGACAAGCCCTTTCCGCAAAGCTCCGACTCAAGCGCGTTAGGAGCGTTTCGGGGGTCCACGTGATTGGTGTGATGGCAGCACCCCAACAATGTCCGCATGGCAGGTGCGCATACTGCCCCCAAGAGGACGATGCACCAACCAGCTACACCGGATACGAGCCCGCTGCGATGCGTGCAAGACAGAACAATTTCGATCCTTACGCCCAACTCACCAGCCGGCTTATTCAACTGCACGCGATCGGCCACCGAGCCTCTAAGGTCGAGATCGTTGTCCAAGGGGGCACCTTCCTCGCCAACCCAGAGACGTACCAGCAGCATTTCGTGAAACGATGCATGGATGCCCTCAACGGCAGTGAGAGCCCTTCCCTAGATGAAGCCAAAAGCAGAGCCGAGTCAAGCGTGATAAGGAATGTTGGGCTGACATTCGAGACCCGACCGGATTGGGCGCGTGAGAGCCACGTTGATCTGATGTTATCGTACGGTGCGACACGAGTTGAGATAGGAGTCCAGACACTCGACGACGAGATTCTTCAACTCGTGGGACGAGGGCACACGACGCGAGATGTGGTCGAGTCGTTTCGAGTAGTGAAAGACGCTGGATTCAAAGTCGTCGCGCATATGATGCCGGGGTTACCGGCTTCAACTCCCCAAGGTGATCTGGAGGGCTTCAAGAGGCTGGTCTCTGATCCCGAGTTACGGCCTGACATGTTGAAGATCTATCCATGTCTTGTTGTGCGCGGAACGAGGGTTTTCGAGTGGTGGAAAAACGGAGCATACGCACCGCTTGACACTGAAGATGCCGCAGCCCTGATCGCTAGCGTTAAGGAGTTCATTCCGCCGTGGATGCGAATAATGAGAGTGCAGCGCGAAATACCCGCCAGGCTCATCCTGGCAGGGCCGAACAAGGGAAACCTGCGAGAACGTGCCCTTGGACTGCTGGAGGAGAAAGGAAGACGCTGCCGGTGCATTCGGTGCAGAGAAGTAGGTCACAGGAGAATGAAGGACAACGTGGAACCAGCCATCGAGCAGGTGAGCCTCATCAGGACAGTCTACGAATCATCTGCTGGCAGTGAGATTTTCTTATCCGAGGAGGATCTTACAACTGACACGCTGATAGGGTATCTTCGTCTCAGAATTCCATCCGAATATGCTCACAGGACCGAGATCACTTCAGGGCCATCTTCGATTGTGAGGGAACTTCATGTATACGGGCCAGTCGTTCCAATCGGAGAGCATGATCAAAACGCTTGGCAACACAAAGGCTACGGGATCTCACTCCTCCAAGAGGCTGAGAGGCTATCGAAGGAGGAATATGATGTCAGGAAGGTCGTTGTCCTAAGCGCGCTCGGGACCAAGGAATACTACATGCGTGCCGGCTATACGCGGGACGGTCCATACGTCAGTAAGCATTTGTACTGATGCCCGGAGCCCACGCAGGTTTTAACTGTAGGCCAGCTCTGAGGTATCGAGATATTCGTGCTGGGTGAACTGCGGATGCACGAGTTGGCAGGTTACAAAGGGCGAGTTCTTGATCTAATCAAGACTGCTGGCGCCAACATTGGAGACATAGTGAAACTGACGAGAGACGGGAAATCTGTTGAGGGCCTGCTCATGCCGCGAACAGTCGGTAGGAATGAGAATCATGTTGTCCTGAAACTTGGAACGGGCTACAACGTCGGAGTGAGGGTGGATGAAAGTACGCGTATTGAGGTGGTTGGTACCGGCGCCAGGCCAGCTCTCTCGAAGCCGCCGAGACCTGCTTCCAAAGGTCTCCCTAAGGTGACGATCTTCAGCACAGGGGGAACGATCGCGAGCCGCGTAGACTACAGGACAGGAGCGGTTGAGCCTGCCCTAACGGCTGAGGATTTGTACAGTTTCGTTCCTGAATTGGCATCGGAAGCTGATGTTGAGACAAAGGTTCTCTGCAATCTCTTTAGCGAGAATTTCACTGCGAGGAATTGGAAGGAGATAGCGGAAGCGGTCCGAGACGAGATTCGATCGGGAGTCTCGGGAGTCGTAGTCGCTCAGGGCACGGACACTTTGGGATATTCAGCGTCGGCGCTCAGTTTCGCGCTTCCGTCAACCCCTATCCCTGTGGTCTTGGTTGGGGCGCAGAGGTCCTCGGATAGACCAAGCTCAGATGCGGCCACGAACCTGATCGGAGCGGTAAGCGTCGCAGCAAGAGCACCGTTCGCGGGCGTCTTTGTGGTCATGCACGAATGGATGTCAGATGATACCTTGTTGGTGCACAAGGGGACGAAAGTTCGCAAGTGTCACACCAGCCGACGAGACGCGTTCAAGTCGATAAGCGCTACGCCGATGGCCCGGTTTCACATTGAAACAAGGAAGCTAGAGATGTTGGAGGCCCACTATTCGGCGCGCGGCTCATCAGAAATAGTCTGCAAACCTAACTTCGATGATCGTGCCGCATTGGTGAAGTTCTATCCCGGCTTGGATCCTGGCGTGATTGATTGGTATGTCGCGAAGGGCTACCGCGGCCTCATCCTCGAAGGAACGGGCCTCGGACATGTGAGCGCGGCCTGTTTTCCCAGTCTTGCACGAGCTGTCGAGAGGGGATTGTTCGTCGGCATGACTTCACAGTGCCTCTGGGGAAGAGTAGACATGAACGTGTACTCAACAGGCATCGACTTGCAGAAGATTGGCGTTCATCCCATGGAAGACATGCTGCCAGAAACGGCGCTCATCAAACTCATGTGGGTTCTTGGCCAGACAGAAGATACCGCTAGGATCGCGGAAATGATGCGCACGAATCTGGCTGGTGAGATCGGCCCAAGGAGGCCGGAAGGCGGAGAGGATGGCGAAGCCCACTGACTACGGCTCGATAGGGCTCAAAGTGGGTATCGAGATTCATCGACAGCTGGATACTGAGCGGAAACTGTTCTGTGACTGCCCCACGACCATGTCAGAAGAGGAGCCGTGTGTTCGCTTCTTGAGGCGCCTTCGTCCTACGCAGAGCGAATTGGGCCAAGTTGACCCTGCAGCACTCTTTGAGTTTCAGAAAGGGCGAGCAGTACTTTACGAGGCTGGCGATTCCACGTCATGCCTAGTTGAGATGGATGAGGAACCCCCCAAGGATCTGAACCCTGAGGCTGTGGATGTTGCTCTTGCAGCTGCGATCCTGACCAACGCGGAATCAGTAGACGAGATCCATGTGATGAGGAAGATTGTGATCGATGGATCCAACACCACAGGATTCCAGAGAACATGCGTAGTCGCCATGAACGGATGGGTCACCGTCAACGGAAAGAGAATCTCGATTCAGCAGATCTCACTTGAGGAGGACGCAGCACGCAAGACTGCTGAATCTGGTCTCATCGTAAACTACCGAATAGACCGATTGGGCATTCCTCTAGTTGAGGTGTCCACAGGACCGGTGATTGGATCTCCTGAGGAGACAGAACGGGTCGCTAAGGCAATTGGTGACATTCTGAGAGACACCGGAAAGGTCAAGCGCGGCCTGGGGACAATCAGACAAGACCTCAACATCTCGATCAGCGACGGAGCGCTGA
>Ga0209725_1001678_pt1 | contig 12392 bp, 10 predicted proteins | sample I18A1metaG_FD_184145 | JGI IMG/M metagenome (GOLD analysis project Ga0209725, IMG submission 184145) | Lake sediment bacterial and archeal communities from Gulf of Boni, Indonesia to study Microbial Dark Matter (Phase II) - ​I18A1 metaG... | ecosystem: Environmental > Aquatic > Freshwater > Lake... | reverse complement strand
CTCCAAGGCTCTGCCCTGATCACGCGTTCATCAACAACCTCCTCAGTCGTAAGCACAAGCCTCCTTGAAGCTCTAGCCAAATCATAATCCATGATGGTAATGCCGTCGATCTGGGCGTTCCCGAATTTGTCGCACCGATCGACGTGAATGAAGGAGACATCCGGATAGCAAGCCGGGACCGCTAGGAGTCTGCGGCCGGTGTATGGACATTCTATCACTTTTGCCGCACTTTCCTTCATCGTGTCTGAGCCTAACATAGTGCGAGTAGGTATGAACGGGAGACCCATCCCGGCAGCTTTGAGCCGCCATTCGAACCCAGCATTACTCCACTCAACAACTCCAATTGTTCCACTTTCCACAGCGCGTCTGAAGGCTGGCGAGAGACCTCTGACCTCATGCCCTCCGGCATAGGCTCGATCAACTTTGCTGATGCATCCTCCAGCAGCCATAATCTCGACATCATGAACTCCGGGCTTAGCTGCCATCGTGAGGTTCCGTCTGCCTTGTCTTACTATCTCGTAGATAGCGCAGAAGGATGTCCTCACGTGCCCGAATCCTCCAAAAGCGATGTAGAGATCGTCTTTGACGTACTTTGAGACCGCTTCGCTCAAGGTCGTGGTCTTGTCGTCGAGAGATCGGTTCTTCTCTTTCAGTACCCATTCTCTGTGTTCCTCGGGATCAACCCTAGAGAGGAGTTCTCCCCTGCCTTCAGCCAAGATTTCCATCCAGTCCCACCGCCAGAATGATCGGTTCCATCAATTCTCAGAGGCAGTTGATTTAATGGTTGCCGTAATAGCAGTTGATGGGACACTCGTGGCTCAGAAATAGAGTCGCTGTCCGATATTGGTGGGGTCGCGGAGATTTGAACTCCGGATCACGTGGGATCTTTGACTAGGTCACCCAAGCCACGTAGCCTGTCCCAAGTTCTAGACCAGACTAGCAGACGACCCCAAACACATGCTCGGTGAGGAACTGTTGACTCTATATATGCTTTGCAGTTTGGCGCATGGTTTTGAAAGCGATTGGGCCAAAAGAAATCTAGGTCTGGACCACTTCCTTCTTGTCGAGCCTTTTTTGCCTCACTAGCTCGTGTTTCTTCTCGTGCTTCATGTGTTCGTAGTAGTGATCTATGCAGAAGAATTTCTTGCAGTAGATGCAGACTTTCCCTTCGATGTTGGTTCTGTGGCACCTATCGCATTCCTGAGATTCGGTGGACATAGCTCTCCGTCCTGAACACTTCTTCGAGAGATTTCTTTAAACTTTTCATAGGATCAAGCTGCTCTGGCGTTCGATTACATTGATTTGCCCGAAATAACTGAATTCACTATTCTGTAGGGCATTTTCTGGGTGGTGGGGCCGAGGAGAATTGAACTCCTGACCTGTGCCCGAGAGCGACATCAATTTCGCTTTCTACGGGTTTCTTCCCGAGCTCCTGAAGTTCTTCATCCTGAACGTCAGTAAACCCTTAGCATGGGCTTCTGGAGCCCGTCGTCACTCAGGCAACTGATACCTGGCTAGACTACGGCCCCACCAGAGGTACATGGATAATTCAGAGAAGTATTATGTTTTTCTCAACCTCAGAGCGGATTCGGTGAAATCAACTGATTGTGTTCTGCACGATGATTGATGGGGGCGAGAAATACTGATTGCGGATTCTAATGTCGTCGTTCTCAAAGTCTAGGGGTTGAACGGTGCATCGTGCCCAGGAATTATGAGTGTAGGCTTGAGGTCTGCTATCTTCTCTATGCTTCTTCTCGCTTCGTCAGGATCCGCGTTCGCAACTACGACCTGTGGTTCCCTCCTTTCTAGGAAGTCTCTCTTGACGTTTATCGAGTCTCCAGCGATGACCACAAGGCCGCTTTCAGTTTCGGCTACCACTGATATGCTCCCCAGTGTATGTCCAAAGGTTTCTATCACCTTCACGCCTTCTGCTATCTCAAGCCCGTCTTTGACCTCTTGAACCTGCAGAATCTCCATGAAAGCTTGTGCATACTCAGGCCAGTACAGCTGCTTCGCGTGCTCCATCTCCCTTTGGTGGATGTATAGCGGCTTTCCTTTGAAGAGATGGTTGCTCTCCACATGGTCATAGTGGCAGTGAGTGTTCACAACCGCGTCGATCTCTTCAAGAGACAGCCCTAGTTCCTTAAGGCGAGCCTGAAGTGCACCATACCGGCCCAGCTGGATAATGCCAGGATCGACTAGCACGATCCTGTCGCCCCTTATGAGTACGGTGTTGCACGTCCCCAGATTGAAGACTCTTCTGCCATAGATATCGTAAACGTCGCTTTCGGGCAAGGGAGTCTGAGGCCAACGAAGACTTAGAATTGGCCGTCCTCGGTATAGACCGACCTGCGTATACATCGCATTTATGAGAATCTCGACTTCCGCCATTCTCTGCACCTTCGTCTGTACAGATCATTAAGCCTTCGTCAAGAAGAGTCTTTGGCGTTGGTTGAATGTAAAGGGTCAAACTTGAATGTGTTACCTCAAGGAGACGCGGTTTTGGCCTCCGACCTTCCGGATTTCTACGAAGCCTCTTTCTTCGAGTCTCTTCACAATCCTCCAGACAGTAGTCTTTGGCAACTCCTTGAACTTCTCCCTGATCTCAGATTCGGTGACCGGCCGCCCAGCTTCGCGTAGGAAGTTTAGTACCTGTAAATCGTCCGTATGAAGAACCGCTTCTTCCTTCGTCACTTGCTGTGACTTCCTTGTCTTCTGCAAGACGAATGCCGCTGAGAGCAGAATAGCTATGACGATAACCACCAGAATTACACCAGTATAGAGAGATGTCGGCGAGACTGCCGGGGTTGAAGCTTGATCTGCTCTGGCTTTTGCTTGGACCGCCAGCGACTCTGCCAGTGTGTAGGAGCTCTGGTTGTATGCGTTCAACGCTTGTGAGAGGAGTTGTTCCGCTTGCTGTAATCCCTCCGTCCTCCTTTCATCCTCCGCCAGCCTTATCGCCTCACGCGCTTGGGCGATGCTTCTGGCGGCTGAGCCGGCCTCACTGACCTGAATCAAGTAGGAGATCTCTTGGGAACCTGCGTTCATCGTCATGACTAGGCGGTCTCCTTGTGTCGTCACCGAGATCGGAGCATCGCTGAGGTCGATCACGGTGGCATTCTCTGGCAAAGTGATCGTGAAGTTGCAGGGAGCAAACAAGGATACCGTCCACAGCCTACCCGTCTTGTTTGTTAGAGTGGACGTTGAGTACTCGATTCTCGTCTCTGTGGCTCCCAGCGTCGAAATTTCTATGGCAGAGCCATCGATCGTATAGTCGAGGAGCGTGTCGTTCTCATCTGTGACGATTAGATCCTCGACCACAGATCCGAAGAGGCCGAGTGAGATGCTTGGTGTCTCTGGATTGACTGATACTCTGTATTCGACGTGGACGTATCCATCCCTGTAGGCGACGAGATTCAGGGACTTCGGTTCGTATTGGAGAGCCACCACTACTTGTGGATAGAGTAGGATGAACAAGAAGAAGATCGCTAGGCTGCTTGGCTTCATCGGTGGGCTGGTGATACGAGCGGCCTAATAAAACTGATCACCTTCCTTCCATCTGGTGACGACGAATAGTCAGAGAGTGAAAGACAACAAAATGGCGAGGACTCCAATGCCCATGCAATAGTACATAAACGAGTGCAGCCGTCCTGTCCTAACGGCTCTCAGGAGGAGTTTGAGTGAGGCGTATCCGACCATCGCTGCAACAATCATGCCGACGATTGAGGGAACAACGCTGGTCACGGTGACTTGCGTCGCCTCTAAGACTAGGGCTCCCAGTGAGGCTGGTATCAAGAGGAGCAGTGAGTAGCGTGCAGCTTCCATTCTATCGACCCCGAGCAACAATCCTGTAGAGATCGTGGTGCCGCTTCTTGAGACGCCCGGTGTCACTGCGATTCCCTGCATGGTCCCTATGAGCAGGGCGTGACGTAGGTCAGGCCTCGCGATGCCGCTCTTGTCCTTTGATGCTCGCAGGAGGAAGGCCGAGAACAAGAAACCAGCTCCAATGATTGGGAGATTGGCAAAAGAGAACTCAAAGAATGATCGAAGAAGGAGGCCGAGCACAGCGGTCGGGATAGTGCCTGCCAGCACAAGGATCCCGAGTCTCCCCTCGGCTGAGTCCAGATCGAGCCTAGCAACCGCTCTTAGAATTGCGGCGAGGTCTTTCCTATACTGGAGCCCAACTACCATAGTTGTTGCTACATGCAACAGAGCATCGAAGAAGAGCGGTCTGTCGATACCGAGGACTTTCTGCATGATTGCGAGGTGTCCAGAGCTAGAGACGGGAAGCCACTCTGTAATCCCTTGAATCAATCCCAGAATGATCGCTTCAATCAGTCCAAGCATCGATGTCTGCTCCGTTTATGTCTCTAGTGGTCGAAACTCCTCCGATCTTGTACGCCTCAAGACGCTCATTTTGTCAAGATGATTCCCGAGAGCCTCCTATCTGATGTCACGTGAGCGTGCCTTAACCGTTAGCCATTCCAAGCCTGTTGCCTTCATGAGGCAATCCTCACACCCTAAATACATTTTGCAATGAGATACCCTCGATGAGGTCCGGTGTAAGTTATGGGCGGCGAGCTCAGACTCGAAGGAATCATACCTGCAGTCATAACCCCCTTCACTCAGAAGTACGAGATTGACGAAGACGGATACCGTGAAACTCTCAGATTTCTGATGGCTCAGGGAGTCCGTGGCTTGATGTGCGCTGGCAGCACGGGAGAAGGAGCCACTCTCACAAGAGAGGAACGCAAAGGGCTCATCTCGACAACCGTGGAAGAGGCGAAGAGTAGAGTCCCGGTGATAGCGGGCACAGGAGCACCAAGTACGAACGAGACAGTAATCTACACGAGGGATGCGAAGGACGCCGGAGCGGATGCAGCTCTGGTCGTATCCCCATTCTACATCATACCGAACAACGTTGGACTGATCGACCACTATAGGGAGCTGACGAAGCGCGTTGATCTTCCAATTATCGTCTACAATATACCGGCTCACACTGGAACGAATATCGATTCCCAGATGCTTGTCAAGCTCTCACGACTGCGTAATATTGTCGGGATCAAAGACTCAAGCGGAAACATGAGCCAGTTCACTGAAGAGATACGCGTTGCAGGCGCCAAGATGGCTATCCTCACCGGATGCGATGACCTTCTTTACCCCTCATTCACTCTCGGTGCGCCTGGAGCCATAGTTGCGATCGGCAACATCGCCCCGAAGGAGGCTGTCGCCATCTATGAGGCTGTGAGAAAAGGCGATCACGAGGAGGCGAGGCGACTTCATTACCAAGTCCTGCCTGTCGCGAGGGCGATCGGAGTTGCCAGCAACTTCCCGGCGGTTGTAAAGGAGATAGTTCAACAGCTCGGGCGCCCCGCTGGTCCAGCTAGGAAGCCCAGTGTGCCCCTCAGTGAGGACGAGAGCAAATCGATACGTGAGGCACTCATCAAGTCGAGACTGCTCAAAGTGAGCTGATAGAAAAGCCGTCGAGGCGAGTTGCCTCAACAATAGAGTGTTAGGCAGTCCAAGAATCCGGGAGAGATTCGAGACCAAAGATGCCTTAGGAGAGCCGCTGTGTCGAATAGTAGGGCATGCCAGTAAGAGAAGTTCTGCAACTCGGAAACCCACTCCTGCGGGAAAAGTGCAGCTTGGTGGAGGATCTCAGATCTCCAAGTATTGCCGCCCTCAAGACAGACCTCAGAGACATTCTGCACCATTGGAGGGAGGCCACAGGATACGGAAGGGGTATTGCAGCTCCGCAGGTCGGCGTCCTCAAGAGGATCGTACTTATCGATATGGGCACACCATGGCTCCTCGTCAATCCTGAGATTGTTGAGGCGAGTCGGGAGCTGATGGAGGTATACGATGCATGCCTCAGCTACCTTTGTATCTTCTTCAAGGTCTCAAGGTTCAAGAGGATCAAGATGAGATATCAAGACGATAACGGTGAAGAGAAGAGCGTTGAAGCTGAAGACGATCTCTCCGAGCTTCTACAGCATGAGATAGACCATCTCGAGGGAGTTCTCGCCATAGACAGGGTGACGAACATCAAGAGCATCTGCACGAGAGCAGAGTTCGAGAGGAGATACAAGAGGTAGTTGCGACACGGACCCAGCGTTCAGCCTGCAGGAAGACATGTTTCTTCATTGAAGCTGTAGGCGTCTTACGATCTCTTCTTCTGCGTTGTCTGCTTTGATGAATATGGGTACGTTTTCCATGCCTGTCGCTATATAGCTGGACAGGAGCCAATCTCCCGGAGCGAACTCTAAGGTCTTCTCTAGTATTCCTTGGTCGATTGTGAAGGTGCCCGATACCACCGTTCTATCGTAAGGCCTTGGCAGTGTGCCTACAAAGTAGGTGTGGAGCTGCTGCAGGGCATTGGTGTTCAGGTATGCGATCCTCTGTGTTGCGACGCAGGCGCCGAGTCCATACTTTCTTCCTTGTCTCAGGAGTACTTCGATATCTGCGGTGCAGTCCTTCTCTATTCCTCTCGCTCTGTCAGCAGCAGGGATGAACTCTTGCGCCTCGTCAAAGACGAAGAGAATGTAGGGTTCGACTTTAAACTCCTTCTTCCTCTTGGATAGGAAGCGTTGGCTCAGATCTATTGCCAGCTCCTTGATCGTGTATGGATCCGCTATGGAGAGGCATACGAGACGCGTCCCGTTCTCCATGAGATCTTGAATCTTCTCTGTTGTAAATCCGTCCTTCTGTTTCTCGTCCTTCGCTCTCGCGAGGGTCTCGTGTAGAGTGCCTCGAGTCGTTGCCCAAGAGTATAGGCCGCTCTTTTCGCTAACCTTGAACTCCACGACTGCCTCGGTGGCTCTCTGGTCTAGATAGGCCACAAAGTCCTCGTCGATTTCCCTCTGGAGTGCATATTTTCTCGTGGTGGCGTAGTCGATCACCGCGTGACGGATTCTATCTATTGCTTCAAGGTAGTGTGGCCGCTCCATAGAGTCTTTTCTTTGATCCGATATTTGGCCGAGAACCTCCTCGTAGGTCGGAACCACAAAGCGCGGCCTGAGATATTGCGAGACCTTTCCCTGTTCGAGTATCGACGCAAAGACCTTCCTCGGTCGTTCGTCTTTCTCGAAATCCCGAGGCTTGACTATGGACTTGCAGAGCTGATCGGGGTTGTCAACCTTGGTCTCCAAAACAATCTTTGATCTAATGCTACGATCTGCGAAGACGTCTTGGAGGAGGAAGGGGTACTCCATCGATATGTCGAATATGACGATCTTCGTCTCAGGCATGTGATAGATGACTCTTCTAAGCACGTTGGATAGAAGATTGCTCTTTCCGCCGCCGGTGAAAGCGAAGATTCCAAAGTGATAGCGCACAAGCCGCTCGAGGTCTATGTAGATCGGTATCTTCTCCCTTTCGCCCTCAAACATCTTCACTGTTCCCAAGCGTGGGCTTTTTCTAGCCTCGAACTCTGCCTCGATTTTCCTCCAGTCTCTGCCCATCTTTTCTAGAATCTTCCTGTTGTAGATCTGGTTGATTGTGTCCCTGTTCAGTATGTGGACCTGCTCAGCCACGATGGGATAGGAGAACCCTTTCAGGTACCTCGGCTCTTCTCCTGTCTCGACGCACATGTCGTAGTTCAGCGGAATTGAGCTGATCTGAACCATCATGGTTGACTTGTCGTCTGAGCTCCAGTCTTCCACAGACTGCTCTATGATCTCGAACTGCATTGGGTAGTAGCTTCGATCCGAGAGACCTCCGAGGCCGAAGTGCTCAGGATGTATGCGGGAGATCTCCAAGAGTGTGTACCTCTCAATTTGGGCGTCTGACTTGAAGTTCTTGACCGCCAGTAGCATACCTTCCTCTATCAGCTTCATGAGGTCTCTCTGATACTCTACTTTGATTCTGCAGTCGTAGCGTGCTGAGATTCCTGAAGTCTCCGAAATCTCGTGTCCTCTTGTTGGGATAACGGCGCTTAGACGGGCTTTGAATCTGCCGTCAAAGTCGGTGAAATACTTCCTACATACGTCCTCTTGTTGATTCAATCTGAGCCCTCCTTTCCCTGAAGGTGCTCATATAGAAGACGAACCTTCTCAGGTCCTTACGGTTCATTATCCAATGTCCCGCTGTATCTATGATTTTTCTCGCCTCGTGGTTGTGATACTTGGCGATGCTATCGGCGATAAAGAGCGATCTGTTATGTCCGAACACCTCAGGTATGTTTGGAGAAGACATCGCACCGAGGATCGTCATCACCAGATCTTGAATCCTGTTCTCGACATGTCTGTCTCTGAAGAGTACTAATTCCAAGGGTTCTTTGGTTGCGGCGTATTCGTGGAAGAGGTTTGTTGTTGTTTCTCCTCTGAAGTCGTACTCTGGATGGACTAGTCGGTCGACAAAGAGAACGTTGCTTCTCAGTTGCGGGTCATGTCTTGCCTCGCAGAGCTGAACATAGCTCTTAACGAACGACCTTTCGGGCGTTATTCTGTTGCCTATGGCGCCACTGACATATCCGAACCGTCCCTGATAATCTGGTACGATTGTTCTGAAGGCGGTGTCGTACTCGATCGTGGTCCATGGAACTCTCAGTTTCTCGTGGTTAAAGAGTGAGATTGCCTGAAGGAGCATTCTGTCTGTGTTTGGAGCGTTTGCCAACGCTTCAAGATCTGCATCGAAGCGCCAAATCTTGTTGTTCGCGCAGACAGGTACGAGTTGTCTCTTGAAGTCTCTTGCCGTTGTGTCCTTTGTGATACCCACTAGGAGTATCCTCCTTCTCCAGCACTCTTCCACCAACATGTTCAGTGAGGCGAGTGTGAGGAATGCGAGGTCGCCTGTCGTGAGCCATTCGAGGCGACCTTTCTTAGGTATCTTCATGGTATTCGGCCTCTCTCCTCCTTGAGCGAAGAGTTGCTCACCGATCTCCATGACCAGATGTCTGAACCTGTGCCAAGTCGTTTTGTAGCGTTCGGCCAGGGCGTATCTGCGGCCGCTCTCTTGGATAAAACCAGCTTTTGCCGAGTTTGCCAAGAATTTGTCAACCCTTTTGCATCGGTCTGGCTCAACTATTCGAAGGTCGCTGCAGATCTCTTTCTGGGTTCTTGGGCCTTTCTTCTCAAGTAGGTGGAGGAGGGCGTGGCGGAGGTAGTCGCCTCGGGGCGTTGGCTGTCTCGCCGACTCACTCTCGATATAGTGCCTTGCGTACGCTAGATCATTTGTGTCTAGAGGTACGCTGTCAACTTCATACTCGTATATAGCGAGGTTTGGCCAGGCTGTTCTCCGAGATGTCTCTCTTACAAGTGCGCTCTGCTCACAGGCTAGGGAGCGGTCCATTAGGATGATCCTAATCCCTTTCTCCTGATCTGTTGCGAGCTTGTATGCGAGGTAGAACTCGCTAAATGTCATCAGCCAGTTTGATATGGTTGAGTTGTCGACGATTCCTTTGTCGTCAAGAGCCCTGTCGGTTGATATCTCTCCGCCCCTGCCAACGCTCATGAGCGTTTGATCGATCTCCAGAACCTCATTAATGTAGATTGGAACGCAACTTGAGACGCCTACTCCCTCGTCCATCATTTTCGTGGAGTACTCGACTTTGAGCCCGTGGTCAGCGATCTCCACGGTTCCTAGGGACGCGTAGGCGCCTCCGAAGAAAATCACCATGTCAAAGAGCGGCCGGCATGTCTCGGTGCCATCTATCCCCGCGAAGCGTGTCTGATTGGAGCCGAAGAACTCTTGGAAGGACTTCGCCGAATCTTCTTCGTTGAATTCGCTTCGTATCAGATTTGAGAGGAAGCCGTCGTAGAGTCCCTTTACAAAGTTGAAGCGAGTGTGATAGTCCTGAATTTGGCTTGAGGCTTCAACCCTCAGCAGTTCCCCAGTCCGCTTCATCTGAGAGCTGAGAAAGGAGGGCACTATCGGACACCGAACACACTAGGGAGCTTCAGAACAATAAAGGGTAGCGCGGCTCGCTCGAGCGTGGAGGGGGAGAGACTCGGTCGAATTTGGTTTAGAGCTGTGAAGCCGGGCCTTTCTCTGGATCTTTCAGCGGCTCTTCTCTCGGTTCGTATTTGAACTTGATCACTGCTCGAGTGATACTCAATATCATCAGCACGGCTGCAAGGAAGACGGTGAATCTGAGGTCTAGGAGGAGCTGACTGCTCCCCATTTCGCCCATGCTGATGGTTCTCACCGCGTATCCGAAGGCGAGGGGGTCTCCGAGCCCCGTGAAGAACAAGACTAGGACAAAGACAACAACGCTCCCGAAGATCGAGGCCGTGAGACTGGCTGGAGACCATTTGCCTGATATGCCTTTGACAATTGAGAGCGCGGCCAGCACTATTCCGGCCGCCGCCAGTACCAAAAGAACGTTCTGTAGGCTCAACCCAAGGACCTGAGCGATCATATTCGTCAATTCTGGCGGAACACGACTTGCGATGAAGTTTGGCAGAACGATGAAAATGACGACGTCTACGATGACGGATACCGCGGTCTTGATACCCTTCCTCATTTTTATCCCTTCATCCGAAGTGTGATTCCGAAGCCCATAAGGTCGAAGAAGCTACGAATCTCGAAGCCAATCTCTGCGTCGGGCCTCAAGCCTCCGCCCAAGTATCTGTCCCAATCGTCTTTCGAGACGGTGAAGCTCACGGAGAGCGGCTCAGATCCTCCAGGAGGCACCCTTCTTGACCCCTCACCCTTGGCGATAACTCTCTCCTCAGCAACGGCTCTGATCTTTAGCTTGAAGAGGGCTTCTAGCAATCCTCTATTCGTTACGTTAAGGCCGATTGTGAAGGTTCTTGCTCCGGTGACTGGGTCTACACTCTCCTGCGTGTGAATAGGGCCATCATCTCCAGAGATCAACGACGCTCCAAGCGTCTGGAGGTTTGTGTAGATGCTCAGCCCCGTGGCTACGACCAATGTGATCTCAAGTATCAGAATCAGAATACCTAGAGGCTTCACCCACTTCCTCATGCTTCGATTCGACTCCAAGGGATCTGTCCGGCGTCATGTCAGAATGTATAAGCTACTCTTGTTGGGATGGTGGATCGCCATTACATTTGTGATAGGACTAAGGGCTCATTTCATGAAGTTTCCGATGATACTCAAACAGACAACCAGTGGAGACATCGCCCGCAAATCCACTTCTCATGTTTTTGACTTTTGGACCGCTCATTCCGTACATCTGCAGCTTCAAAAGGCATCGACTAGGAATTCAAATGCGCTGCGAGGGAGACTCGAACTCGGCACGACGACGCATGCTGTGGATGTTTCCGTAGAATCCCTGCAGAGCAGAGGGCGATCCTAGGAAAGTCAAAAGCTGGCCGGGGTTTAGACAAAGTCAGGAAAGCGCTGGACATTTTATATCCTGTTGGGAACTCTACGATAGCTCGGCGGAGCTTGAAAGCCCTGAGAAGGATCAGTGAGAATAGTTTTCTGTACATCTTGGATGGTGCTGAGACGCCCACATATTCTGGCACTTTGCACTTCTGGCGCACGCCACGCAATAGCTGGGATGAACGACTACGAAATATGAAGGAAGCTTTCTGCAACACCGTGGACACGTATGTCGCTTGGAACTGGCACGAGCCTGAAGAAGGGAAGTTCGACTTCCAAGGGAAGACAGATCCTCGTAGAGACCTCGAAGGCTTCTTGGAGCTGGTGGAGAACAATGGGTTGTACGCCATAGTTCGCCCTGGGCCGTACATCTGCGGTGAATGGCGTAACGGCGGGATACCCGACTGGTTGCTACAAGATCACCCTGAAATATTGTCCAGAGATTCGGATGGGAAGATTCTACCGCTCGAAGTGTTCTACCCACCCATCACCTATCTACATCCAACGTATTTGGCCTACGTTGAGAAATGGTATGACAAGACATGTGAAGTTTTGCGCAAGCATCTTTATACAAGAGGCGGTTGCATCGTCAACGTAACAATCGATGATGAACCTTCCTATTGGGAGACCATCACCTATCCACTCATGAGTGATTATAACGAGTTTATCATCGGTTCGGACTCGAGGCCAGGCGTCTTCCAAAAATGGCTGAAGGAGGAGTACAACGGCGACATCGCTCTTCTGAACAAGAGATATCGCACAAATTTCTCTGATTTCGATAAGATCGGGCCTCCGCGTGCGATGCTGCAGCATTTCAAGGAGATTCCCAGATTCTTAGATTGGCATCACTTCAAGCTGCATACAATAAACGTGTATGTTGAAACCCTATACAGGATGTTGGCAGACAGAGCAATTGACGTACCTATGTCCTTGTTGGACCCATATCTCCTCATCGAGGCTTGGCCTCTATTTCAAGAATTTTGTTCGAAGAGGAACTTGAAAATCGATTTATGGACCGAGTTTTGGCCAAAGTCGCATTATAGGTCGTTCGACTTCAAGGAAGACAAGCTGGGCGAAACCGCCTACAAACTAGGGGTATATAG
>Ga0209725_1001677_pt1 | contig 12405 bp, 9 predicted proteins | sample I18A1metaG_FD_184145 | JGI IMG/M metagenome (GOLD analysis project Ga0209725, IMG submission 184145) | Lake sediment bacterial and archeal communities from Gulf of Boni, Indonesia to study Microbial Dark Matter (Phase II) - ​I18A1 metaG... | ecosystem: Environmental > Aquatic > Freshwater > Lake... | reverse complement strand
TTTGAAGAAATTTGGGGACAGGGTTCTGAAGGGGTATTCCTTCTTCGTGCTCGGTTTCCTGTACGTGCCGATATTCGCGATGATCGTCTTCTCTTTCAACGATTCCCGTTTGACAGCAGTATGGCGAGGCTTCACACTGCGCTGGTATTCCTCTCTCCTAGGGTCAGCGATCTGGGGCGCCTTCTACAACACCATCTTCGTCGCGGTCGTGGTGACGGTACTATCAGCTGCCTTAGGCACGGCTACCGCGTTGGCGATGTCTAGATACAAGTTCAGGGGAAAGAGCGCTTTCGATGCATACCTCTACATCCCCATAATAATTCCTGAGATAACGGAAGCGTTGTCTTTGCTTCTGCTGTACGTTTGGGCGGGTGTACCTCTCGGGTTACTGACAATCATCTTAGGACATTTGACGTTTGCGATTCCATTCGCCGCATTGGTTATCCGATCACGGATGGCCGGATTCGATCGCTCAGTTGAGGAAGCCGCGCAGAGCATGGGCGCAAATGAGGTGCAGACTTTCTTTCGAATCACCCTTCCCATCATATCGACGGGAGTCATTGCGGGTGCGCTATTGGCTTTCACACAGTCCTATGATGATTTCATCAAGACCGCTTTCACTCGAGGCCCTGGAGTTGACATGCTCCCAACGACCATTTACAACCTCGCCCGAAGAGGCGGCGCCTCCCCTGAGCTTAACGCCTTGGCCACCGTTGCCCTGTCCGTTTCTATCGTGATGGCAATCTTGTGGCAGAAGTTTACCGTGCGTAAATGATTTGAACTCACTCCGGAACGACTACACTAGCATCGCGCGCCCAAGCAACTTGGACGGTTTCGCCTTGCGCGAATCTCGAGTCCGCGTCAATGTTTGGTACGTTTACGGTTATCAGCGCCTGCTCGCCGATCCGAATCTTGTACATCATAACTGATCCCTTGAAGAATCGCTCCTCCACAGTTCCCTTGAACCTATTCTCGACACCCTCCGGAATTCTCTTGCCCAGCATAATCTTCTCCGGTCTGATTGAGATACGAACGTTCTTACCGACCAAGTCATCATTGGCGAAGACCGACATGTCGTAGGTCTGGCAGGTCACGCGATCTTGTGAGACGCACTTGCCCTCTAGAAGGTTCGTCTCGCCAATGAAATCGGCGACGAATTTGTTCTTCGGTTTCTCATAGATCTCCAAGGGGTCTCCTATCTGCATGATTCTTCCGGCGTTCATCACGGCGATCGTGTCAGACATCGTCAGCGCCTCTCCTTGGTCATGAGTTACATAGATGAACGTAGTTCCAACTCGCTGCTGCAGTTGCTTCAGTTCAACTTGGAGCTGAAGGCGCAGTTTGAGGTCAAGTGCTCCCAGGGGCTCATCCAAGAGTAGAACGTCGGGGTCTGAAATGAGTGCACGAGCCAACGCCACGCGCTGCATCTGTCCTCCGCTTAGCTGACTGATTCTACGATCTTCGAATCCAGGAAGGTCTACGAGGTCGAGAATCTTCCTTGTCCGGGGCTCTATCTCGCTTTCGGGGAACTTCTTCATCTTGAGACCAAAGGCGAGATTGCGGCGCACGTTCATGTGAGGGAAAAGCGCCAAGTTCTGAAATACCATGCCGATACTTCTCTTGAAGGGCGGAAGGTCATTTACGACGCGCCCCTTGAGTATGACTTCGCCGCTGGAGGGCTCGACGAATCCTGCTATCATTCTCAGGGTGGTGGTCTTCCCGCAGCCGCTCGGCCCAAGTAGCGAGAAGAATTGCTTCTGTTCGACTTGAAAGCTCACATGATCTACTGCAACTGCTGTCGCGTATGTCTTACAGAGATCTCTAGCCTCGACATCCGCAGCCATCACGCATCACTGAGCCCACGCGGCTCCGTATCTAAGCCGAGATGATCTCCGTGTAGATCTTGTCCCATTTGGCTTTCTCTTCAGCGCTGAAAGTTCGTTCAGTCTCAAGTCTCGCAAGGACTTCAGAAGGCGGGTAGACTCCAGGATCGTCCCTGATTGTGGGCAACACTAGGTCCATTGCGTCCTTGTTCGGGTTGGCATAGTGCCTGAAGTTAGAAATTAGCGCATCGACCTCAGGACTCAGGACATAGTTGATGAACGCCTCTCCAGCTCCCTTGTTCGGTGCGCCACTTGCGATTGTCATATTGTCAACCCACAGGGTGGCTCCTTCTTCGGGTATAGTGTATCCGATGCCGGGGTTGTCCTCCTTGGCGTAGAATATGTCTCCGTTGTAGGCATGCGAGACCAAGAACTGCCCACTCGCAAGTCCTGGGATATAGTCAGTCGCGTCGGCGTACTTTGCCAAGTATGGTTTCTGTTTCAATAGGGCTTCCTTCGCCTGTTTTAGCTGACTATCATCTACGGAGTTCAGAGAGAACCCGAGATACTTCAATGCCGCACCTATTAGTTCCCTAGCTTCGGTCATCATAGTTACTTTCTTGCTATACGCCTTCAGAAAGCTCTCATCGAAAACGTTAGCCCAGCCTGTGACCTCTTCAGCGACTTCCTTTGTGTTCCATCCTAGCCCCGTCGTGCCCCACATGTAGGGAAGAGTATACTTGTTCCCCGGGTCGTACTGTGGGTTCTTGAACTTGTCGTCTAGATGCCTTGCACTTGGAATGTTGTCGTAGTCGAGTTCCTGAATGAACCCGCCCGCTATAGCGTCTGGAATTACGTAGTCCGTAAGAACAACGACATCGTATCCACTATTCCCAAGAAAAACCTTCGACCGGGCTTCATCCATGCTCTCGAAAGTGTCGTAGACGACATCAACGCCGTACTCATCCTTGAAGGTCTCCAGAAGGCCCTCGGCAATGTATTCGCTCCAGTTGTAGACCTTCACGGTTCCTGAGTAACTTCGCCCAATCTTCTTCTCAAGCTCATCTATCCGTCCTTGTAGCCGCGCTCTCTCAGCATCAAAACCTGAGTTCGCGATCGCGTTGCCTGCCACCGCTCCTAGACCAACCCCAGCCGCCCCTGCCACACCTACTCTAACAAAATCACGTCTGGACGATTTTGTCATAACGCTCTCCAATGCCTAGTTCGAAGAGGACTTCGTCTTAACATTTTCCACCCGTCCTACTAGGCTCTGAATTCCATCTCTAGAAACAGTTTTCCAACGTAGTTCCTTCGCTATTGCGAGAAGATCAGGGGAGAATGATCGCTGCGTCGCGCGCTGAAGATGTTCCTCTCACAAGATCGTTCGACGTCGATATGTGTTGCCCGAGATACTCGACTACAATCGGGCCTTCTCGACCTGGACCCAGAGCTCGAATCTTCTAGCTTCCTCAAAGAAGCTTTCCGCGTCCAAACACTCCGGAACAATGACCCCTCGGTTCTCGATACGCCCATCTGCCAGCATGAGCGCGCAGACGGCGGTGGGGGTTCCAGTCAAATAGGAGGTCGCGTTTGACCGGTTCTTCTCGTACGCCTCATCATGACTCATGATCACATAGAGCCGATGCAAGACTCGCTCGCCGGAAGTTTCTCCTGTCACCTCTACGAGGATTCCTGCGTTTCCTCGAATCTTCCCGACCGTCTGCGAGGGAGGAGGCAGCAGACGCAAGAGAAGGCTTAACGGACTGACCTTCACCGTTCCGACCTGTACCGGTTTACGGCTGAGTAAGCCGAGCCCTTCGAGGAGCCTGATTGCGGATGCTGCTTCATCTGTAAGAGCGAGCTTGAAGTCGACGAAGCTGGGCTTCTTGGACAGGTATAATGGCAATGTGTGTACTTCTTCATGGTCCATACTGTAAACTGGGATATCGCCTATTGGAGGCGGAAACGGGTAGATCTCCCTCCCAGACATAGGCGGCTTCGTCTTCATCTCGCCGCCCTCGAAGTATCGGGCCGGGGAAATAGCCTCCTCCAGAAAGACATCAGGGGCGAACAGGGCGACGAAGGGATAGATGTCACTCGCCGAAGTCTCTCCGTCGCGTATCCGAATCTCATCAATGCGATCAAGCATGTCCGCGCCGAGTCGAGCCATGACATTCGATAGCCCCGGATCCTCGCCCATCCCTAGTATCGCTACAAGCCCGGCTTTCTTCCATTTCGAATCTTGTCTCATTTGCGATTCAGGGTAGCCGGCTAAGTCGATGTAGTGTAGCCCATTCCTGAGCGCCTGCTTCATGATCAACATGTTAAATCGGGGATGAGACGCATTGATGACCACGTCTGAACTTCTAATGAACCTGCGAACCTGATCGGGGTCGCCTGCATCCAACCTTGAGGTCGACAATTCCCCAATAGAGGTCTTAGCGATATCGCGGAGTCTCGAGCGGTCGATATCTCCTACTTTCACCTTTGCGCCCTCGGCCTTGGCTAGGTGGTTAACGATTACTCGACCGACACCGCCTGCACCGATCACTGACAGCTTCAAGTTGCACTCACATAGTCCGACAGGTCACGTTTCGCGCTAGATAACAACTGTGTCAGCCTGACATAACAAGAAGTAAGACACGAGCGCTGTCCAATACAGCAGCGGCCATCAGGTTGTTGTCATTTGGCATCTTGGCCATATGGATCGCTCGTCATTTTTGAAACGATCTCTCGAATGATCCTGAATGACAAGCCCCAGATGACGTGATCAGAATACCTGTAACAAGGCATCGAGCCGCCTTTCTCGCCGATTGGAGCAGCGAAATGAGAGATGCTCTTCTCGTTCAACAAGAAGGACATCGGGACCCACAGGATTTCTGTCGCCTCGCGACTTGTCGTGGGATGAACCGTCGCTGTGAGGAGAAAGGTGAATGGGGCGACGATCATTGGGGCGTTCCTAGTTTGTATATTCTGTAGACAACCGATGAACTCATGCCTGCGCACGTCGATCCCCACTTCTTCTATGACTTCCCTGGCAGCTGTGTCAAGGAGGGTGCGATCTCTGGGATCGGCGCGACCGCCTGGGAAGGCCATTTGTCCGGACCAAGGATCCTTGGGATTTTCTCTCCTTCTGATCATGAGGAGCCAGAGGTCATCTGCCTCGTCTTTGATGAGAATTCCGACAGCTCCCCGGTGCTTCTTTGAGTCGGATGGGAAGGGCTCCTGCTGGCGGGCAAGAGATCTCCTCAGGGCCTCTATTAGATGCCTGGTGGATCTGTTTCTGGTTGGCGTGTGAGCCTGCCGCCTGGCGTCACGTTGTTTTCGTGAATGTGACTCCCAATTAGCCAAGAAAGGTTTGATCGCGGAATGGCTTAATATTCCTGCTTCTTGCCCTCCTACGGGGATGTAACATTATAGCTTGGATATACTCCATAATCAGCGTCGTTCTGATCAGTCTAGTCTCTCTGATCGGGGTCTTCACCCTCTCCTTTGGGACAGACCGACTGGCAAAGATAACGCTCTTCTTCGTAAGTTTTGCAGTAGGCGGACTGTTCGGTGATGCTTTCATTCATCTTCTGCCGCAAGCCTTTGAAGAACTCGGCACCAACCTTGCAGTATCCCTTTACGTGATTTTGGGAATTCTCGTCTTCTTTGTTGTGGAGAAGTTTCTGCGCTGGAGACACTGCCACATTCCGACATCGAAAGAGCATCTGCATCCATTCGTCGCGATCAATTTGGTCGGCGACGCCGCTCATAACCTGATTGACGGAATGCTTGTCGGAGCGAGCTACTTGGTCAGCGTTCCTATCGGAATCACGACTACAGTCGCGGTTGTCCTACACGAAATACCGCAGGAGATCGGTGACTTTGGAGTGCTCATTCATGGGGGACTTACAGTCAAGAAGGCGCTGGCCTTTAACCTGTTGACCGCGATGTCAGCAATCTTGGGCGCTATCGTTTCAATCATCATGGGAGATCAGATCGCCGGCTTTTCATTGTCCTTGTTACCAGTGACCGCGGGGGGCTTCCTGTACCTTGCAGGATCTGACCTCATACCCGAACTTCACCATGAGACCAAGATTTCAACGTCTTTCCTACAGTTCGTCCTAATATTGCTGGGAGTCGGAGTTATGGCGCTGCTGCTCTTCCTCGAGTAGGCAGCCTCACGACCATAACATCCACAGTTGCGGTACGGTTCGAACTTTTTCGGTTTCACGAGAGGCCATGACGCCTCCCAAAGCCGCAAGGTCCGTCATCGCAGGAATTCGCTCAGTCGAGAGTCAGCCCTAGGTTTGAGGATCTGAAAACACTTCTCAAGTGAGACCGCCTTGAAGTCGTATCCAAGTCTCGCGAGAAGCGTCGATGTTCCTGATCTCAATTCTGGGGCTGCGAGGATACCTCTTACAGGGCGGTTAACTCTCCCCCTCAATGTCTTGACATAACGGTTTAGTTGGAGAGCAGCCTCACGGCTTGCGGGATTCCGCTTAATCTCGATTACCACAAGCCGCCCCTGAGCATCCTCGGCGTAGACGTCGGTGAAACCCGATTCGCCCATCTTAGTCTCCTCGGAGATAAGTTTCAATCCCGCCTCGACCAAGGATGGATCAAACATTATTGCCCGCTTCATCTGTTCTTCTGTAACATGCATTGCGAACTCGCCCTCGTCCGCAAGCGTCAGAGCCAGAGCTGCTGAGACATGGTCGAAAAGAAGCTTCAGCGATTCCTTCGGCTTCCGACGAGTTGCCAGAATGCAGAGAAGCTTCCCCTCCTCCAAACTGACGTGGAACTGACATCTTGGAGGCTGCCAGTTTACAGGCTCGTATCCTAATCGGCGGTGAATCAGCACGGAACCGTCAGCCTTGATCATGAGCACGCGTTCTCCCCAAGTAAGTTTGGATGCCGCCCTGCCTTCGTAGTTCGCTGTACAGTTGCCAACTACGATCAAGACCTTCTGCTTGGCCAATGCGTCGTTGATCAGGTCTCGGCACTCCGTCAAAGGCGGCGATACGAGAGAGACTACCTTCGAGCTGACGTTTTGCAATGGATGTTTCCCGAGAGTCCTTTGTCGGACAGCGATCTTAAAGGTGTCAATTCCGCTTTCCGGGCACCTGCCCTCTCGATCCCAAGAGGTCTCACGAAGCGGTTCCTCGGTGACTGAAATTCACTGCCTAGACTTGCGACCTTTTGGCATGAGCGTGGCAATTTGGACGGTTTCCCAAGCCCACGCCGAATCATCTAAGGTTCTGCTTTGGGGCACGATTCTGTCGAGAACCGACCTACCTCATGCCGCCTTATTGCCGTGGAAAGCTTGCAGAAGGTCTAGTTTCACTCGGCTCTCTGGATTATATCGGCGGTCGGCGACGTGGGTATCCCAGTGAAATTTGAAATAATGCGCGGTCGTCAGATATGGGCGTGAGTGTTGTCTGGGATTATGGCACCTCACAGTTGGCGCGGGGACATGCCGCGCGGCTAGCTGTAGGGGTCTGGTGGGAAGCCCTTGCCCGAACAGAAGGAGAAACAGACGACTGAGCCCAAGAAGAGATATGAATTCATCGAAGACATTCCCGGCATAGGCCCCGCCACCGCAGAGAAATTGAGAGAGCTAGGTTTTCATACGGTTGAATCGCTTGCAACCGCAACCGTGAGGGAGCTTGAACAAGCCGGCATAGGAGAGAAACAGGCGGCCAAGATCATCGGCGAAGCACGAAACAGTATCGCAACGAGCTTCATCCGGGCAGATGAACTGATGAGGATGCGGCAAAACGTCCTCCGCCTGTCCATGGGCAGCAAACAATTGGATGAGCTGGTCGGAGGAGGACTTGAGAGTCAAACAATCACAGAACTCTACGGCGAATACGGAGTTGGAAAGAGCATACTCTGTCACCAGCTGGCAGTCAATGCACAGCTACCGATCGAGCAAGGCGGACTCAATGGCGGCGCGCTATACGTGGATACGGAGAACACTTTCAGGCCGGAGTGGATTGTTCGAATGGCGACTCCTTTAGGCCTTGACGCGGAAGCAGCCGGGAAGAACATAATCTATTCAGAAGCTTTTAACAGTGATCATCAGATGCTGATTTTGGAGAAGGCTGACAAGGTCATTCAAGAGAACAATATCAAGCTCATCATCGTTGACTCGTTGACGGCTCATTTCCGCAGCGAGTATCTGGGGCGTGAGATGCTCGCTGAGCGGCAACAGAAGATCAACAGTCACATGCACAGACTGGTTAGGCTGGCCCGGGCATTCAACGCGGTTGCGGTGGTCACGAATCAGGTCATGGCGAAGCCTGACGCGTTCTTCGCGTCCGGAATTGAAGCAGTTGGAGGTCACATCGTCGCACACACGTGCCTGCATCCAGACACCTTGGTGCAGTTAGCTGACGGTTCCATTACGAAGATCGACTCAGTCCACAACCCGCTGCCTTTAGCGAGTATGAATCTCAACGGAGATCTACAGCCCGCTACGGGCAGATGTATTGGTATTTGGAAGACTGAACTCGCTGAGATACTTCGCATCAGGGCTGGCTTCGAAATAAAGGCTTCAGCCAACCACAGATTCTTCAAGCTGCAAAGACTTGACATCGCCGAGGTGCCAGCCAAGGACCTGAAAGCAGGAGACTATGTGGCGTATCAGCGGAAGATCGCAGTAGACGGCGCCCCTCAGAGTCTTCGTGTGGTAGAACCCAAGCGATTCTACAAGCTCACCCCGGATGGGTCGAGACTTCTCAAGTCGAGTCTTCGAACTAGAGGTGTGACACGCGGAAGTCTCGCTGGGGCCGTTGGACTGACCAAGAGAACACTACGTCGAGTTCTGAACCAAGCATTTCCTGCGGAGAAGAACGTATTTCGGAAAATGGGGGAGCTGGCAGGGCTAGGGGATACTGTGCTCGAGAGGTGCGTCGCTCATTGTTCTCAGAAGTGGCGACTTTTGCGTATGCCCACGCGAGTCGATCGAGATCTCGCGCAGCTCTCGGGCTACGTGCTCGGGGACGGGAATCTGGGCGAAAGAAGCATTCGGATCAAAGACCAGAGGCTTTCTGTGCTGGGGGTTTACAGAAGAGTATTCTCAAAGGTCTTCGGCGTTAACGGTAGCATCGCCCGGATTCGTCGAAAACGGTGTTACGAGCTAGCAGTCAGCTCAGTGGAAATCACAGACCTGTTCAAACACCTGCTGGATAAGTGGAAGGAGATAATCCCCAAGTCGCCTCGAGAATGCGTCGCCTCATTCATTAGAGGTCTTGCGGATGCCGAGGGGTCTGTCCAAGAATGGGTCTGCATTGCGCAGTCGGACAGATCTGTCCTTGAGATCCTTCAAATGCTGTTGCTCAGGTTTGGTATCAAGTCCGCCATCGAGTCTGGCAAGGGGGCGTACCTACTTCGCATCGCTGAAGGCACTTCTCTTGCCAACTTCCACAGAGAAATCGGTCTCACTGCTCAAGACAAGGCACGAAAACTGGCAAAGGCTGTCGGGAGGAGATCACGTATAGGCGGCGACCTCATTCCGGTTGATCGGCAGATACTCTGGGATATGACGAAGTCTATTGGCCTGAGACCGTCAAGACTTGTCAAGCATAGAGAAGCAACCGCCATGACAAGATCGTTACTCACACGGTTCGTGAAGAAAATTAAAGACAGCCAAGGCTACAGACACGCCTCTCAGGACGTTGTGGAAAAGGTCAAGAAGCTCGAAAGGCTCGTGAACTCACCTCTGGGATGGGAGAGAATAAGATCAATTAGCAGTGAGAAGGCCACGACGCCAGTCTACGACATTACCGTCTCGCCTCACGCCAACTTCGTCGCAAATGGTCTGCTAGTCCACAACAGCCATACCAGAATTTTCTTAAGAAGAGCAACAGGTGGGCCGGTCAGGATCGCGCGTCTCGTGTCAAGTCCATACTTGCCCGAAGGTGAGCGGATATTCAAGATCACAGAGGAAGGAATAAAGGACATCACGGAAGAGGACGAGGTCAAGAGGCGAAGATAGGTGGCTGGAACACTGCCCGAAGCTGGGATTGACAAGTACCTTCGGTTCATCGTTGAGCGACGAATCGCCGACGCAGAAAAGGAGCTGGAGGAACTTAGACCGAAGATCGGCAACACAGAATGGAACAGGGGCTACTTGAAAGCCTTGGAAGGGCTTCTCCTCACAAGGAAGGCGAACAGCGATAACTACCTATTCTTCGCGAAGAAGGAGTTTGACAAGAAATCCCTGAAAGCGCTTATGAAGGAGTTCGCGGAAAACGCCGCCAGCCCGCTGTACGGCGACTACGATAGAGGCTACTTCACCGGCCTAACGCGGCTAGTCAAGGTAATGGAGGATGCCGGAGTCTATACACTCTCGAATCACGCACGCAATCACGCTGAAGAAGCAAAAGCTGTGGCTCAGTGAAGACCAAGGATGGTATAAGTCAGAACCAAAGACGCCAACCATGTGAAGATGAACGTGCCGATTCCAAGGGTGATGTACCTGTTCTTTCCTTTCAACTGGGCCTCGCCGTAATGTAGCAAGGAACGATAGATGACCGCCGTCAGCGCGTACACCAGAATGGCCAAAGTCGCGTAAGCGAATGTTGCTATCTCTCCGCTAACTAGGCCGTTCAGCGCAAAAACGGATCCGGATCCCGTAGCAATGGCTATGAAGAGCCTTGACCAGTAGATGACTGAAGAGGGCCTCAAGACCAGTTACGCTCCGGACGGCGTCTGATGTGTGTTTGCGTCATGAAGAGCGCGATGACCAACTTCGACATAGCAGCGATCCTTCCCGAATTGAGGCAGCACACAATCGGGGGACGCATACATAACGTTTATCAAATTACCGAGGAGGCCTTCCTGCTCCGAATTCATCCGAAGAATCTGAACCTCATAATTGAGCCGTCCAAGAGAATTCACCTCACGAAGTTCGAGATCAAGACTCCAGCAAAGCCCTCACAGCTCTGCATGGCCCTCCGCAAACACATCAGGTCCGCAAAGATCGTAGGTATACAGCAACCAAATTTCGAGCGGATAGTCATCATCGAGTTAGAGAGGCAGGAAAAACGTCAGAAGATCATAGCTGAACTTCTCCCGAGAGGAAATATCATACTCGTCGATGAGAATGACAGAGTCGTCATCTCATCCCGCTATCTCAGAATGAGAGATAGAAGCATCCTCAGAGGCCAACCTCTCAAGCTTCCTCCCCCAAGAGGCATGAACGTGCTAGAAACAACCCCCAGCGAGATTAGAGAACTACGAACTCTCGGAGACGCCGACGTTGTGAGAGCTCTAGCTCAGATCCTCGGAGTCGGGGGCATATTCGCTGAGGAGATAGTCCTGCGCGCACAGATCGACAAGTCGACCCCTGCAGCCCACCTCACCGAGGATCAGGTCGAGAGAATCTCAAAGGCAGTTTCAGAACTCAGGGCCGTGCTACTGTCAGACCTGAAATCTCCTGCAATCGTCCTAGACGGCACAGGCTTGATCGATGTGATACCCTTTGAACTCGAACACTACAAGGACACGGAGAAGAAAACGTTCACCAGCTTCAATGATGCAGTTGACGAGTACTTCACACATCTCTCCTCATCCGAACAGACAGTAGGCCGAGAACGCTCGTACGAGGACAAGAGACTACAACTCGAAAGGAGGCTCAACGCCCAGAAGAGTCAGCTGGAACAGATCACAAGCTCAGTAAAGATACTCAGAGCCAGTGGGGATCTATTCTTCCGTCATCTTCACGAAATACAAGCCGTCCGCGAGACCGTAGACGAAGGGAGGCGTTCGGGACAACCGCTCCAAGACATCACGAAATCTCTTCTCAAAAAGAACGCCAATGGGACGCGGGCCCATCCTTACTTTGGCAGGCTGAGTCCCCATGGGGACAAAGTGACCTTCACATTTGACGGCACTGAAGTAGAAGCAGAAGTCCGAAAAAGGCCGCAGGACCAAGCAGCAGACTACTACGAGAAAGCGAAAAAGCTGGAGTCTAAGCTCACGGGGCTCAACAACTCGATCAGAGCCACTGAACTTCTCCTACAGAAACTTGCCAGCAACCAAATCGAATCCGAACAGCCCAGCAGACCAGAGCCGCGACGGGAGAAGCAGTGGTTCGAGAAGTTCAGGTGGTTCTATTCATCCGAACAAATGCTAGTCATAGGGGGACGAGACGCATCATCAAACGAACTCATCCTAAAGCGATACACCAGCCCAGAAGATCTCGTCATGCACGCAGAGGCCCACGGCGCTCCGTTCTTTGTGGTGAAGACGACAGGGAAGCAACCCAACCCAGAGACTCTCAAAGAGGCGGCCCAAGCGTGCGTTTCATACAGCCGCCTGTGGAAAGAGGGAATCCACTCGGCTGACGCCTACTGGGTAAGACCCGAACAAGTCACAAAAAGCGCCCCCCCGGGCGAGTACCTTGCCAAGGGCGCATTCATGGTACGGGGCACACGAAACTACATACGCGGGGTGGAACTCGCGCTCGCGGTGGGCCTGATGCTACACGACGGCAAGCCTCTCCCAATGGCCGGTCCACCATCCGCTGTGAGAAACAGATGCGAGATCTACATTGAGATACACCATGGAAGGCGGAGCCCCGCTGAAG
>Ga0209725_1001676_pt1 | contig 12415 bp, 10 predicted proteins | sample I18A1metaG_FD_184145 | JGI IMG/M metagenome (GOLD analysis project Ga0209725, IMG submission 184145) | Lake sediment bacterial and archeal communities from Gulf of Boni, Indonesia to study Microbial Dark Matter (Phase II) - ​I18A1 metaG... | ecosystem: Environmental > Aquatic > Freshwater > Lake... | reverse complement strand
CTATATTTGTGAGCCCCATGATCTTGGCCTCCTCGTCGCTCAGATCAAACCTCAGCTGCGCTCGTGTTAACATCTCGGATAGCTCGTCAACCTCCCAGAGTCGTAGGGCTACGCCTTCCTTCCTCATGCGACTAATAGTAGGCTCGAATTGCTCATAGAGTCGAGTTGTGAGTAGCCAGAGGTAACCCACAAAATCCAAGCGTAGGTCAAACAGAAGGTCCTCTTGTACATGTGTGTAGAAGTCGATCGAGGTCTCAGAGAGAAGTCGGTTGACTTCTGATGTGAACGTGTTCCTTACTCCGCCAACGCTCTTCGCCGTGTCCCCCTGTCCAGCGGAAGGAGCTTTCTCAAGAATTGCGACACTGCAGGAAGGATCTTGAGAAAGTATATGATATGCACAAGCTAACCCTACAATCCCAGCGCCAACTATTACGACGTCAAACCTTCTCTTTTCAGAGCCACCAAGATCCGTTGATGTCAAAATTACTTCCCAGATCTAGTCTCTTCAGAACTTGACAACTGTCCCTTTGCCCTGTTCCAAGGCCCTTCTATAGGCTAGTTGCGCAGTGGACATGTCCTGAAGTGCAATTCCCACAGATTTGAAGAGCGTTATCTCTTGGTCTGATGTTCGACCCTTCTTCGTACCCAAGATAATCTCGCCCAGTTCGGCCCAGATATGGTCTGACGAGATAGCGTTCTCGGCTATGGGAATAAGCAAGTCACCCGCTTCCTTCAGGGCCGCATCTCTAGAATCCACAACCACTTTGCTTCTTCGCACAGTAGTAGTATCGAGTTCTCGCGTGTCGAGGGTGTGGGAGCCGATTCCATTGATGTGCATACCTGGCTGTAGCCAGTCTCCACTGAATACAGGTGTTCGACATGTTGACGCGCAGATGATGATGTCCGCGTCGCGAAGAGTCTCTTGAGGGCTTATGCTGACTTTGACATCTATCCCAAGCTTCTTTGACATGCGCTCGCAATACTCACTCGCACGTTGTGTCACCGGATCAAATACCCTAGCGAGCTCTATCCTTCTGACCTTTGACACGGCCTCAAGCTGTTTCTCTGCCTGGGCCCCTGCACCAAATAGTGCGACGCACGTGGAGTTGCTCTTGGCCAGATATTTTGTGGCAATACCGCTGGCGGCGCCTGTTCTTATCGCGGTGAGGAACGTGCCGTCCATAAGGGCCAAGCAATCTCCAGTCTCCGGATCGAACAGTTGCACGGTGGCGAGGATTGTTGGAAGTTTGTGTCTCTCTATGTTCTCCGGATAGACCGTTACGACTTTTTGTCCCAGAGCATTGAGCTTTCCTCCGATATAGGCAGGCATAGTCAGCATCAAGCCCTTATACTGTTCTAACGCGATAGAGGCCCTGACTGGCATCTCAACATTTCCAAGCGCGAACTGCTTGAAAGCTTCCTCCACAACATCAATCGCATCCTTCATGGTCAATACGGACTGAACGTCGTCTCCGGATAGTATCAGCATACGACCTCTCATCCGATCCCTTGTACCCAGTTGAATATGTAGATTCATCTTTTGTTATGAAAGCAACCCATCGAAGATAAAACGTGACCGCTTGCTCCTTGGCTGTGCTCAGCATGTAAACGCGGTACGATTTGAGACCTAGATGGGCAAGGATTATTATCTTCTTAGGCGCAGCGGCTCAGCAAAACCTGTGCCTCGATATCGAGATAAGTCCACGCGGAAATTTTGAAGACCAAAGCGAATCGAAAAAAGAGCAAAAACAAATGCAACTGAAGGCAGACTAAGTCATCCGTCCCGAATGGCGCCGGGGGTGGGATTTGAACCCACGAGACCCAGAGGGTCATCGGCTGTTAGCCGAATGGTTAGCAAGCCGACGCCTTACCGAGTTGCCCGATCCGGCGAGATCTCTAGGCAACCCCGGCAGCCAGAATATTCTTTTCGGGTGTGCCAATAAAAGATAACGCCTCCGAGAATCTTGGGGCTCATATCACGATATTCTTCAGTTTCAGGAGCGTTCGTTTGTCGAGAATGTCTAGAGCCGACGTAAGATGGTCTGGTTCTGAAGAAACATACTAGATAGGGCTAAAGATGTTCTTGAACATCGTACCGCAACGGGAATCTATCCCATCTAACCACATTTGGTACGAGTTGAAACTCATGATAGCCATAAGCCGCGTGTTTCAGGCTCAGCTGCTAGCAACCATTATCGTCTCTAGCTTAGTCGCCACGTCGTACGGTTAACCGATCTCGCAAAAGCTAGTTTTCGTTGAAGATATAGTGAGAGTTCATTCCATCTATGGAAGTGCCAGGCATTGAGCAACAGATGATCAATCCAGACTAAACATGTCCATAGTACTGGAGGGAAGGATCACTGAGATCAACCACTCACGTGTAAGGATTCAGATCGTGGCTGGCACCATCAAGATCGATGAAGAAATCTTCACGATCAGGACCGGACATGTCTACGTGTTGTTTAAGAAATTTGATGGTTGGTCGTTGTGGGAAACGCGACGGGTTCAGATGGTTCTATATTCCGCTTTCACCTTGAAGGCATGCTTCATGTAGAGGGGCCAAGGCATGTCGTTGCAGGCCTAGCAGGACCATTTACCAGCGGTGCTGACCACTATATGCTCAGATTCATCGCACAAGTCGAAAAGGTAACTTAATCTACCAGGTCAAAAGAGCCTTCCGTCAAGTCTGGATCTATCTCTGAATGAATAGACACTAGTAGAATATTTGAAAGAACTGGTCCAAATAGAGTATGAACAGGAACAGGCTGGAACCAACTATCAGCGGGATTAGACTTGACAGTACTTCACTTTTGATTCCCCATCTAGCGAGTATGAACTTCAGGTTGATGGTGAAGTGCATTGAAAATAGCATCATAATAGGAATGTCTAGTTTCGTGTGCAGCACAAGTCCATAATATCTATGTATGAATCCCCTAGTCACCATATATCCGCTTATCATGAAGATTAGAAATAATACGAGAAGTGCCCAGACTATTATTCTGTCGATCTTTTTCAATAATGTGTCCGAATTCAAACTACAACTCCAGAGAAACTCAGTTATTACCATTGCTACATGCTGTGCCGATCTTCGGTCCATGGATCAGCAGTATTGCTGTAACCTCTTAGCTCCCAGTATCCAAGTTCCTGTTGCTCGGTGAACTTCACCTTTCTAACCCATTTGGCGCTCTTGTAAGCATATCTCTTGGGCACAACAAGTCTAAGTGGTCCTCCAAAGCAAGGCTCCAATATAGCTCCATCCAGTTCATATGCAAATATGACATCATCATCTAGGAGCTCCCTAAGAGGAAGAGATGTCGTGTAGCCGCCGTCGCATATTATTGTGGCGTACTCTGCGCTACCTCTTGGTTGAGCCATATGACCTACTGTTTTGAACTGTACTCCGCTCCACCTGTTGTCGAGTTTACTCCATCCCGTGACGCAGTGGAAGTCAGACATCGACTCGACTTTGGTCAAGGCCAGAAACTCATGCCAAGTTAGTTTGAACGGTCTATCGACAACGCCGAAAACTTCAAAGGTCCAAGACTGAGGATCGAATCTGGGAATATCGCCGACGTGCAAAACTCGGAGCTGTTTCACCTCATATTGCCCGGGTGGTATTCTTCCCAGCGCCGTCGTTGACTCTTCCACAGTTAACATCTCTTTCTTGAACAGTTCCCCTCTGAATTTCAGGTAGGCTGAGGCCAAGCCTCCGATTGAAACCGCAATTCCCAACAAGTATCTTAGATATCTTCTTCTATTACTTTGCTTTCTTGTCATGGACAGACATCGTTAGCGAAGGGTTTCTCACTACTCTGCCCAGAAACCTGCTCATAACTATGCCGCACCATGTCAGAAGAGATTCTCGAACATCGTCATATGGCTCACGTGGACGAATCGAGTTGTGAATGTGCGGATCCCTAACAAGGTTGTTGTGTTAGTTAATTTGATACTTGCAATCTTGAATCCGGATAGCTAGAAGCGGTCAGAACATTACGGTAGCCGCTCATAGGATTGCGATGAGAACCTTGGGAGGCTGTGAGCTCTTATCAAGATGATATGGAGCCCCGGGCGGGGTTTGAACCCGCGACCTTCGGCTATTCGTTCAACTGACCTGTACCAAGCCGACGCCCATGACCAGGCTAGGCTGTCCCGCTTCTTAGAGAGTACCGGGGCCAACCGGAGCCGTTTGTTGGAGCTGGCTTCTGATTATAATAAGTTTCGGTGAAGCTCTTCAAACTGATAATCTTGGCATGACTATGTGGGAAGAGGACGCAGTCTAATGTCTAGTCTCCAAGAATCTGTTTGATTATGTCTAAAAACACAGAATTCTTGTCCGGATCTGATGGGAAGTATTAGGAAAGGCTTAAAAATACAGTATGAGACATAACTATAATCGTTTAAAAGAAATCAGGGAGGAAAAAAGAAAATTGGTAAGAAAGTGTTCTACCTGCGGTGCAAACAACAGGGATGATGCCAGCTTCTGCTCAGCGTGCGGTACATCACTCGTCGCTCCGCCTTCCGTCAAGCCGGTGCCCACCGTGAGAGTGGTTTCTCCGGTCACTCCCGTCGGCGCGCCTGTCAGGGTTCCGCCGCCAGGCATGTGCTTCTACCATCCGAACCTTCCAGCCATCTACGTTTGCAATAGATGCGGACGACCGATCTGCAGAGACGATTCGAAAGCCTACCAGGATCTGGTTATGTGTCCGCAATGCTACCAGAGCGTGGTACCGATCGTAGCAGCCCCTGCATATTACCCAACAGCACCTGTCTACCCGGCTCCACCCCCGATGCCCGAAGTCGGATTCGCTCCCCCTCCTGTAGGAGTTCCACCTGTAGCGGTATTCCCACCTGCAAGATCAACTTGGGGTTTCACCATATCTCTAATCGGAGGAATCCTAATCATAATCAACGCAGCCGCTCTGCTCTCCGCTAGCTTCTACGCCTTGTGGGCAGCCATCTTTCCATGGATAACCTATTTTGGCCCGTTCCCGCCTTGGGTGCTCGTGGCGATCGGACTGATCCTCGGCATCATAGCCACGATAGGGAGCATTCTGATGATCCTGGGCTACGGAACGATTGGAGCCGTAGTAGTGTTCCCAGCGGCTGTGATCAGCCTAATCCTCGGTGGAGGCTTCATAGCCGGGTTCGTCCTAGGAGTCGTTGGCGGAATCCTAGGAATGCTTGGAAGGTAACGCATCCAACCTTCTCCCCCTTTTTCCCCACTTTCAGGGACGCAAGGGCGGCATAAAGTGTTCTACGTCAGTATGTCTAAAGACGCTATGTCTAAAGTTATCGATCACGCAAAAAGCACGCCCGAGAAAGAGGTAATAGGAGTTTTGACGGGGAGGATGGATAATCAGACCTTGATCGTTGAAGACGCTGTGAGTGGCGAGACGGTAAGGAGCGAGAAAAATGTGGTAATGCCAGGAGAAACTCTGGCAAAGATCGCGGACGATATCATAAATAGGAGGACTAAGGGAAACATAATCGGCTGGTATCATTCACATCCGGGTTATGGAGTATTCATGTCCGAAGTGGACAAGGAGACACAGTCCAAGTTGCAGCAGTTCTCTCCATATATTGTTGCACTTGTATCCGATCCGTCAACTGGAGAGTTCAAGTTTTTTACTCACGATGAAAAGTCCAAGTCTACCGAGACCCTAACCCACGACCGAGTTCACTTCTACGGCCCTGGAGAAAAATCTGTGCCAGAAAGTTTCAGGAAGACAAAGACTGCGCCAAGGTTACCAGCGACACCTCCACCTTCAATAGCTCCGCCTCAAAGGCCACCACTAACGAGAAGACAGGTCTACGCCTTGGTCACAGCGATGGTTCTTATTGCAGCAATAGTGACAGGTGCCCTACTCATGGTGACTATTTCTGGCCCTATCTCGCCGCTAAGAATGGATCACGGGCCTGTCACAAGCGGGACCATCGGCAATGATATCAAACTGATAGCTAATGTGAGCGGACCGGTTATGGAGGTTCTAGTCTACTACAAGCTTTCGAAAGACGCTACGTGGAAAAGTGATAATATGCTCCTGATCTCCGGCATGCGTGACACATATTCCTATACGATTCGTGGAAATGATGTAACCGGGAATCTAGACTACTATATAACAGCATCCGACAGCGCGGGCAATGAGATTTCAATTCCCACCAGTACGATCGTAATCCGGGACTTTGACGTTGACATATCTGAAAGCCAACTAACGATATATGTTGGACAGACGAAGACTACCACCGTGACAGTGAAATCAATAAACGACTTCGGTTTGCCTGTCTCTCTTAGCGCTCCTAACAGACCGCCCGGAGTCGCAAGCGTATCATTCACCCCCCCGCAGGTTGCGCCTCCGAAAAGCGGCGAAGCCACATCCACGATGAAGGTGACGCTAGTCCCGTCAGCCGAGACAGGCGAATATGAGATGGAGGTTCAAGCGAAGTATGGTCAGGTAACAAGAACTATATCCGTAACCATTCTTGTATCAGGCTTCGAGATATCAGTGTCGCCATTGTCTGTAACGATCCAGAAAGGAAAGACGGCCACATACACGGTTACGTTGGACATAAAGAAGGGTTTCACAGATACAGTCTCACTCGATGTTACAGGGCTTCCATCAAAAGGAATTGAACAAACAAGGATTCTCGTTATTAACAAGAAGATAGCTGCGCAGGGAACTACGACGCTTACAATGGAGATAGTAACAAGATCCGACGTACCCGCGGGGACTTATAACCTCAAGATAGTTGCATCCGGCGGAGAGTTGACACAGGAGGAAAGAGTTACTTTAATTATTCAATAGATAGTTAACTAGGCCAATGGAGGTTGTCGAAAGAGATGAAACTCTTTGTACAGGCGCCCGTAGGTCCACAGACAGGGTTGGCTGAGATAGAGGTCATACCAGATCATACGATCGGCGAAGTGAAACAGCAGGTCTGCACTTCATTCGGCGTTGATCCAACGACGGTATCCCTGATGTATGGTGGAGTCGTCCTCGACGAGAGTATGACAATTTCAAGAGCAGGCATACCGGAGAACGCGCAGCTTGCACTCATGCCATACAATATCATCGGCGGTCAGATGGTGTGAATCTACCGCTCCTCTATGAAGAAAGAAGATTTGTAAACCACCAGTTCCCGATGGTTACCCCCCTCGCCGACCCTCCAACCCTATATGAGGGACTCCTCCGCTGCGAGAAAGGCCGAGTGAAAGACCTAGCTGAGAAGAAGATCTGGCCGTTCACTGAATATGTGAACTGGCACCGTTTCAGGCTTGAACTTTTGAATGAGTATCCGCTGAAACCGCCGGCCGTTACTTGGCTCACCGAGGTCTCTCATCCGAACATCGTTCCAAATATTCCTGGAGCTGTATGCGTCTCGGTTCTGGGAGAGGCTTGGCGCCCGGATCTGAAGCTTATCTCGGTCATAAACTCACTCTACTATCTTCTATCGGACCCAAACCCCGACAACGTCTTCGACCATCCGAAGTGTATAGAAGCTGCAAAGGTCTGTAGAAGTCACGGCTTCCCAGATAGAGGGATGCGAAAGAAGACTCCGGAGCCCGAGGATATAATGAGGTTCAACATTATCCCGATCCCTGGTTCAGCTGCTGCCTCACCAGATACTCTCCTCACTTTTAGGATACCCGGTCGAATGCGCCAAGAGGCAACTCGATGAAGGTTACGGCGGAGATCCCGCAGTATAAAGAAGTTGAAGTCAAAGCCTCCAAGAATATGAAGGTGCGGAACCTAAAGAGAGAGATATGTAAAAAGCTCGGGATCAATGAACAGCTTACGTCTCTGCTTCTACAGGGCAGGCCACTTCGAGAGAACAGCACTATCAAAGAGATCGGTCTTCAATCTAGAAAGCTAACTGTAGACTATATGTGGGCTAGGCAGCTGCTCCTTTGGGGTAGCAATGGCCAGACAGCGATCGAGAACGCGCAGGTCTTTCTTGCGGGCGCAGGCGCTATAGGAAACGAGGTTGCAAAGAACCTTGCCATGCTAGGTGTTCAAAGACTTGTGATCGTTGATTATGATCTTGTTGAAACCTCAAACCTCAGCCGAACCGTTTTTTATGAGAAGAGCGATGTTGGGAAAGCGAAGGCGGAGGTTCTGTCAAGAAAGCTGAAGAGGAACTATCCGTACGTTCATCCAACTTTCCACCGCTGTAGAGTCGAGGGCGTCCCAGCTCAAGTGTATTTGAACTCTGATGTTATTGTATCAGGTCTTGACAACGTTCCATCAAGGATGCATCTCGCCTCAATCTCCCGGAGATATCAGATCCCCATGGTAGACGCTGGAGCAATAGGCTACGAGGCCAGAGTCCAAGCGTATGTTCCACCTGAGGATCCCTGTCCGATATGTCCTCTCCCTCCGGGAAACTATGGGCAGATGGCAGGTCTCAGAAACCCCTGTACCGCACCCCTAGAAGAGATGAGGATCCCTTCTCTGCCTACATCGATGTCTCTGGTATCGTCGATACAGACTCAGGAGGTAGTGAAGATAATATTGGGATACAAGACCTTCCTAAAGGAGAAGAGGTGGCCATCAGAAATAGGAGAGCCTCTAAAGGGGGCGCTTCTAGTTGATCTAAGGTTCAACAGATACTCTAGGGTTGAACTGAATAGGAATCCAAGATGTATGGTATGTGGAAAAGACGGCGTTGCAAAGAATATTGTAAGCCGATATGAAGTTTCACTTTCAAAGACTGGAAACTCGACGTCTAGACTCCAGAAAAGAGTTAGCGAACTCTTAGATGCCAAACCGACAGAGATGCTAATGTTCAAGGAGGACAAAAAGAAACTCGTACCAGTTGAGGTTGGGAAAGAATTAACTGAGTATGATCTAGAGAAAGGAAAATTTGTTCACATAGTGATGAAGACGGCTGACGACAAGTATTCTGAGGCTGTTGTCAAACTCAAGTGACCTACTGTTCCAAAAGTCGATCATACCAATTCTCAGATACGACTTCTCGAAGGCTTGATAATCTCAGGCTATTCAAGCCTTCCCGCTTTTTTCAACCTCTCAGTGGATGCCTTAACCTCTTCAGGCGTAATCCCTAGTTCGCTTGCGGCCTTTTTCAGAGATATCACGCCAGAATGTTCAAGTATGTAGGAGTAGACTCTTTCGTCCAAATCCGATGCCTCTGGCGATCTTCTTGAGCCGCATCTCTGACAGAAGTTCTCAGATTCAGAGATCGGCGCACCGCAGCTTGCGCATCGGCCAACGTGGTCTATCACAACTTCCCCGACTACCGGTTTGGTTCGTGGCGGGCGGGAAACTCGGCGTCTAAGTCTTGTGCTAAACCATGCAAAAGGATCAAGCCCGAGCTTAAACTTCATAAGACCAATGATGCTCAGAAGAGATATTCCAATAATAGTTGCTACGATGCCACCTAGGAAAAGTGGACTGAGAACCGTCACGGTGGCATTTGCACGGTCTTCTTCGTAACGTAGATCGCCAGAGTAGACAACCTCAACTTTCACCGTGTCAGCAGAAATTACTTCGAATGAGATTGACGCTATCCCTTCGTTATCTGTCACGAGTTCTTGATTTATCCTTCTGCTGCCGGCTGCTACTGTGAAGTCCAATGTTGCGCTTTCAATCGGGTTCCCGGACAAGTCTTTAAGCATGGCTTTGACCACAATGTTGTCTCCTTGAATGACAAAGCCTTGCGCGAAGAGCGTCAATGTTGTGCGAATGCCTTCGATAGGAAGTGTTCCAGACCATTCGGCACCTTCAAAATTTCTTTCTCCTACATACGTGATCCTCAGTTGAACTGATCCCTTTCTTCCCGGCACGTATTGCATAGAGGCAAAACCGTCCTCGTTTGTCAAGGAGCTTCCGAGCTTCTCATTGTCAGCATAGAACTCGACCACTTGTCCCGGCACGGGGTTGCCCATCTCATCAGATAGTTGAGCCGTGATGTTCAGACTTTGCCCAACAACGGTTGTTTCTGGGATACTTGATGAAAGCTTAGTCGGGATAGGGAGGATTCTGATTCTCGTCGTTGTGGTTGCGGAATCATAGGTAGCAGACCCTTCGTAAAGGGCTTTCACTTGATATTCGCCCACATTCAAGGTTCCAGAATATGCCAGCTTTGCTTGGCCCGACGAGTCAGTCAAGCCTGTTCCGATCTCTGTTTGCTCAGATCCGGCTAGGATGTAAAACCTTACAGGTTGGTCTGGTAGAGGGTCTCCGTTCGCATCAACCAGCGTCACAGCCGCCTCGATAGGATATCTGTACTTTACTGTTTCTGGAACGTCGAGTTTGAGGTTGGCCCCAAGCTTGGTGACAGTAAGGGTTATAGAAGCTTTCTCTACGTGAGAGGTTCCCCTGAAATCTGAATATGATATTTCAAACGTGAGTACATGCGGCCCCATAGAAGCAGTTGAAGGAACAGACACAGAGAAATCTGTTCGTGCGGTCTCGCTTGGGGATACATCGCCAATAGTCTGCGTCCACGGGTTAACAATCAATCCGGAAGAGTCTACTAGTGAGACAGAAGCTGAATACATTCTGTCGTTTCCACCATTCTGGAATGAGATAGTGAGCGTCGAAGGTTTCCTTGCGCCGAGTTGAACGGTTGAGATCGACTGATACCAGCCTGCAACGTACAATTTTACGACGAGAACCCTGAACTCCCTAACATCCTCTAGAACCACTGTCGTCTGATTCTTCCAGTACAGCTCGGCGCGCATGAGATACTCGTCCGGCCCCCTCAAGTTCGCAACGACGATCTCGTGCCAGGTCGAACGTCCAGGCCTACACTCCCACGGCGAAGAGAACTCGTCGACAACGATAACTCCGTCGCCGTACACCTTGAAGAAGAAGAGTGACGCGCCCGACGGATCTCTCCGCTCTAGGTTCAACACCGTGAAATTGAGGTTTTCCGTATCTCCGTCATAGATCTTCGCGACATAAATCGTCTCTAGAATTCTAGCTCCCAATGCTCCCTGGGCTTCGATATGAAGCGGGTTGGTAAAAAAGAACGGTCCCGCCATGAGAGCTAATAGAAAGCAGAATATGAGGCAGTCACGCCCTATCTTCGTAGACTTTCCCTCTACTCCACAAGTTAACGTATGACTCACTCTTGAAGTCGGCATCTCGAAATATATTGCTATCTCCTACAATAATCATGTCAGAACTGTCATGTCGAAACTATGGAAGCCAACCGTCAGAAACTGAAATGTACTATGTGAAACGTTTCTGGTCAAGAAATTCACATTATTCAATAGTGAGATGGACTTAGAGTTGGGCTGGCATCAGCCTATAAACCAACAGGATCTCATACGTCTCTGACTCTAATGGAACATCTCCAAGACGATAAATGAGTCGTTAGTGATCGAGGCCATGGAGATCTTAGTTCACCGCACTTTGGCGAAATGAAAACTCTCATTTATTCCATCTATTTACAGCGGACACAAGCTACCGAGTGTGCTTATGATCAAAGCTCCCAGAGGGACATGACTTAAAGGGCTGCGACATGGATAGAAGGATATTCTACGGCGATGCGAACAGGGAAAGCGGTTTCCTCAGGTATGATTCTTTATTGCGTCAAGAGTGAACGATTATGGGAATGACCAGTTACTACAAGGGAAGAGCCCGAGAGTATCGTGTCCTCCAGGCGCTTCGCCGCGATGGTTGGTTCTGCACTAGAAGCGCCGCCTCACATGGCCCTGTCGACATATTTGCGGGAAAAGATGGTCGAACCTTAATGATACAGGTGAAGAGCGGCAGGGGTAGAATCGCTGAGGAGGATAGAAAAACGCTAATTGAATGGGCGAAAGCGTTCAATGGAATAGCTCAAGTATGGTGGTTTAGAAAGGGACGAATGCCCGAGATAGAAACCATCGCCTAGTGTGACGGAGCTCGAAAACGTGTTAGGAAAAACTTATGCCTCATGAGCATGATTCTGTGCACTTGTGAGAAGAGAGCTACATCTTCTGTTGCAAGCAGCAAGATAACCCCTCGCTTCTTAGCCACGGTTAGTATGAGACATTGTTGATGGTGGTATCACTGCAAAAGAAGACAACTTTGCTTGAACCACTTGAAGTCAAGCATGCGATCCGAAACAGTCGGAGCGTACGGACCCGGGATCGGTATCAAGAGCTACAGAATAGTCAGAGAACCTGCGAACGTTCAAATCTACTTGAGATTTGATCTGACTGGGATAGATTGCTAGCTCTTGGTATCATCTAGTATCGTTTACTTTCGTTATTCTCTGTTGCTTATGGCCGCAGCTTCACATGATATTCTACCCGATGTCTTGCATGGTGACATGCGTGATGTTAGAAGGGAAGACCAGAATCATACTTCCGCCCAGGGGTGGAAAAACAGGTATCTTGTATATTCCTGCTGACATCGTGAAAGACTCCTCTTTTCCATTTCAAGCTAACGAGAGGGTGCTTGTT
>Ga0209725_1001675_pt1 | contig 12416 bp, 13 predicted proteins | sample I18A1metaG_FD_184145 | JGI IMG/M metagenome (GOLD analysis project Ga0209725, IMG submission 184145) | Lake sediment bacterial and archeal communities from Gulf of Boni, Indonesia to study Microbial Dark Matter (Phase II) - ​I18A1 metaG... | ecosystem: Environmental > Aquatic > Freshwater > Lake... | reverse complement strand
TGGAACAGTCTAAATGTACCGTAACGAAAGAGCGGCCGTAGTCCAGCCTGGTCTAAGACGTCGGCCTCCCAAGCCGGTGACCCGGGTTCGAATCCCGGCGGCCGCACCAACATAGACACACACACACACAAATAGTAGAAAAACAATGGTTCGAATTCAGTCGGTCGCACCAAGAGATACACACACAATAAGGAATCAATAGCTCAAATTTGGTCGGGCGCATCAAAGAATCCCTTTCTTAGTCGTTCTCCATCAATGCCTCTGTCCATCGGTGCTATTTGGTTGTCTTAACCCATTCACGCGTGTTAGGGTTGGTTGATTCATAGATAAGCTGGTCGTTCCAATAGATCTTGATGAAATATGACCTGAAATTGCCTCCACAATCATCTGCTGTGAAGGAGCCCATAGGGATCTCTGTCGAACCTGAGATTGCAACTGACATGGTCAGCGAAGTCTTTAGAGTATCAGGCTGCAGGCTGAGATCCCTCCAAACCTCAACTCTGAGGGTTCCTGAGGTTGGGCTTGAAGAAAATAAGGTCACGTAAATGTTGACAACGGTGCCGGCCACAACCGTTATCTGTCTGCCATCTTGTCCTCCGCCGCTGAACCTACCGCTCTGATATGATGGAGTAGCCGGAGGCTGGGGTTGGATTGTCTTAACCCACTCGCGCGTATCAGGGTCACTTGGATTATAGATGACTTTGTCGTTCCAGTGGACCTTGATGAAGTATGATCTGAAACTGTCTCCGTAATCATCTGCGGTAAACGACCCCATGAAAATCTCTATCGAACCTGAGATTGTAGCCGTCTTTGTCAGGGTAGTCTTTGTTTTATCAGGTAACCCAGTCCGGTCCATACGAACATCGACGTTAACAGTTCCAGAAGTCGAGGTTGAGGAGTAGAGTGTTACATAGACGTTAACAGATGTTCCGAATACAACTGTTATCTGTCTTCCGTCCTGTCCTCCACCACTAAACCTAGCGCTCTGGCAGGAAGGAATGGGTGGAGGCGGCGGAGTGGTCGTAGGAGGTTGGGCTTGGGTTGTCTTGACCCATTCACGTGTGTCAGGGTTGGTTGGATCATGGATAACTTGGCCTTCCCAGTAGACTTTGATGAAATAAGACCTGAAGTTGTCTCCATAATCATTGGCTCTAAATGAGCCCATAGAAACCTCTGTTGAACCTGAGATTGTAGCCGACATGGTTAGGGTAGTTTTTGTGTCATCAGGTTGAAAGTGTGCAAAGTCCCTGCGAACCTCAACTGTGACGGTTCCAGGGATTGTGTTTGAAGAAGATAAGGTCACGTAGACGCTGACGACCGTGTCGAATGAGACTGTTATCTGTCTTCCGTCCTGTCCTCCACCACTAAACCTACAGCTGTGATAGGAAGGAACAGTCGGAGACGGTGGAGTGACCGGAGGCTGGGTTGGGGTTTCAGACCAGGTGAAGAGACGCTTAACACTGTAGGGTTTAGAGATTGTGAATAGTTTGATAATGCCAAAGAACTTTATCGGTACGTCTACTATGCCTGAAACTTCAACTTCAAAACCGCCAGATCTGAGGGCATCTACTACTGCAGATATCACGCTTACGACGGACACTTCTAATGATATTGGTATGGGAACGGCTCTGCCAGCTGGAACAACTATGTCACGGCTAGAACCGTCACCGAAATGCTTTCCTTGGATAAAGATAGTATAGGTCATCCTTTCGATATCCAAGGTATACTGTGTTGGGTTACTGACAATGACGCCCAAATCAAGCCCAATCTTCGTTGGTATACCAAGCAAGGAGCCGGTTACATCTACGTTGTAAAGTTCCACCCCCTCAAAACTCAGCTGATTTCCTGCTTCATTGATTTGGATGAGATTCGCCACAATGCCTGCCACTACGACGATAAGTATTAGCAGGATCACCAGACCGGCCTTAGTTGCCCTCGCCAAAGCTGGCCACTTCCATCATTTCAGGAGATAAAGCGAGTCTGTCCTCTCAATATCTGTATGAACACTTGTAGATATTATAAAGAATCTGGTCTACCTTCGAAAATCCTATTTCACTGGCGTGTGGGTACCTTGGTGCGCACACACACGAGAAACTCGCAACGGGGGAGACGCTTTGAAGTCTGCTATCCTAGAGATTCTCATCAAGCACTCTGAATATCTCTTTGACATTTCTCTCCGTGTTGCTTTTGGCGCCTATATTGTGCCAGACCTTCGGTCTTGAAGTCACATGTACCCTAGAGCCCTTCTCATCTGAACTCACCCCAATCTCCACAATCTCTCCGAACGAAAATGGTGACCAATCGGTTGACAGGATCAATCTTCTGTCAGTCTCATCAATCTTATCCACCGTGAATGTTGTCTTTCTGACGGCGGCTTTCAATTTCTCGAATACATGATCCGGCTCATGCGGGTAGACTTTAACGTCCTCGCTCATCACTTACGCACCCCGACTGTAATGACCTGTCTGCAACACGGGCAAAGGAAAGATGGGATATCTGGGGACCAGTAATTGTATGAGGCTTTACAATTCGGATGAGGACATGTAATGGAGATTCCTGGTATTGGGGGCCTATCTTGAGGACCGAGAATCAAACCACCGATAGCGCCGACCAATGTTCCCACCGGACCAAAAGCTGAACCTATCAATGCACCAATTCCTCCCGTAACCATCTTAGCCGGAATCCCGCCTATCTTTGTAGACAGTCTCTGAATATTCATCACATCCTCAATGCTCCTCGGATTGAATATCATATAGTCAGTCGCAAAGGGCAAAGGGTATGGAATAGGGAGACCTTCACGTTCAAAAATGAATACCCGCTTTCCAAGAGAACGCGCAATAGCCGCTTCAGACGTAACCCAGCTTTTAGTATGTTCGGTTTTCAGAACCTCGTCTGTGAGAAAAAGAAATAGAGCCGCAGATTGCTGAATTCGAGTAGAAATTTCGTTTCTAGGTATCGGGGCTCTTTCCTCGTCAGGGATGAACTCTTCTATTATTGGCGTATGTCCTACATTAATCAATAGAGTTTGAACATTCTGAACGAGTTCTCTGTCTCTTCGACTGTGCGAAATAAAAATGATTACCATTCACGCTCGCCAAAGTTCTTCAGTATATCCGGAGACAAAAATATTGCGTCCTACAAGTAGCGCTATCCCAGTCATCGGCTGCGCATAGTCATGTCAGGAGCATGCGCTACAAGAACTACGGCGTAGAGCTTTCAGAGGCCAAGGGTCCCGGCTGCCGACTGCCCTGTCCAAGATGCGGCTTCAAACCTAGCTCCCAAGGATAAAGGGTTCATCCTCCCTAAGAGTCTTATAGGTCAATGGAATCGTCGACACCTACCGTCTAGACCGAATTTCCACTTAGCTATTCTCCGGTGCTTCTTCTTTCTTGAGAGCAACTTTATCTGGGGAACCTGTCGGCTGTTGGCGTAGGCCCTGTTTCGGCTTCTTACGATCGGCAAGTAGCGAGCGCATTATCGATTTACCAATTGGCCAAATTCTTTCAGCACCTGATGTCAGCGCAAACCCTGCTGAGAAAGCCAAAGACCAGTGATAGAATGGGAGGTTGAGCGTTTCTGGAAATTGACTTGAGAAAGGAGTCGATACAAGAACGGCTGCAGTGAAAAATACTATCACGAAAACGATTCCGTTGTAGAGCAGTCTTGTCTCCTTTTTCTCGACGAAAACAGTCAAAAAGATATTGACTATCACTCCAATGGATGTGAATGCAAGACCCCCAAATATTGATGGCTGTACGACTATAGTTACTGTCACTTCCTTTTCTAGACTTATGCCTGCTATCAAAGAATCCACAAATATCTTTACCTTAGTGTAGTATCTTCCCGTTCTTGCAAAGAGACTCAAAGTAATACTATATTCAATATCCCTGTATGCACTTCCGTTGATAATGTCGATATGAGATCTGTTTCTGCCTTGGTCCCAATCTAGCTTCAGCTTAAAAGTTCCATCGAGTTCCATGTCATAATCATCACGAGGATTTGCCGGCTTTCGAATTTCTACGATACATCCGTTAGGCTGGTTCACTGAACGGGAGTCTTGGACCCATATGGCGAAATTCCCACTTCCACTCGTTTTCTCGAAAAATACACCTGAGGATGTGAGATAGGATGTCACGTCCTCAGGTTCTATGGATACTTGCCAGCTGTGACAGAATGCCAGAGGCATTAAATAGGTCTCGGTTAGGGCAACTATCAGAAAGAGCTGTAAGATGTTGCGCCTACGGTGAATATGAAGAATATTCATATAAACTGGTCCTCATGACTCAGACAAATCGTGTGATAGGCGTGAAAACTTGGTTCTAGTGTGAATCGTCAAGAGTGCAACTGCAAGCGTGACTGTGAAAGCGACGATTGGGTTGGCGCTGAATTCCGGAACAGGAATGCCTCTTATCGTATAGATTTCGAGAGAACTTGCGGCCTCGGCTATATATATCAAGATCCTGTATTGAATTCCTTTATCCGCAGGTTCTTTCGGAAATCCAAGTTGCGTGAATTCGACCGAGACGTCAATAGAGTCGTCCGGCTTAATAGAATAATTGGTCGTAGAGTTCGAAGTGAGCCCATAATCTTCAGAAGTTCCATCTGTGTACGTCACATTGTAGAAGTAGACGTAGAACCATGGAATATGAATGAGGGTATTAGCCCGATTCCAGACTTTGATTTCGACCATGAATTTCCATCGACCTCCAGTGGATTGACTTTTGGCGTAATAGACATTCCACTCCATTTTGTATGAACCGACATAGCTTATGTCAGCTTGAACTGGAACGACCGGTGTAGATGCGAGAAGACCGAGCAAGACTAAAGACAAGAAAACAAGATAAGAATTCTTCATATTCTCATATCCAGATCATGTCTTGATTAGTTACGTCAATGTCCAAAATAAAGACGTTTATCTGCCCTCACTTCTACGACCAGCTTCCTGAAGCCAGCTCGAAGCATGCTACGGATAAAATCGCTACTACTGCAGCCGCGGGCATCAGATATCTTCTCTAGAAGGAAGAGATCTTCTTTCGAAAGGCGAATGTTGAAGGTTTCGGTCAAATCATTCAGATTATTCTCAATTCTCGACCTGGACCGTAAGAGAGCTGAAGTCGTAAGCCTTACCGAATCAAATTCTTCTGGATGTAGATCGCGGAGAGGTCCTCCGGAATATGCCCCAAGAGCGCTGGACAAAGTCTGTGCTTCCGTTTGGAAGGCCGTAAATGTGCAACCCAAGTCCCAGAATATATGGTGCGGCTGACATCACTCGGCCTCCCAGAAGCTGTCGCCAAGGCTTCAACTCGTATCTGATGGAATGCAGGAGCTCCTCTGCTGTTGGCTGGCAACCGTATCTCCCACCCTTGCCAAGTGCAATATCGACTGCTTCGGGATCGAGTCCAGCGTTCCAGACCAGCATGTCTCTGGCGACATTAGGGTCTGATCGGATCCGAGGCAACTCTGTCCAGAGCATTTCACATGCATAAGCAACTTGATAGTTGAAGTCCAAGTCGTATCCTGACTCTATTACGCCTCGGGCGAACATAAGCGGCACCGGCGGAAGCGGCTCCATATCACCTTCTCTGAGTTTGAACCTTAATCTTCGGTGAGGGCAATCTTCACCGCAGTTCGTTCCTGGCGTTAGGCCTCTGAAGCCAAGCTGCTTCGTGCGCCAAACATCGTAGATCAGCCTACTGTTCAGGTCGACTTTCTCTTTGATTACGGAGTAGGATTCGGAACTCGGATAGGTCAGAACCGTCTCGAAGTCGCCTTTCACCAGTCTGGGCGAAAGGTTCAGCGTCCCATTTTCGCGGCGTCTGTTGAGGACGTAAACTCCACATTCCGAAGCGAGGGCGTTGTAGAATCTTGCCTGAAAAATATCCATTGCGTCAGGCTGACAAGTGCTTTTGACTTCGATGATAAACGGTTTCTCACGGTCAGCTACGTATGCGATCAGGTCAGGTTGAACATATTCAGCAAGGTCGGGGTGCTTCCCCATTCCCTTGCATGTGGCGATGATCTCGCCGTATTCTTCGGCGAGCTTTCTTCGAACCTTCTCTGTTTTGAATAGAAATTCGGCGACATTTTCTAGTTCATCCCTGCTAAGCTGAGTGACTGACTTGACTCGCTGTATGGCTGCTAATGGTGATGATCCCTCAAAGATCAGCTTAACGGCAGCGGCCCTGACTTTTCGTATGTGCTTGGGCTCTCCAGTCTGCAGAAGAACTCTGATCGGTATCTGTCTGAGAAGGCTATAGGCTTTGGCTGCAAGAATCTTTGGACATCTCAGGTAATCGTAGACATCTTTGCTTGAGCCGCTGTAGATAGATGACACTGCGTCCTGTCACCGTGCCTTTAATCCATAATATAGCGTAGACCGGACAGTGTTTCTCCGATCGATTTTGACTAAGTCAATTCGGTAACTTAGTTGTTTGATATATACCACTGTGAAATACAGTACGTATTTCATATCAGCTAAGTTGTCAGATTGGCTTAGTTGCTGCTCGACCAATGCTACCTGTACCATCCGAAATACTGCTTCAACCTGCCAAGCGTCTCAAAGTCCTCATGGCATATTCGATCTCGACCGTTCAACAGCGCCGACCCGCATAGGAACGCTGTAAGCAGATCGATGTTTCTCGGAAGCCCGGAGAACTTCAATGTGGCAAGCCTCCGAGCCTCATCGCTTATCCGCTTCCTGAACCCAGCGAAATCCCATTTGACGGGACCTCGTTCAATTCTGATAGTTGGCAGGTCGATTTCTTTGAGTTTCTTACCATCCCAGTAGGGTTTCCATTTCTCCCAGTCAGTTCTGAATCGGAATGGAATCGTTCGGTCGAAGAATGTGCCGAGGAATTGGCTTCTCAGCTTGCCTCTTGCATCAACCAGCAGGTATTCGGGTATGTTCATGAGAACCCCGAAGCTTCTCGCTTCCCTGTCAATGGCTTCAGTCTTTGTTAATATCTGCGCATGTCCGTCAATCAGGTTCTTGAGGAAACTGAGAATCCCCGCGACCCTGCGTCTCGGATACGTTCGGATGATGTCCTCGATATCGTTGATACAGAACAGCCTGTGGCTCAACGTCTCATATTTCTGGTCCTTGGCTAAGTGATACTCAGTTATCGCTCCGTCCACAAGAAGATACATTTCTTCAGGGAACATAGAGAGCACATCTCTCAGAATTCGAGTTTTCGCCTCACCAGGCGGACTGACAACAGCCGCGGACAGCGCTATCTTCAATCCCTCAACCTGTGTTGATGCCAAAGCTATCGACTCAAACAGCCCTAGATCCCCGAAACGGTACTTCTTCTGAAATCTGCGGTAGATGATTTCAGATTGTTTCAGAGGCTTTCTCGTATTCCCACACCCTTCTCTGAATTAGGTCAAGAATGAAATCGTGTCGAGTCCGCGAGATAGGGACAGTCTTGACGAATTTCTCCCAAAGTTCAACGGGGATCTTGAGGAGAAAGGTCACTATGTTAGGTTCGCAGCGTTTCCTTCGGGCTTCCATCCTAGCCTTCGTTTCAGAACTTTTCTTTCTCATGGCCAAGGAACACCTAACGGTATTCTATTTCACCCTCAAGAAAACCGGGGATAAGGAACGGAAGCTTTGATGACTGTGCTCGTTATATTTGCAGCTTCCAGTATCCGGCTGAGTTTGCTTCCATATCGACGGCCATACCGACCTCTGGCGTTTTCTTGTACTTTAGCATGAACTTCGCCAGCTTGCAGTTCGGTGAGATCTGCTTGGATGGCGGCTTCGGGATCGTTGCGATCCTTCCCTCCCATCCGTCCTCCTTTGCATATATGACGTAGAGAAGCTGCTCCGGATTTTTCGCACCTTTCTTGTAGACGTCTCCGGCTTTCATCAGTTTGATCTGCGTGATTGTGGCCTTTGCTTTCTGCCCAGGTTTCCTTATCTGATATTCTTCCATCTCTTTCATGCGCCCTCACCTCCCATTCGTTTTTTCTTGCGTTCCTGCAGGAACCTTGATGCGTGATAGATTGTCCGTAGCCTGACGTTCGCGCGTTCAAAAAGTTTTGACCACTCAGCGAGACCCGATTCGATCCTAGCACGGTTGAAATCGACCCTTTTACAATCGTCGCCCAAAAGCCAGTGGATGCGATTGGCCAGATTGGCCTCAACGGGAGGATCGATCTCGACGTAAAGGTGGAGACCCTTGTGGATGCTGCGACATATCTTGACTGACTTGACCTTGAGTTGAAACCAACCACAAACCATGAGGATCAATCGCAAGTAGTCTTGAATCCACTTTGAATCAACAACACAGTCCTTGTCGATCTTAAGCACGTCGACGTTTGGAACGATGTTTCCTTCTCTTGCCAATCTTCTTTCTTCTCCTTCTCGCTTTTCTTTTCCTTGCGTAGACGAATCTGCCTTTGCCAAGTGGAGTAGCCGACCATCGCCTGCCCCGGAAAAACAAGTACCGACCTTCAGCCTGCACTTCTTTGGTCGCTTTCAATGCGGGTTGTTCTCGTTCGAATCTAACTCTTATGCTGCGGAGAGGAACATAGGAGCCGAGATGACGGTGCATGTAGCGCTCAAAATACTCAATGCCCCTATTCGCCAAAATTTGACGGATTTTTCGTATTTCGCCTCGTCTGGAAACTCGGAAGTGAACCTCGTAGCTTGCGGCTCCTCTTGAGTCCTTATCATACGATCTGGTCGTTGTCCCGATCGTCATCCTGTACGTACGAATGGGACTCAATCAGCAAGACTCCTGAAGATTGCTATTGCGTTTATCGCTTCGAGAGAATCGGGAAGTTTTCGTTTCTTTGGACCAAAAGATCCAGCTCTTTGAGGACTTGGTGGCATGGATCTTGCCGTCGTACTGAAGTTCGAGACAATGCTTCAGCGCCGTCTGCCAATTACCGATCTTACAAGCTACGCGTATCTTCTCTACGTCCAGAGGCCTTGGAGCGTTAGCAAGTACATGGAGTATTGCTGCTTTGTAGTTTCGTCTATTCTTCATCCTTTACACTGCCTTACAGAAACTGTTTAATAGGAGAGAATATATAGATTGTTATCCATAGTATCGGATGTATCGGCAAGATGGCGCCACGAACCGACATATCGAAACGGCGGGCGAGGCATGGACTCTTCCGGGGCAGGGAAAGAGAGAACAATGAGGCTATAATGAAATGTCTGAATAGGGAGAATCTGAACGCGTATCAGATTGCTAAGGCGTTGAAAAAGAAGTACTCTACCATATTTGACAGACTCGGAGACCTCGAAGCCAAGGGAATCGTAAAAAGAGTGGCAACTGTAACCGCGTCCAAATCGCATCAGAAGATTCCGCTCTACGGCCTGAGTGACCTCGGTCTCTGTGTGGCGATTTTTCATTCGTCAAATCCTCAGCTTAAGCAAAGTGCTCTGAACACATTCGGCGAGCGGTTTTCCAAGGCTTGGCAAACTTTCTCGGATCTGTATGATTTCGACCCGAAACAGAGCGTTCTTTTGGGGCAGTGGATTAAGAGTGATGAGGGAATAAGAGCGATTCTTCAGCACTTCGGAGACTACGGAATATCAGACAATGAAACATCATATAGTGAAAATCAAATCCTTTTGAGATTTCGTCGCATGATCGATCATGCCATAGGCCTAGAACTGTCCGGTGTAGCTACTACTAAATCGGTACCTTCTGTCTGGGGTGCCGTCGCCATATCCGGACCACAGCCACAAATTAGGAGCTTCGAGGATGCATTGATCAATCTCGCGAACATTGCCTACCATCACCCGAAATTGCGGAAGCTGTACAATGCTGTGAAAGCTGCTGACGGCCCTCTGCTTGAGAGAATTCACGGCCCAATGCGCAAAGGTGGTGGGCCTCCGCATTTTGAACAGAAGAATCCATCTCCATTGCGTCGTAGAGTGAGTGACGAAGCATAAGTCCTTCGGCGTCATTTTTGGCATAGCGCTGTTCCAGATTCAGGTAGGCGTTGGATTAGTTTCACGGTATATAGATTAGTTTCGAAGGCCTCTAAACTCCACGTCCCTGAAACCTAAACTATGCCTATCAGCCGTCTCTGAGAAAATTGGACGATGAGATTAGAATTCGCAAGGCGAAGGAGAGGCAGAATTGAACCTGTTGCACCTGTCGGGATATGGCGTGAAGCTAAGAGTCCGAAATCTGAGGTCCCGCTCAGATCTTGATGTCACCGATGGTCGTGGCGACTACGGAGAAGTACCTTCTCATTATGCATTTCGACCTAGGAGAATACCGTATGATTCAATTATCATTGATGGCCATAGTGGCTATGTGTCGTTGCAGGCGTTCCATTGGCTTTCGCGGAACAAGGTTCCAGTCTTCATATTGAACTTCGATGGAAGCCTCATATCCTCTGTTCTTCCGCCTATGCCGGTTAAAGCAGATTTGAGAGCTGCACAACTGGAAGCCTGTAAAGATCCTGAGAAGAAGCATAGGATTGCTTATGAATTGGTGAAGGCGAAGATCCAGCGGACAACTGATGTGTTGAGATGGCTTGGAGAAAAGTACGACATAGAAAAGCAATCCAGGAAAGTAAACATTGAATCTTCAGCTCTTGCGAATGCGAAGACCGTTGACGATATTAGGACGGTTGAGGGTAGAGTAGCTCTACAGTACTGGGCGGCGATCCAATCAATCATTCCGGAGACGTTTGATTTTCAAAGCCGAATCATCAGAAGCCATCAGTACAACGCTTCTGACCCGGTTAATCTTTGTCTCAACTATGCCTACGGAGTACTGGAGGGAGAGTGCCGGAAGGCCATTAATACTGTAGGTTTGGAGCCATCGGTTGGTTTCTTGCATGAGTTCAGCGACTACCAGACTAAGCAGTCTTTGGTGTATGACTTGCAGGAGCCTTACAGGTGGATTGGCGACGTAGCCACAATAGAGGCGTTTGAGTCTGGCACAGTGGATATGAAAGACTTCTACTTTGTGGGCGACGATTACCGCTATCATATTGAGGTAGAGGCGAAGAGGAGACTCCTGGAACTTCTGAAAGATAGATTCAACTCAGGCGTCAAATACAAGGATAAGACTTGGAAGTGGGACACTGTTATCTTGAACAAAACGCAGGAGCTAGCCCGTTTTCTCTTAGGGAAATCAAGGTCCATTGATTTCATCGAACCTGCTCCAAGTCTAGTGAGAAGTGACAGCCGAGAGATCCGTGAACGAATTTTGGAGCTGTCTGCAAAGGAGGCTTGGAAGCTTGGCATCAGTAAAAGTACGCTTCATGACCTGCGCAAGAATGCCCGAAGTGACCGTTCTTTCAAAGTCCGCGAGAAAGTTCGAAAGAAACTCATCGAAGTCGAATCACCAAGGATGCAAAAGGTGGCCCTTACTTAGATAGTTGAATGAAGAGCGAAAAAGGCATTTCTTTGACTCGATACCTGAGACAATCAGAATGATTGCGAGCGAATATCTTTCAAGTTCTGGTTGGACAACCTAGCAACAGCAGACGTTTCTCTTCGTTTGAGGGATAACCGTAACAAGTCATTTCTAACCTGCTAACAATATTATAGTCGAGGATTAACGTATGAGTGATGATATTAGCCATCTTAGGAATCTGTGTATCAAGAAAGAAGAAAGAAAGATACAGGAATACCTAGATGGGAAATCAGATGAAGATCTGTTAGAATTACTTGCAAATATTATAGATAATAGCCCATTCCTCTATGAACTTGCCATTACGATCATCGTTGATAAGTTATACTCTGATGATGATCGTTTTGTCGGACTTCTGTGTAAGCTGATTGAAAATACATCATCTGATTGGGCATTTGGAAGGATTATTGGGCCAATTGAAGAAATTGCGGTGAGGAGGAGGGAAAAGACACTTGCCATTACTAAGAGGATGATTGATCTTGGCACAAGGCCGGGGTTATGTTCCGGCATCTTGATATCGCCATTGTTGGGGCAAGGTATCGTTGATAAAGAGACAATTCTCCGTTTAGAGTCTGATAACCCCATTCTCCAACTGCATTCTCTGATTGGAATTAGGAACTTCTTGATGAAGGGAAGCAAAGAAGCCACAAAATCATTTATTCTGAAGTTATTGAATGTTGCAAAAAATATTGACCCTGGTAACACGGATGTTCTAGTCCAATGTTTAGTAACAGCATCTTATGTCGATAAAGATGCTGTTCTTTCTATCTTGGAGAGAGAAATCGAACAACGTGGTTACATTGCTGCTGCAACGTATATTCGTTCCATACAATATCAGAAGGATTTCTCAGTCTCTCTGCTTGAGAAAGCGCTTCAGATAATTGAGGCCGAATCACCGGAAGATACACTGATTGATGATGCGCTCGCTCGAATTTACGAGGAGGATCAGAGCTATGTAGTTGAACGGTTGCGTGAAAGGCTTAGGGAAGGTAGTAGAATTAAACTTGTAGGAGATATGTTAGGATA
>Ga0209725_1001673_pt1 | contig 12420 bp, 11 predicted proteins | sample I18A1metaG_FD_184145 | JGI IMG/M metagenome (GOLD analysis project Ga0209725, IMG submission 184145) | Lake sediment bacterial and archeal communities from Gulf of Boni, Indonesia to study Microbial Dark Matter (Phase II) - ​I18A1 metaG... | ecosystem: Environmental > Aquatic > Freshwater > Lake... | reverse complement strand
AGTTCCTTCTTGGCCTTTGAAAGCGCCTCTTCAATATCACGCTTCGTTCTCGTTATGCCAACCGACCTCAAGATTCTCCGAAACGTTTCCGATTCGCTACAAGTCGCGAAGACCAAGGTACCGCCCATGTCGAACAGAACCGCTCTCGTCTTCAAGACTCGCCACTCTTCGCGACAGGCCGAGCATTTTAACAACCTCGAAGCGAAGATAACCGTTTTGACAACAGTGAACTGAAACCCTGGAGTGCGCGAGCAAATAAGGGGGATCTGGCAGCTTACCAGAACCCGGGTAGGATGTTTGCCCTTGACGACGCCCTTGCGCAGACTTGACGGTATAGCATACTGGGTCATCGAAGATCCCGACGAAATCTACGATTTCATCAACTCGCAGATCCGAAAGGAATGGACAGCCGACGCCAGAGATGAAGGTAGAAGCCCGCAAGAGGATCCTTGGCTGCAAGAGCTGCCTAAACGTAGATGGCGGCTAGAAATCCTGCAACTAGATGAAATCAAGCCGAACCCCCACGAATTCATCCCCAAAACCGGCTACAATTTCGAGGAGAAACTGGCCAACCGAAGCAAGGAACTTCAAGCAGCCATAGAGATCTATGGCTCCGTTATCTGGCCCGTCATTGTGAGACAGGAGGACATGCAACTTGTCGACGGATACTGTCGATACACCACACTCCAAGCCATGAACGTCCCAAGGATCTACGCATATGTAGGAACACTGTAACAGGATATTGACCCTCGGTAGCAAACCGGTCAGAGAGAAGCGCGTGCTCATCTGCCTAGGGCTCGAATCCTAGCGTGGCTACGCCAACCAACAGGTTATTTGCGTAACCGATGTAATAGCATTCAGAGGAGAGAATACTGCCTTGCCCTCCCCAGGCTCTAGCTTCCAGCGCAATGCATTGCTCAACACGGAATTGGCTTCAGAATTCGCGCGTCTGGCTCTCCGATGCATCACTCGAGAGTACCCAAATCAACCCAGCCACGTCATCAATGAACCCAGCAAGATCAAAAGCCCCCGCTCCCTCCACCCCGCTTTCTACGGATGCTTTGATTGGCATTCGTCGGTTCACAGTCACTGGATGCTCGTCCGCCTTCTCCGCCTCTTTCCGGAACTGCCAGAAGCGCCGACGATCCGCGCTGCACTGAATGAGAACCTAACTGCAGCTAATCTAGTGGCTGAAGCGGCCTATTTCAGACAGCCAAACAGGCAGTCATTCGAGCGAATGTACGGTTGGGCCTGGCTACTCAAGCTGGCTGAGGAACTGCATGAGTGGCAGGACCCGGACGCTACCACGTGGTCACGAAATCTTCAACCCCTCGCGGACATGATTGTGGCCGGATATCTAGATTATCTACCCAAGCTGACCTACCCGATCCGGATTGGCACGCATACGAACACTGCCTTCGGATTGGCTTTCGCCCTAGAATATGCACATGCCTGCAACCATCAAGAGTTGGAGACGCTGATTGTAGAGAGAGCCCGTGCCTATTATTCAAGAGATGTGAGTTACCCGGCAGAGTGGGAACTCAGCGGCAATGACTTCCTTTCACCCAGCCTCACAGAGGCCGATCTCATGAGTCGAATCATGCAACCAGCCGAATTCAAGTCATGGTTTGACCGTTTTCTACCAGGCATCGCAGAGCGCAAGCCCGAAATGTTGCTCCATCCGGTCAAGGTCAGCGATCGCAGCGACCCAATGATCGCCCACCTTGACGGCCTACACCTGAGCCGCGCTTGGTGCATGCGCAGAGTCGCATCCGTGCTACCACAGCAGGATCCAGCCCGCCGCATTCTCATTGAATCTGCAGACCGGCACATGAAGGAAGGCCTGAATCACGTCTCATCCGGCCACTATGTGGGGGAGCATTGGCTTGCCTCATTTGCCGTGTACCTGCTCTCAACTTGATTGAAAGAGCTCTTTGCTCGAATGATTATGGTGATAGTAGACAATTCTCGCCTAGCAGATGCAAAGCCATGTACGGCCGGCGCAAGCGGCTGAAAATGGGCCCGAGTCCTCAAGCATGCTCCTTGCGGTGATCGCAGCCATGCCAAATCAAGGCATTATGCACAATTCATCCATGGCAACGCACCTTCCGTCCGACCTACTGGAACCAAGAAACCCTCCTCCGAGCCCTTGACAGATAGTAGATCTGCAGAATGCATACCACCAACCACACAACCAAGAAAGAGGATGAGATCACTCTCATTTCCCAGCTCTGTACAAAGAAGTTTGCCAGCATGAGAGTCACGAACAGAGCAACCGTGATCATCTGAACCATTCTCAACGTCAGTATTCTCTTCCGTGAACTCCAAGCAGCCGCTTCTGCATTGCCCAGTCCTCTCATCTGCTTCAATCGCTCCTCCGAGAGATAGTACTTGCCTTTCACCTCGACAAAGATGCCTGAACGGCCAAGCCGCCTCTTCATCGCCTCTTGGAAGCCCAGCGGAAGGCCCAGCTCCTGAGCAGTCATCGCTCTTTCAGGACTGACAGCTCCCCTTTGGCGAAACCTCTCAATGACCTTGAAGAGCCGCTTCCTGACCTCGTCACGCTGTCTGAACATACTATCCCGCCAACGACATTGTGGTTCCTATTTCTCTTATGTAATTTCTTCTCGGGTCTCTCCTCTTTGCAAGTATTCTAACGTGATTTGCAATAGGTTCCATTGTGCCCTCTCTGCTAATCCTCACGTGCGCATTCTCTTGGCATGAATCCGTCCTTCCTCTTATCAGTCAAGGCTCGCAAACAACAAGATGGAACCTCCTAGTGAACGTTCCCAGAGAGACCCTTGGGGCATGGAAGCGAATCCTCCGATCATCTCAAGGCAGATCCGAGAATCAATAAATAGGAGAGGCGAGAGTCAATACGCCGAGTGAGGGTCATGGGCGCATTACTCACACTGGAGGAAAAGGAGCTCCTGGCGAAGACGGCTAAGCTGATGGAGGAGCTTATTGAAACCATCGAAGTCTCAGACGACAAGGAATTTGTTCAGGACATAGAAGACGCCTTGAGCGAAGTGAAAGAGGGAAAGACGCGGCCGCTAGAGAATCTGATAAGGGAGCTTGGTCTTGAAGACCAAGTTCAGACTTGAGTTTGCTCCGCGGTTCGAGCGCAGGCTCAAGGACCTAGACCGGCAGACTCAGGCCAGGATTCTGCGCGAAGTGCAGATCCTTGCCGAGAAACCCCACACTGGAAAACCGCTAAAGGGCCCGTGGGAAGGAACTCACTCCCTTAGAATCGGCACGTACAGAGTCATATATCTAGTTCTGGAAGACAAGGTCGTACTGTTGACTGTGGGGCATCGCAAAAAGATCTACGAATGAACGCTTGGACGCATCAACCGAAATGGCGTAAACGCGCGCAGCGTCCTATTGCCTCGTCTCGTGCTTGCTCCGTATGAAGCGGTTGCCGGATGATATGTTGCTACTTGCAGCATCTGGCTTCACAGGTCTTAGCAGGCTTTTCCGAAAGCAATCTCTGAGGTTCATTTCTTGATCACTGGAAGACTGCCCTGAATAACCAATCCATCAGAGATTACGCTTTCATAGAACGCCTCATCTTGTTTCGCTTTCTCCTCCCAATCTTGATAGCTGAAGGCTAGTAGTGTGATCTTTCGGTTGAATCTTCTTTCAAACTCAGTCAACTCAGCCTTTTCCGCTCTCCCGATTATCAAGAGATCTATATCGCTGTCCTTGTCATCCTCTCCTCTTGCGCAGCTACCGTAGAGTATGATCGAGCTATTCTCATAGTTCTGTTTGAGACGCTTGATCAGAGGCCGCACACAATGGAGGAGGTACACTATCTTGAAATGTCTGAATGCAGCGTTCTCGATATTCGCCTTGAACAATGCTAGGTTCGCTCTCTTAGACCTCAACAGGAATTCATCGCGCACAAATGAATCGAGGTAGGCCTTAACAGTGCTGACGCTCGCTCTTGCATGAGAAGCGACCTCTCTCAAGTAGAACTCTCTGTAGGGCTCCTCAAGGAAAATCGCGAGTATCCTGAAGCCAGGATATTCAAACAGGTTTCTCATCGAACAATCGTTCTATACAAAGAACAATCGTTCCCTAAAAAACTACCTAATAATGAAAGCGAACCCCTCTGAGAACACAAAGCGGATTCGGTATTGTGACATAGACGCCGCGCACGTCAAAGGGTCGGTCGTTCTCGCCTCGGATAGTACGTTCAATAGCTTCAGTTCTGTGGTTCTCATAGTGGTTGACACTAGATTGCACTCCTTTACGAACAAGTGCAATCCCATGTCAATCAATCAAGCAACCTAGCAACCACCCAAAGAGAGAATAGAGCTGCAATAGCGCGACCGTACAGCTACCGGCAATCCTATAACTTACGTAACGGCAGAAGCCTGCAAGAGAAAAGGGTGTAATACACCAACCATCAGCGAAGGAGTACACAGAATAAGCCCGAGGCCGCGCCCTCCTACACCTGATCTGCGCCAAATCCCACAACCCTTACTTTCAACCATCTCTAACCCTCAAGTGCAGGAAAAACCACTGTTTGCCCAATAGAACCAAGCCAGAGCCCAAGGCAAGCGCACATGGACGAGAGCCTAGAAGTGAATACTCCCAAGAATCCCAAGAACGCCTTCAGCAGACTTGCCGAGCCGATCCGCTCAGCCATGGAAGAATCAGGCATCAAGATCCCAACGGACATACAAGAAGCAGCGCTGAACCCCATACTCAAAGGCAGAACCGTTCTCATCGTAGCACCAACTGGAACCGGTAAGACCGAGGCAGCGCTTCTTCCAATCTTCTCCCAGCTCCTCTCCACTCCCGACAGAAAAGGCATCAGCGTCCTATACGTTACCCCGCTGAGAGCACTGAACAGAGACCTCATGAAGAGACTCACATTCTGGAGCACCAAACTCAACCTCACATGCGATGTGAGGCATGGAGACACCCCCAGAGCCCAAAGAGAACGCCAAACTAGGCGGCCGCCCACAATCCTAGTCACAACACCAGAAACACTTCAAGCCATACTCCCAGCCGGAAGGATGAGGCAACACCTGAAGAACGTACAATGGGTCGTAGTCGACGAGGTGCACGAACTCGCCCAAGACAAGAGAGGGGCACAACTCACAGTCGGCCTGGAAAGGCTCCGCGAAATCACAAAGAAAGACTTCCAAAGAATAGGCATCTCCGCCACGGTAGGAGAACCCAACAGGATAGGCAGCTTCCTCGTAGGGTCCGACCGGCAAATTGAACTTGCCACAGTCCAAGCACCCAAGACAACTCAGTTCCGAGTCGAGTTTCCCTTTCCCTCAGAGGAAGACCACGACCTAGCGCAAACTCTCTTCACCACCCCTGAAGCTGCCGCAAGGATCAATCGGATGAGAGAACTTGCAGACAGTCACACTTCTACATTGATCTTTGTCAACAGCAGGCAGAACGCAGAGATGCTTGGGCTCAGGCTTGGAATGCTCGACAAGGCGACTGCGGTTCATCACGGCTCTCTGTCAAGGGAAGAGAGAGTCCGGATAGAGAACGAGTTCAAGGAGAGAAGGCTCAAAGCAATCGTCTGCACCTCCACGCTTGAACTTGGAATAGACATAGGCACAGTAGACCTCGTACTACAGTACCTCTCTCCACGCCAAGCCTCAACCCTCATTCAAAGAGTCGGTAGATCAGGCCACAAGGTCGAAGCAACCCGCAAAGGAACGATCATCTCAGCCCACAGCGACGACCTCCTAGAATCCGTTGCGACTATTGGAAGGGCTCAACAAGGAAAGCTTGAGGCCCTGAGAGTTCACGAGAACGCACTCGATGTGCTGGCGCATCAGATTGCAGGCCTGGTGATGGACAAGGAGAATGTGAGCGCAGACGTAGGGTTCTCAATCATCAGAAGAGCGTATCCATACAGGTCGCTGTCCCAAGAGGCCTATCGCCAAGTCATCGATTACCTTGCAGACCTGAGGCTCCTGAAGAAAGACAAGGGCACACTCAGCAAGTCAAACCGAACGAGGCACTACTACTATGAGAACCTATCAATGATACCAGACGAGAAGCGCTATCCCATAGTTGACGTCACCACGCAGCGAAACGTCGGCGTCCTCGGAGAAGAGTTCATGACCCTGAGAGCCCGAGTGGGCTTGCATTTCATATGCCGAGGACGAGTCTGGGAGATCATAAAGATCTCGGAAGACGGCCGCGTCTACGTCCTGCCGATCGAGGATCCCACCGCAGCCATACCAGGCTGGGACGGAGAGATCTTACCAGTCCCATTTGAGATAGCTCAGGAGGTGGGGCAACTTAGGCGCCAAATAACTGACGCCCTAACCGCTCAAGATCCTGAGAGCGTAATCGATCAGCTCGCAGAGAAGCACGAAATCGAGAGATATGGAGCAAGGCGAGCCGTTGAGGAACTCAACGAACTCATTCGAAATGGAGTCCCTGTTCCTGACAACAATAGGATCCTGATCGAGGTTTTCGATAGGTACATGATCGTTCACGCCTGCTTCGGCGAGGCCATAAACAGAACCCTCAGCTACATATTCGAAAGCATACTCTCAGAGAAACGGATCCTCAGAAACGTCTGGGCAGACGGCTACCGAATACTGATTGAACTGGCAATAGAGATCGAAGCCGAAGAGACAGAAGGCTTCGTATCATCCATCCTTCGAATACCGCCGCAAGAAGCAGAAACCGCCTTTAGGAGATACGTCGAGGCAAGAAGGCCGTTCACGTACTACATGAAATTCATCGCTGAAAGATTCGGTGCCATACCTAGAGGAATTATCCTCGGTGAAGAGGGGAGGCTTCAAGACTTGGCGACTAGGTTCAAGACCACACCCGTCTACGAGGAAACCATTCGCGAAGCCCTCCAAGAGAAAGTTGACATCAAAACAACCAGCCTCATCTTCTCCAAGATAGCCCATGGAGAAATAGACCTGCGCGTCAAAGTTATGCAAGAGAACCCTACTCCCCTTGCCTACCACATATTGAACAAGTTCTCTGAAACCCCAGAGATGGCAGCGCCAGAGAGCATAAGAAAGCAGAACATCGAGAGGATGAAGGCAGCCCTTCAATCAGAATACGCACAGCTCGTGTGCATGGCGTGCGGAAAAGAGCAGCCCCAGCTTCGGGTTCAAGCCCTCAACGGCCAACCCAAATGCCTCGACTGCGGATCCGGCCTACTAGCCGTCCTGAACAAGCACCGCATAGCTTCCCTTTCAGTCACAAAGAAATGGTTCGGAGACCAGCCGCTGACCGAAGAGGAACAGAAGATACTCACTCTCACGAGAAGGACAGCTGACCTAGTCCTATCATACGGCAAGAGAGGCGTTATGGCTCTCCTCACTTGGGGGGTAGGACCACAGACAGCCGCACAGGTCCTGGCAAAGATGCACAAGCGAGAGGAAGATTTCTACACGGACCTATTGCAGGCGAAGCTGAAGTACATTCAGACTAGGCCGTTCTGGGATTGAATTTGACTCCACCTAGTTTTTTACTCCCTTCAAAGAACGTATCACGCGCACCACAGGGTGATCCGGGAACATGATCAAAGGAGTGGTCCTCCGCAACTTCATGTCCTACTCCAACGCTTCGGTTCCACTCTATCCCGGATTGAACCTGATAGCCGGCCCAAACGGAGCCGGAAAGTCATCAATTCTACTCGCGATATCGCTCGTCTTGGGCCAAGCATATACTGAGAGATCGAAGAGGTTAAGCGACCTCATACGCTGGGGCGAAGACCAAGCCCGCATAAGCCTACTCCTAGACAACTCTCTCAAGGAGGGAAAGAGGCCATTTCCCCAATACCACACGGACACTGTCGACGTAACGAGAATACTGAGAAAGGGAGGAGACTACGGATATCTTCTCCAAGGAAGGCCCACATCAAAAGAAAGAGTGGTCGAAGTCTTCACCCGGATCGGGGTCAACCCAGACAACATGCTAATCATCATGCACCAACTGATGGTAGGAAGATTCGCCTCAATCTCACCGCAAGAGAAGCTGCACATGCTTGAAGAAGCCGTCGGCTTCGAATCCTACCGAGCCGATGTCATCGATGCCGATACTCGCCTCAGGAAAGCCCTAAGCGAAGAGGAGTCTCTTGCCGCAGTCCTTGAATCAACTCAAGAAACCTACCAGTACTGGAAGAAAGAGTACGAAAAATACCAGAAGAAGAGAGAGCTTGAGGAAAAGCTACGACGACTCCAGAGCGAGTTGCTTTGGGGAAGGGTTGAGCGGAGAGAAGTATCTCTCACCAAACTTGACGGCAAGATAGAGTCTAGAAAGAGAGCAATAGAACTCACAGAAGCCAAGATAGGCGAAGCCAAAGAAGCCCTAGGCACGAAGCGCCGAACATTGGACAGTGCCCTCAGCAAGCGTCATCAACTCGAAGAGAAGAGGGTAGGACTGGAGCGCGAAATCACTCGAACCGAGACTGATCTCAGGTGGGCCAAACTTCAGACCAGAAACACGGCTGAGGAGCTTGAAACGCTGTCTCGCGTCCTTGCAGGGCCAAAGAATCCTAGCTCAGGCCAAGCCGCCGCCCCGACGATGATCGAGCCGCTCGTCGAACTCAGAGAGCGGCTTCAATCCAGAAAGAAAGAGTTCGAGGCACTTTCGGTCTCCTCCTCACTCAAAGATGTCCAAGCAGATCTGGCCTCACTCACAGAAGAGCTCAAGAAAACACACCAAACAGTGGACACGGCGATAGAACGCGTCATAGAGGCGAGAGTTCAGTTCGAGGTGCTACAATTCCGAAAGAAACTGCTTTCAAATGAGCTGCGGGGCCTACAGGCGCAGAGAAGAATCGCAAAGCAGGAGCTGACTCCGCTCATCAAGAGAGCTGAGAGGCTAGGATCCAGACCAACCAAGATCAGAAACATAGGCGATCTTGAAATGGCGATTGCTGCTTCGGAGGAACTGCTCAGGCCGCTCGCACACATTTCCGAAGAAGTTGAGAAGATGTACACTTCGTACGTAGGGCTTGTGAAGGACCTCAAGGAGAAGGCCGAGCTTGTAGCCAAGAACAGAGAGGAGGTTCTCCGCGAGTTAGCGAAACGGTTTGACGTGTGGAAGAGTGTGGTCGATAACTTTCTCGCTCAGCTAGGCGACAGATACAGCGGCATTCTGGGCAGTATTGGAGCCTCAGGAACCGTTCGCCTCGTTGAGGCCAGGGACATAGAGAAAGCCGGACTGGAGCTACTAGTTTCCTTTAAGGGTGGCAAACCAACTCCACTGGACGGGCTCACGCAAAGTGGCGGAGAGAGAAGCGTAGCCCTCATGGCATTCCTCCTAGCTCTGCAGCAACACATCAAGTCGCCATTCCGCGCCATCGACGAGTTCGATGTTCACTTGGACCCTAGAAACCGCGAGATGGTTTCAGACCTAATCGTCTCAAGCTTCAAAGAAGCCAGAGACGAACAGTACGTGGCAATCACACCTGGACAAATAGAAGCAGTCAGAGACAACGTCCATGTCATAGTAGTGCAGAACGTCTCCGGGCTCTCAGAAATCTCAGAGGTCAAGTAGCCATGGCAAAGAAGCTAGAGAGAGGGAAGCCCCACACAGCTATCGCGAGAAGAGATGTGATCGACATAGTGAAGACATGCGAGGCCATCGAGGATCGGAAATTCAATCCATTCCTGCTCGACGTGAAGTACGCCCTCAGCACACTACGGAAATACCTCCCTCACTGGAAGGAGCTTGATGATCATTGCCTCGACGCACATGCCCTCAACCGCCTATCAAGAGTCCTAAGGCTCCAAGGCAGCCAGCTAAGATTCCAATCCAGCTCCCTCTACGCAGACCCCGCCTTCCTCGAAGAGAAACTGACAGCCCTATCAATGAAGCGTCTGGCCGAGGTATTTGTGGAGAGCTGGCACCCGATTGCAGAACTAGAGCAAATAACCGAACAATCGATGACAGAGGCAATCGCATATTGGAATGTTCTCGCTCCGGTTGAGGAGAGGTGGAGGAGGTTTGAGATGGGAAGTTCTACTCCTCCCCGGTCCCTTGAAACAGAGGACCTAGATAAGATCGGGGTCCAAGCCAAGGAAACCTTCGAAGAAGCTCTATCGAAACTCTGGAGGCAGCTCAAGGAGGATTCTAGCACCGGCGCCGTCGATTATCAAGATTTCATATGCAGAGAAGACTTCCTTGAAACCATTGAAAGGGCAGTCCAAGTGAGCTTTCTAGTCACGTACGGTTACGCTAGGATCGTTAGGTCGAATGGAGTCATGCAGCTGCTGCCCAACGAAGAACGCAAGCTTGGGCGCCACCCTGTGAGCCTTCCGATATCCATAACACGTGAGGCCTGGTCAAAATGGAGAGAAAAAAGAGAGCCAAACGCCTCTTCGGCGACAAAGTGAAGAGAGCTGCGCACCTCCTCCTCTTCCGAAGAGGAAAGCTACCTGGAGCAAAGGACTGGGAACTGAGGGCAAGACTGGGAGAAGACTACGAAGAGATCCTCGGACAGCTCAACGAACTCCTCGATGACGTCGACCTAGAAGTGAAGACGATAGGGTCAACAGCTGGCGTTGCATCGTTCGGAGAGACGCTCACGCCTGAGTCGCGTTACGTGACTACGTTGAAAGGAACAGTAAGCCTGAGGGAGGCAAGGATGTGCGGCTGGAGGATCGACAGCCTCGCCGGGCTAGCCATCGCCGTGGCCTACATCGTCTCAAAACAGGGAAAAGCCCCAAGGAAGGAAGTCGAGAAGATCCTCGCGAGGAAATTCGGCAGATGGAGGGCGATGAGTATGACCGATGCCTTCGTGAGGACAGGATACGTTGGCGAAGACGAATCAGGCATGCTCTACTTGGACTGGAGAACCAGAGCCGAGGTAGATCTCAGAACGCTCATGTCAGCACTGGCCGAGGCAAGGCTCGAATAGAAGCACCACACGAGCAAGTCTAGAGGATCTTTTCTGAGCCCTAGTATTTCTCGATCGTTCCGCTTATGTGCCCCGTCTTGAGCAGGGCAAGATAATGAACGTGCTTTGGTACTCTCACTTTTCCAGTATTGTGTATTCTTTCGATTCTGCGGAAAGCCTCTTTGTCCACATCCGCGTCAAAGATCAGCTCACCGTTGTTCTCCACACGGAACGATCCAACCTCACTGTAGATGCCCATAATGTCTGACTTGGATAGGATCACAGATCCTCCGGAGATCACGATCTTCTTTGGATCCATGGGTCTCCCGGAGTCGCTGCTCAGCTCGCCTACATAGCCTCGCATAGCGTCATTTACGAGATCTGCTACATTTTTGCCCTGTTCCTTTGCCCTTCCAATCAGCTTACTGTAGACCTGCTTATCGAGGCCACGAATCAGGACAGTGTTAGAGCCGCTTGCCAATTATTACCTGCTCCTTCTTCGTTAGATCGTGAATCGCCGTTAAGGCGATATACATGTATATCAAGATTCACTATAAAAAGTTTGCTAATCTTTAAGAGATGGTATATCATTATAGCGTCTGTGCAGATCCGGTCTGCAGGGCTCTGAGAATTGGCCTCGAAAAACTCCCGAGGAAAAAAGGGAAACAAGGGCAATAACAACAACTCCCGTCTACCTACGAAGCCTTGCGAATGGTGCGGCCAGGGTCTCCCTACGGTCAAGTACCATCTTCGAATATGTCCTGAATGTAGGAAGGCGTCCATCAGCGCTTTCATGAGAAGTGTTCGAAAGTAGACTCGACGTGTTTTAGGTCTGTAAATCCCGGATAGGCTCCGAGACCGGAGTTCGACTTCTCAAGAACTGCATCCTCAGTTCTGATTAGGCGTCGAAGTGAAAGGCTTATCTATGGTTTCCACTTTCTGCTCCGTGGGGCCGAATCGGGGCCGTAGATTGCGACAGCAATCTGCTTGCGCACACGGTCTCTAGCCAGGTATGACGACAACCCGCACGAGCAATCTTCAGAAACGGACGACGCCCAAGCAATTGGCAACGATCGTCTGTTCGGAGACAAATGCTCATGCGGTCGCCAAGGGCTCCAGAAGCCACAGTATGGGTTTGCGGACCGCAAGGAATGACGATCTTCAGGAGCGCGTGAAGAAACCCGTAGGTCAAGGGTTCAAAATGATGTGCGCGTCATGAAACTCCCTCCGGCCCCACCACAACCCTAGCCTTTCACATGTCGTGAAAGACCTTAGTTTCGAAAGTGTTAATTTCAACGAAGACAATATGACATAGTGGTTCTGGGCGGGCAGGTTCATGATCATTCAAACCGTACTAGGCTCGTCTGAAGTCGCAGGTTTTCTCCAATTCTTCTGGTTCGTTTTCGCACTTAACATTGGCCTGTTCCTGTTGATAGTGATCCTCCTCAGGTTTGCATACTCAACCTATGCTGCCTGTCCCATCCACCGTTGCGAAGTCGAATACATCCCGTCACTGGACGCCCACTACTGTAAACTATGCTCAGACTATGTAACTTCACCAGAGC
>Ga0209725_1001672_pt1 | contig 12424 bp, 11 predicted proteins | sample I18A1metaG_FD_184145 | JGI IMG/M metagenome (GOLD analysis project Ga0209725, IMG submission 184145) | Lake sediment bacterial and archeal communities from Gulf of Boni, Indonesia to study Microbial Dark Matter (Phase II) - ​I18A1 metaG... | ecosystem: Environmental > Aquatic > Freshwater > Lake... | reverse complement strand
CAAACCCGGCCCTCGGCACCACAGACAGACTCATTTTCTTTTTGTGAAGAGTTTTATTTCTTGTATTTCGCAGACATACTCGAATCCAGCTTAATGTTGAGCAAAAACCTGCTAAATTATCCCTTATAAAGGCTCAAAATCATTGTCAGACAACAAAGCAAAGTTAAAACCGTATTTTAAGGGTCTCTGAAAAGGCAAGTGGAAATAATCAAAAAATGGAACAGGTTTCTCTCGTTTGGTGATCATTGTATAAGTTTATATAATAGCCAGCTAAATATTACGTAATCAAGCCTAAAGAGGCGACGGAAACATGACCACAAAAGTCATTCATGAACCACAACTCGACACCATATTAATGGTTGAAAAAGCCATCAGAGAAGCCGAATCATACCCAACCAAGAAAAAACTCCTCCAGAGCCTACCAAAACAAATCCAATACCAAACCTTCAAACGAATACTCGAATACCTAGAAAGCTCCAATAAAATTGTATGTGACGGACGCAAAATAATATGGGTATTCCCCGACAACCCAAACCTAAAGAAACTACTGGAAACAGCTGTCAAACTTCGATAAGTTCAAAGTCTAGCTGTAACCAAATCTTTCCTCGTATTTCTTGTGATCCAAAATCTCCAAAACAACTACAGCAATTTCAGTTTCTTCAGCAACAAGCGTATAAATGAGGCGCGTTCTAGAATCCAAATTAAACTTGTACAAGTTATTCACCCCATACTTCTGAACATAATATTTCGGAAACTTCCTTCGCTCAATTCTATCTCCAGCAAACATGTTTCCCTTCAGCACATCCAACCCAGCATTAATAATCTTCAAAAGATAGCTCCCTTCCTTCAGCGAAGAAATGAAAATGGCAACTTCTCTATCTGCCTTAACACACGAAGGCCTCTTCGACGGCACAACATCACCACATTCCACACGCTTTAAGGCAAAATTTTCACCCTCTCAGCTTATAACGCATTGCCTCTCCTCGGTGCATTTCGCCAAACACCAAAACATTCTGGAATACAGGGGGACTCGCGACGGTTGGAAAGATGCATATTTGTTTTTTAGTTTATTTTCTCTTTCTAAATAGTTTGAAGGTGCGCTACTATTTCTACAGCTTAGAGTAAAATCAACATATCCTTTTTATTATACACATACTTATGGAAGCAAAAACCGTTGCCGACGGCATGAACGCAAAACTTTCTGTAAAGTGATAGGCTACTCCGCAGTAGGCAAAAGCTTAACAAGAAGGTGAACATAGCGCGAAGTCTTTCGCTCATGGTTCCTTCATGAACGCAATGAACTCGTCGAAGGCCCGCTTCTGCAACGTGTAGTTTGTCCTTCTCTCTACACCAATCGTTGAGCAAGGTTTTGGTCCGTAGTCGTGGCCCGGGTAGACCTTTATGTTGTCATCAAGTTTCATCAGCTTGCCAAAAAGGCTGTGGTACATGTCTTCAGCACTTCCACCGGGCAAGTCTGTTCTACCGCATTCTCCTATGAACAGGGTATCTCCAGTGAGCAGTTTATCATCAACCAGCAAACAAATACTGTCCGGCGTATGCCCCGGTGTGTGGATCACCTTGATGACTATCTCGCCCACCCTAATAACATCACCTTCAACCACACTGACATCTTTATTGACATGGGCCAGCTTGTGTGCAACAACCTTTGCTCCGAAGTTTGACCTAAAATCTTCGTTGCTCGCTGTATGATCACTATGATCGTGGGTATTGATGACGAATTTTACGTTCAGGTTCTGATTTCTTAGTATTCGGATTATTGCGTCGGCGTTGAAGCTAGGGTCGACAACGGCAGCTTCTTTCGTTGTATCGTCTGCAATGATGTAAGAGAAGTTATCGCCTCGTTGTATGACTTGCTTAAAGAACATAGTTTTTCATCTCAATTCTACTTGCGAATATATTGGTCAGTTGACAGGCGTTCCATTTTCATGCCCAGATTGGCTAGATCTCTCAAGTTCTCAACGCATCCTATGCTCGCATCTATATTATGGTGTATGGGGTGGAACCACATGAATTTTGGCACTAGGTTAAACTGTAAAGGAATTTCCGAGGCAATTCCATATTTTTCATTCAAACCCTCTATCAACAAATTTCTAGCACAGGCTAGACGTGTCGTCGTATAGCTCTTTAATAGCTCTGAGGCACCGAAAGCACCAATGCCATGCCATAAAACTGCGTTTTCTGGAGACGCTAAAGAGTACAGAAAGAATTGTGGCGAAGAGGGGGTCTGTTTGAAATCGTAATTCACAAGTCTGTCGCCTTCAACTGTAAAACTGTCATCAGCCCTTGCAACGCTAACATCGCCGGGGTCGATTGCATTCGGATAAAGCAATGCTGTTCGATAGTCTACCTTGACACTTTTCAGTTTTGTCCCTTCAAAGTAGATTCTTCCTCTAGCCGCGCGTTTCGAACCATAGCCCTTTTCTGAGTGTGGCACGGTTAGAAGGGTGGTCAGGTTCTTCATGCTTCTGCCCATGCATTTGTAAACACATTCAATCGACTGATAGTCTGTGTGGGTTTTCCTTATGATGTAGTGTAACAAGTCGTCGGTCGTTTCCTTTTCCATAATTGTCAACGGCATCCGCATTGAATAAAGGCAGAGGTTGATTCCGAAGGATTCTGAGAGACTTTCTAGATGCTCGTATTTCACGGCGTCCACCATGTCCATGTAATTGTTGTTGCAGCTTTCAAGATGGCGAGCTATCCGTTCGACCTCGCTCTTGCAAATGAGTGCCCCTTCATACTTCTGCGCAAACTTTCGGTCTATCTCCAGTTTTTCTGTCTTCACAGTTCCGCATGGAAAGGCACTTTGCCCGCTGTTCACAATAGATTCTTTTAGCGGATTCATTGAATATCTGTCGGCTTCGATGTCATCTGTGTTGAGAAGGAAAGAGACAATTGTCCCTTGCGAAGATTTCTTCAACATTTCGCATATTTCATCAATGTCTTTTCCATTGGCTTGGTGCAATCCATATTGGTTAAAATAGTTGCCGCAAACTTCGAGTACACGTGCAGCAATAATCCCTTGAACCTCTTCTACCGTCAGCTGTGGGTTTGAGTACTCGACGGAGGATCTTAGAAAGAATTGTCCGCCGTCAAGCGTGACATCATTTCTCCGTCCATTTTTAAAGTAAAATAGAGGAACCTTTAATCTTCGGTTTTCTTTAAAAGTAGCCAGTTTTTTTACGATTGCTTCGGCACACATCCATGAACATTTGAGGAAATCTTCAACAATTATTCTGCTCAAATCCGATGACAAAAAATCAACCTCTCTCTAAAGATTCTGCCATGCAGATGCACTTATCGTTAAAAGGTGGTCCGTGAAACATCCTTGCTATGTGAAACTTCTCACTGAAACCGTGCCGTTTTAAAATGCCGAGAAGTGCCATTTGCTTTTCAGGAATGCACATAGAGACTTCGAGACCATTTAAACTGTTAAGGACTGCCTTTAAAAGGTTGATGGCGATTTCGTTGCATCCTTGATGGCATACCATAGGGCCTGCTTCTGCCATCCCATGATATACCTTCGCGATTGCATAACCCGCCATCTCTCTATTTTCATAAATGTAACACAGGTTGTCTGAGTTTAGGAGAATAGGTTCCAGTAGTTTTCTTCGAGAGAAACCTAAAGAAGAACAGTCGTAGTCGATGATTTTCTGTATATCCGCTTTTCCTCCTTTTCTTATGTGCGAATCAGTTGGTGAGGAGAAGCCGTTTCCACTTAGGACTATGAGGTATGAGTCGTATGTGAAGCCGAGTCTTTCGTAAAAAGGAACCTTTTCAGTGTATGCGTATAGGCCCACAGTCTCTACATTATTGTTCTTCAAGTACTTAACGGCGTGGCTGGCCAGCGAGGATCCGGCTCCTTTTTTTCGGTGTTGTTCACTGACAATTAGGTTTCCGAGCCAGCCTATGTTGCCGAAACTTATGGTCGTTACAATGCCAACTCTTTCGGAATCGTAAAGTAGTACAAAACAGCCTTTCGGTTCCAGTTTCATCATGAACTTGAAGTCTTCTTCCGCTAGGTTCCAGTCCATCGTGTTGGCAAGGCGAACTGCGAACGTAATGTCATCCGTTGACATGTTCTTTACACTAAACATATGTGCAGTCTCTCTTCACGGTTGGGATCAGTTAACATCAACCGAGAGTGATTCGTCTATCCAAAACTTGCACAAAAGGATAAACTTTACTACTTCATATTCCCCATGAATAACAATCTAAAAGGGGGCTCAGCAATCATAGAGTCAAAACTGAACGTTAAGATACTGCGCAACGCCAAGGTAGCAACATACCCTTTCACTGATTACTTCAAGAGTTTTGAGAAGGTTGAGGCTGTCAAGCGAATCTTTGGCGAAAAGACAGAAGAGGTGCTTAACAATCTCAGAGTCGAATTCATTGGAACAAGAGGCTACATGGGGGTCAGCGATATAGATGGGCATCTTATAGTCAACGCGTATTATTTGAACAAGGGCGATGTAGTCGACATATATCTTGACATAATCCACGAGCTTGTCCACGTCAAGCAATTCATGGAGGGAAAGGAGCTCTTCGACAGCTATTACAAGTACATTGAGAGGCCGACTGAAGTTGAGGCGTATCGCTATGCGGTGGAGGAAGCGCGAAGATTAGGATTAAGTGAGCAAAGAATTTGCAAATATCTCAAAACCGAATGGATGAGCGACGAAGATTTCAAACGGTTAACTAGAATTCTGAACGTAAAATGCAAATTGCCTTAAAAAAATCTCTCATTTTCTAGCTCTAATTAACTAAATCTACTTATTAATAGTCTATAGTATGATACTTACATGCTAGGATTGTTTATTCTGAAAAAACTGCTTATCCAAACAACAGGAAAAACCATCTTAGATACTTTTCCATTATTTCTTGTTCTTAAAAAGTTGTAGTTATTTTGCAATACGTTATAGAAGGAACCTAGGATTCTTATTTCATGAAGTGTCTTGAATTCGAGGTTTCAAAGATTCTAGCCCTAATGGGCTAAATCTATATCGTATGCTTGCTTATGCAATCTTACACGCTATATTTGCCTTACAGTATGCTTTCTTTTGTAGACTATGACTGCCAGTAGTGTTGCTATCATGAATAATGGTAGAATAAGGAACGATGGAAAATCTGGAACTATAACTATTTCCAGTAAGGAATGTTGGTAGCTGAAGTATATCCATCTGTTGTCTCCATCGTCATAAAGTGTATAATTCCAATAGTATGGATCTGTACCGTTAATGATAACATAACATGTCTCGTTCATTAAGGCATGTGGAATACACACTCTACAGAACCCAAATGCTTGATTTGCTGTCGTATTGGAAACACGCATTACAATTGTGCTGTTAGACTCGAAATACTGAAAGTTCTCAATTGTAGAGTTAGAAATAACGTTTACTCGATAGCCTAATGAAGTGTTGAAACTGTGAAACATGCCCATCAAAGGATAATGGTCAATATTTCCAGAGTAAACCTCGTACCAGCTATCGCCTATTCCATCATGACCTAGATCAACACCAGTATAATCACTCCAGTAATTGCCATCAACAGTACTGTTCCAAGTGTTGAGTGCACTGTTACTTGTGGCTTGGAACCCATTGTTGACAATGTTGTTATGATAGATAGAGTTATAATCTGAAGAATCAATCCAGATGCCAAAAAATGTATTATTCTTTACTAGGTTCCCAACGATTCTGCAATTATTTGAGTCTAGAAGTCCTATCCCATCAAAGTAGTTTTCGTATACGTTATTTCGTGTAATCACTCCGTTTGAAGAAGCGTTAGCATTGATTCCATACCCCCAAGTGCCATATACGTCGTTATCTTTCACAGTAAAATTCCAAGAATTCGTGATCAGAGTATTTCTATTGGTATTGTTCCCAACGGAATTCCAACACACTGTGCAATTGCTTGAAAAACGCACCAAAATCCCGTCAGCGTTTGTTGTAACATAATTATCCTCAATCAGAGAAGTTTTCGAGTGATCAACGCAAATGCCAGTGCTCCCATTTCTCACTGTAAATCCTCTAATCGTAACGTTATCAGCTTTAACAAGAATGACTACGTCTGTGCTATTTCCGTCAATGATTGTGCCAATTTGGTTCTCTCCGATTAATGATAACGACTTGTTAACAACGATATCCTCATAATATACTCCTTTCTCAACAAATATTGTGTGACCAGCCAGAGTTTCAGGATCGCTTATTGCCTCTTGAATCGTTGTGTAGTTTAACCCTGTATTAAGGTTGTGAACTGGATAGCCATCAGGAGCTCTGACTTCAACTTGACTGAACTTTGTTTGCAGCAAACAAGACAACAATACGCACAAAGTTAGAAAAAAGATAAGTTTCCTGGTCATTATGTATCATTCACTGTTCCTTCTTTTCAGTTTTTATGATTTGTGGAAGAATCTTTGCATTTCAAATAACCTGGCTACCACCTCTCCTTTTTTTTAATTTTCCAGGAAAAATCAGATTTTTTTCCATAAAACATCTGGAAACAGATCTCAAAAATTCTATCTCCAATAGGCTGAATCCTTGTGTGATAGGCTTGTAGTATGATACTTACATGCCAGTCTTCCTTGTTTTAGAAACAATAAATAGGAAATCATTCCTTGATACGAATGTCCTTACCATCCAGCCTTCTAGAACTGGTTTGCGTTTTTAGAAAAGAAGGTATACTAGTATTCCTGTTGCAAAGGAAACAATTAGAGAGGGTGTGAGGTATTTGTACAGTTTCCCTAGTGAACATTTGAAGTATTCAGCTGTAAGAACTAGGCAAAGGTGAGTTGGTGCAACCACGTATCCAAGATAGCTGCTTATGTAAAGTAGGGATGCGCTCTTAGGTGTAAAGCTCACTATTCCCGTCAAGATTGACACACTTATGGCTATTCCTCCTGAGGGAGACCCAGTAATGGCGCCTAGGAACGCTGGGATAACTGTCAATAATAGGAGGACGTCGATGTTTCCGTTAGTCACGAAGGAGCCGAATATTTGAGAGATTCCTATTGCTTCAGCCATGTTTCTCAACAAAAATGCGCCGTAGGCTGCGAGTGTAATTCCCCAAATTGTCCGATTCTTAAAGGGTTTTATGAAGGTTTTAAGGTTTGGTTTTGCAATCATAAGAAGAACGGCTACTCCCATCAATGCTGCTATGGAAACATCGATACTAAAAATGATAACTGCAATGATTGTTGCCAAAATTGGTGAGAATGTAATGCCGAAGCGTTTCAGCTCTGAACCACGGTTTGCTTTAACGTTTTCTTCTTTTTTTGTTTTTGGAGTTTTCCGCAAACCGACGATGTAGCCAACTGCAACCATTGATATGACTACTGGAATCTGGCGTAAAATGAGTGATGTCAGTGTTAGCCCCGTAAGCATTGCTGTGAGTATGAGAAATTGGCTGACTGGGTAAACTGGAAAAATCGTATGTCTAAACCACAGGTTTACGTATGTTTTCTTGTCCTCTCTTAATCCGAGTTTTTCTGTTTCTGCTTCCACAAGAGGCGCTGACATGAGGGCTCCGCCTCCAACTGGCAGAAGCCCTATGACTGCTGGAAGCATGCTGACTATGAGTTTTGAATTGTTGATTATTTTGCTTAGGCTTTCGCTTAGAATGTCTATTACCTTTGTTTCTTTGTACAGCAGGCTTAGTAGCATTATGCCGAAAGTTGCAACTACGAGCGATATTGTAAGCGGGCTGATGGTGGTTTTATAAATTACGTTTCCAATTTCTGGCAGGTCAAGTACAAGCAAGGCCAAGAGCAAAGCGGCTGCATTCAGGGTTATTCCGAGGTTTACACGTTTGTAAATCATTACTCCGAGAAAGCAGAATGAAACGATAAGTGCGGTTAATGGGTCGACGAATCCCAAAGGTTAAACTTCCTTTTTAAAGCGTACTTTAGAAAAACCAAAATATCCGGTCAAACTCTTAATCCTTTCCTTTGAGGTAAGGAAAAGCCATTAAGCAAATTTGAATGTTGTGTTGGTTATGAAGAAAAAGGTTTTCATTTCGGGTCCAATTCAAGGCATGGAAACGGAACAGTCTTACAGGGATGTTATTCGTGAAATCTGTGTTCGCTGCGGTTATGAGCCGGTTGACCCTTGGGAACAGAGCAAGGTTGGTGGAGTAGGGTTCCAGCGGCTGATTTTATAAGAAGAGACTTAGAAGACATTGAAAAATGTGATGTTTTAGTTGCGTATTTTCCGAGGCTTTCGGCTGGAACATGCATGGAACTTTTCTATGCTAAGCTTAAGGGCAAGAAAACTATTTGCATATGTCAAATTGAAAATCCAAGTCCATGGATAATAGTTCATTCAGATGTAATTTTGAAAAAGATTGAGGAGCTTGAAGATGTGCTTAAGCGAGGGTTTTGACGTAAGGTTTTATGTTTTAGATGCGGTGTTTAGAAAAGGAAAATAGGAACCTCTGCAGAATGTCCTTTAGCCTTTGGATATGTGCGGCCGTAGTCTAGTTTGGTCTAGGACATCAGCCTGCCACGCTGACGACCCGGGTTCAAATCTCGGCGGCCGCACCAAAAAACAGCTAGCTTTTCGGAAGTTGCCTCTGTTGCACTGCGTTGACTAGACCCCTCTTATATATAGATTGAACTTCTAATACAGCAGATCATGAAGGAGTTGTTATTGGAGATTTTCGGTTGCAAAAAGGATAATCCCTTATAGATTTGTCGCGTACTCGATTTTTTATTTTGTCAGACAATAACTTAACCTTATTGTAGTGCTGCTATTGCGGTTATTGTGAATGGTGCGATTAGGCTTAGTGTGAACCCGCTCGAAAACGCCGTTATCAACGCTTCAGAACCACAATAACGCACAATAACCGGCAACGTCGTGTCCATAGATGTCGCTCCCCCAAACGCTATAGGCGCATACCGGTCAATCTTAACCGTCAACGAAATAGTTGTTATAGTAAGCAGTTCTCTCAAAAAATTGACAGTGAAACCTAACGCGCCAAATTCTGCCCCAAACAGTTGCCCAACCAAAGGTCCCGCCAAAGTGTACCAGCCGAAGCCAGCGCTAACAGCCATAGAAGCAAAAACGTTAATGCCCAAGATTAATCCGCCGAACAATCCGCCCAAAATGCTGCCTAAAGCAACAGCAAACGGAACAACCAGAATCTTCAAGCCAGCTTTCTTAAGCTTAAGCGTGGCTTCTTTGTCAACTCCAAACGAGAACCCCATCACAAACAATAATAAAACAAGCGAGAAATTGAACAGATAATCAGACACGTAACTGTTAGCGAAAAAGTTTCCAAAATTATTGTTCAAATAACCTGCAACGCCCCCGAAAACAAGCGCAATTACAATGTATTTTATCATTCCATCCTCACCATTTTTCTAGCGGCCTTCACAAAAACCACACTAAACAAGAGAGCCAGCATCAAAACGACAACAGCATTCAAACCAACTCTAGGCATCGCACCCAACAATTCATTACTTGCGCCTATGCTGAAACCGAGGGAAAAAATCAAAACCACAATCGCTCCAAACGTAACTTGGCTGAGATTAACGCGTTTTTTATTCCGCAAAACATAGCCAAGCAATATTCCCGCAATCAACGGAACTATAAAGTTAAGCATCATTCAACACCAAATCAACTGTTATTATAACACTCTATTTTCCGCTACAGATTTAATTCTTCCCAACCGCAAAGAGGTAATCTAAAGCAGAAAAGTCCATAGAAAGGATGAAAAATTCTTTGCAGTTTGATTACTCGAATTCAGGCTTCTTCGTAGAAGTCTTCTGCTCTAGGCGGCGTTGGACTTAAGCCTCTGCGTTCGCGAATTTGGCTAATTATGTCTGCCTGCATTGATTCTGGAACAGGAGACCATCGACTGAATTGGGTTGCCCAGAAGGCTCTACCTTGTGTTGATGATCGCAGTTCATCGGCAAGCCCGAAAGATTCAGACACAGGCATCTCAGCCTTAACGATCACCATATCCTCCTCATTTGCCATGTCCAAGATTTTTCCACGCCGTTTCTGCACTATCGCGATGACGCCACTTACAAACTGGTTTGGAACCTTACATTCAAAATTAACAAAAGGTTCCAAAAGCTTCGGATCGCTGAGCAGAAAAGCACACCAGATAGGACGCCAAGTCATTGGAAGAATCTGCGCGGGTCCCCTATGCACCGGGTCTTCGTGAACTGTAATGTCTTCCAAATTAACTTTCAACCCATATGCAGGTTCTTTAGCTAAAACTGAAGCGTTTACCGCTTCTCGGAATCCAGACTTTACGTGGTCTATTACCTCTTCAACGTACTGTCTCCCTTTGATTCTGTTGACAAGTATGCTTGTGCCTTCAATAGCAATCACGTTACGTGCATCATCTGTAGGCCACCCGAACTGTTTCAGAGTCTTTTGTCTGTCTTCGCGGGTTTGCATCTCCGAAATCTTTCCAGACTTGATTGCCTCGATAACTTCATCCGGCAACTTTTCTATCGTTACCCATAGTTTGCTATGCCTGTTCGGGCTTTTACCCATTATTGCTGGTCCTTTGTAGTCTTGGCTGATTGTCTCACGGTAAATTACAATCGGCTTGCTAATCTTCACCTTTAACCCAGCCTCCTGCATTCGATAAGCTGTAATCTCAAGGTGCAGCTCGCCCATACCGCTCAGTAGGTACTCGCCACTTTCCTTGTTTATCATGAAATGCAGGTTCGGGTCCTCGGTTGTCAGTTTGTGAACGACCTTGTCAAAAAGCGGTAGGTCTTTAACGTCTTCAGGTTCAACAGCAACCGTAACTACGGGGTCTGAAACATACTTCAAACCTTCAAACGACCGGGTTTCTATTCCTTCTTCCGCAATCGTTTCCCCAACATGGATTGATGGCAACCCCGAAAGTGCAGCTATGTTTCCCGCTGGGATTTTTTCGACGATTACCCTGTCTGTAGCCATGCTCATGTAAACCTGCTGAATGGTGCCTTTCTGGTGGCTGTTTATTAGCCGGACCAACTTCCCTTTTTCAACACTGCCGCTAAAAATTCGTCCAATAGCAACGACTCCGCTGTGTGGGTCAACCTCAATTGTGGTTATGCACATAAGTAGTGGCCCATTAGGGTCAACTTTTGCCATTGCTTTGCCTACGGGGCTTGCTGCATCTCCTGGCCAAATTTGACCTTGCCTGTACGGCTGAGCTTGAAGCGGGTTGGGCAATTTTTCACAGAACATATCCAGTATTGGTTCGTACAATGGCGCTTTCTTGCTGAGGGCGTCAACTTTTGCTGCAATTTCTTCATGTTCCCCTGCATATGCGTCGATGATTTCCTGGAATGTTACTCCTTTCGCTTTCATGTGAGGTAAGTTTAGTCCCCACTTGTGAAGGGCTGAACCGAATGCTACACGCCCATCTTCAACTTTAACTTGCCAGTCCTTCTTGTGCTCAGGCGGAGCATACTTTTCTATAAGAGTGTTTATTCTAACGATAATTTTTGCAAATTTGTGCTGTATCTCTTCTGGGGTTAATTTTATTTCCTTTATGAGCCTGTCAACTTTGTTTATGAAGAGAATTGGTTGGACTCTTTCGCGTAATGCCTGCATCAAAACCGTTTCTGTTTGGGTCATGGGACCTTCTACAGCATCCACAACCACAAGCGCACCATCTACGGCGCGTAAGCTTCTCGTCACTGCTCCACTAAAATCTATGTGCCCAGGCGTGTCAATGAGGTTTATGAGGTACTCTTTTCCTTCATAGGTGTGGACCATGCTTATGTTTGAGGCGAAGATGGTCATTTGCCGTTTCTGTTCAAGTATATAACCATCGAGGACGAGTTGTTGTCCGGCTCTTTGTTCGCTTATGATGCCTGCCGCAGCCAAAAGACTGTCCGAAAGCGTGGTTTTTCCATGGTCTACGTGGGCTATTATGCTTGTGTTCCTTATTATCTCTGGATTATTCATAAGTTTAACAATGTCTTCAATCTGCTTGTAGCGTACCATAACTAAACCGTCCTAAGCCTAGCTAAATGTTCATCGATACACGCAGTTTTTGTTTTAACTCTGTGAAACATTTTGGATTTCGCTCTTGAAGATAAGCTACATGGATGTGAAAAATGTAACCTATTAACTTTTTGTTGTAATGAGCGATTCCATAAAACTGTTTGACTCCTTTTTTTATGTCATGAGTGCAATCAGCTTGTCTGCGATTTCCTTATTAATGTAGAAGCCCTTTCGCGCCAGTCTCTTCACACCTAGGAGCATTAGAACGCTATTAAGTGGTATAGGCTTAGCTGCTTCTTTAAGGTTTTTGAATCTTATAAAAGAAACTCTTTGTTTGTCTCGAATGAACTCTGCATATTTTTCTTTAGTTTGTAGAACTGACTCATTACCGTGCTCATTCCATAAGCTTTCAGCCTCTCCAACTTTTCTTTCGATAAACTCTGCATAAC
>Ga0209725_1001671_pt1 | contig 12425 bp, 10 predicted proteins | sample I18A1metaG_FD_184145 | JGI IMG/M metagenome (GOLD analysis project Ga0209725, IMG submission 184145) | Lake sediment bacterial and archeal communities from Gulf of Boni, Indonesia to study Microbial Dark Matter (Phase II) - ​I18A1 metaG... | ecosystem: Environmental > Aquatic > Freshwater > Lake... | reverse complement strand
ACCAATTGTTAGTGAGATAGAGTCCGTCTTCCACCTGTTCGAAGAGTTCCTCTTCACGATACTGTCCAGGCTCGACGATTACATTGAGGGCAACGGGAGCTATGCCCCAGGTTCCGCCTACATAGAACGCGCTTCCGGTGAATGTTCCGCCGTACTTGGCGATGCTGTATGAGCTGTGCAGATATGTTTTCAAAACGCCCTGTTCGATGATCGTTGTCCGCTGGGTCGGGTAACCCTCTTCGTCCAACGAACAGGAGTTTATCCCTCCAGGCAGACGTCGGTCATCTATGAGTGTAAGTTTCTCAGAAGCAACCTTGTCACCTATCTTTCCAGCAAGAAATGAGAGACCGAGATCGATGGAGTAGGCTGAAGCAAAGTCAGCAGTTCTGCCAAGGAACTCGGCCATTATGGCAGGGCCAAACAACACCTTGTATTTGCCTTCATTTCCAAAGATGGGATTCCTAGCTTGGCTTGCAGTCTTGCCAGCTTCCGCACCGGCAGACTTGGGGTTGAAATCCTCAAGTCGGGTGGCGCAGCTATTGCCTTGGCCGCTTGAATCGTCGGTGACGAAAGCTCTTATCGAGAGCTCGATGTTCGTTCCCTTGTCTGCGCCTTCAGCTCCGGCAGATGTCTTGACAAATCTCTCCCACTCACTGGTCATGACCGTGCCCGACGAGCGTTGCGCTCCCTCGGCGAGGGCCGCGTTTATCGCTTCTTCAGCAACGTCGGCAAGCTCGGTCATCATCTCTGGAATTCTGGCGTCGTATGTCTGAGGGACAGGTTCGTAGCGGAACGGGCCCTTGGGAAGGGCAGCCTCAACCTCGCCGGGCTTGGTGATATCCATCGCGGCCTTTAGGGTCTTCATGACCTCCCTCAATGCCTCCACGCTCGGGTTCTCAACCCGGGCTCCTGCCCGTTTCCGCTTCGAAGTCATGTAGACGGTCGGAATTGTTTGATCCCACGACTGCACGACCGTGACGGAGTTATTCGCGAATCGGAGCATCTTTCTTCTTTCATGGGTCACGGCCGCCGCGACTTCTGCCGCTCCAAGCTTCTGACCGAAGTCGACAGCCTCATCTACGATCTCGCCCGGATTCATTGCGCTAGCCTCCAAGTCTCACCTTTCTCACACGTATCGGTGGACCTCCATGCCACACCGGAGCGCCTTGGTCAGGTTCCCCCTTGCCGCACGCGGCTGCCTGGAACCCCACATTCTTTCCGACGGCGTCGACGCTACCGTAAAGTCCCGGCGTCGTAATCTCCAAGATCGGGTTTCTCACGGGACTTGTGATCTCTCCATTTTCGACGAGGTATGCCTCAAGTCCAACGTATCTTTGATTGTATCGTCTGTCGTCGATATTCCATTCCATGAAACTCTTGACCAACACGCCCTGACTTATGTCTCCAACGAGCTCTTCGTCGGTGTAATTCCCCGGAAGCATGAAGGTGTTGGCCATTCTGACGATTGGTTCTCTGTCGTAGCTGACAGCTCTGGCGGCTCCGTTGCTGTTGACTCCGAGGTCTGCGCCGGTCTCGCGGTTCTGGAGAAACGCGTTGATTCTTCCCTCCTTGATCAGGGTCCTTCTGCCTGCCTTGACGCCCTCTTCGTCGTACAGGTAGAAGCCGTAGGACCCTGGCAGCGTTGGGTCATCCACAACGGTAACCGCTTCGGTCCCGACCCTGTAGCCGATCATGTCGGGTTTGACATAGGACTCACCGGCCTGTGCAGCCTCCCTACCTAGGATTCTGTCAGCTTCTTGCGGGTGTCCACACGACTCGTGACAGATTATTCCGGTGACCTCTGACCCGAGAACCAGATCCAATTCCTCTCGAGGCGCCTGCTTGCCCTCGCGAAGGATTCTGCCCAATGTCGCTGCCTCCTCAAACACCAGTTTTGGAGGGTTCCAATCCTCAAGTCGCTCCCATCCTCCGGACTGCCCCTTCTGTCCGATTCTCTGAATCGTCCCCTTTCCGGGCTCCTGTGCCGTAATAATGAATAGTAGGCCGATCCTCGAGACAGTTCCATGAATCGCCGCGCCCTCAGTGTTCGCAAAGTGCCGGTCAGTAATGTCATCTGACAAGACGAGTATTCGTGAGGGAAGGTTCACTCTAACGGCATCAGGCTTAAGGTTCTTCTCGATCTCTTCGAGAACGTCAAACTTCTCCTCAGTCGTCACATCCAAGAGCGATCTTCGGACCTTAGACTCCCAGCGCGCCTGCTCTGCTTTTTCCTTTGAGAGGCGGATGGGTTTGGCGACGAGTTTCTTTGACGCCTTTGCCGTTCTGTACGCAACGTCCACCGCTTCACTCAACGACTCTCTTGAGAGGTCATTTGTGGACGCAAAACCCATCGCTCCGTCCACGAGTATTCGGACTGCGATACCTTTCGCTCTGCCCAGCTGAACTGGCTCAGCTACTCCGTTGTTGAGAGTAACAGCGCTCCCGGAGTCCACGTGAAGCCTTGCTTCCGCGTATTCAACTCCCTTCGCGGAAGCAGACTCAACCGCATAGCATGCAAGGTCTTCCATCTGTCTGACCGCCTCCGATCAGCTGTGGAGTAAGACATCCAACTCAAATACACTTATACAATTGTCGCGCGCGGTGCTGCTTCACGAGCGTTCAGGTTGCGAAGTTGGAAGTGGAGAAGACGCAGATGAGGAGTTTGCTTCGCCGCTCGACGCGTCGAACAGTCATGATTGGCATGATAGCAAGGATCGATGGCGCGCAGACGATCCTCAACCCCGATAAGGGACGGCACAACAAGATCGCGTGCACTGTGACCTCGGTGGCCGCAATGGGTGTTAACGATGTCGTTGCTCAGGAGTATGTTTGTCTACGTGTTGACGGATTTTATGCCAACTCTCTCAGCGACTCTAAAGGCGGTTGCGTCGGCCTTGGAGACTATTTCTTCTTCATCAGTGGTCTGTAGCTTTCGTTCTCTCATGAGCACCCTTCCGTCTACTATGGCGGAATCCACACTGTCGCCTGTCGTCGACCACACCAAGTTAGATACGACATCTCCGACTGGAACCCATTCAATTCTCTTCAGGTTAAACAGGATCAGATCCGCTTTCTTGCCGGTTTCAATTGAGCCTATTTCCTTGTCCCAGAGCATCGCTTTCGCCCCGTTTACCGTTGCCATCTCCAAAGCAGTCTGAGCTGGAATAATCTTGGCATTCAATCTGCAGTCCCTATAGAGTCCGGCAGCAAGGAACATTGGCCGGGTCATGTCAAACCCTACTCCCGAGGCTGCCCCGTCAGAGCCCAATCCAACGGTTACCCCCTGCTCTAGCATCTCGGGGAACTTGCCCCATTTTGTGACGCCCTTAGCGATTCTTAATGCCGTGCCAGGACAGTGAGCTACCTTGACGCCGTGTTTTGCCAACATGCCGACCTCCTCGTCTTTGACTAGGACTGCATGTACAACCAACTGCCTCTCGCAAAGCATGCCGATCCTAGATAGATGAGAAATTGGCCATTCTCCAGTTTCCTTTTCCGATGCTTTGACTTCCTCTAACGAACTTGCTATGTGGTGGTAGATACCGACTCCATGGTCGTACGCCAGTCGTTTCGCGCCCAAGTACAGCTCGTCTGAGCACGTGCCAATTCCTTCCAGGGTGACCCACGTCTTTATCCTGCCATTCGAGACCTGGCGATGCCTGTACAGTATGTTCTCGATGCTCTTCAGCACCTCTTCAGCTGAACTCGCGTAGAGCTTCTTCCTCCATTCTTGTTTCCATTCGGCAGGGGTTTCACCTGTTTCCTTGTCAACAAAGTAGCCTCTTCCTGTGGTTCCCCGTATTCCCAATCGCTCCAACCGCTCGATGACCTCATCGACATGAAAGACTCCTATGTCGCAGAAACAGGTCGTTCCTGTCTTTATCATGTCGACACAAGCTGCTGCTGCGCTAAGGCTCTCTTCCTCTGCTGTCAGCTCGGCCACGAAAGGTAGCTCATACTTGAACACGAAGTCCCGTGTGGAGAGCCCTTCTGGGAAGAATCCTCTTGTGAGATGTTCTTGCAGGTGAACGTGCGTGTCCACGAATCCTGGAAGTGCCACCATGTTCTTGGCATCAATTACCTCATCGAAGTTCTTGCCGAACTTTAGGCGTGCCTCCGCCGAAGGTCCCACGAAGGAGATCCTGTCTCCCTCAACCACGATCGAACATTCTCTCAGGATTCTCCTCTCAGGATCCATCGTAACAACATATCTCGCATTCTCGATGAGTATACTCACATCAGTCGTCTCCGATGGGCCGGTTGGAGGGAAAGATCTGTTCTCACCTACAGGAATCTCCTCAGAAGGTTCATCGTGAAGGTATAGTCAATTAGATGAGGAGTGTAGAAATATGCATAGAGGAACACAGCGGCCAGTACAAAGACGATGACGAAGGCCGCATAGTCCAGTGTGTGGAAACTTAGGTCTCGAAGTTCTGTCCTCTTCTCAACAGCGTATCCGTATCCCCTAGCTTGAATCGCCAAAGTGAGACGCTCTGAGTGAGCAATGGACAAGGATAGAAGTGGGACCAACAGTGGACCCATGGCCTTAGCTCTGTTTATCGGATTTCGATATTCGAATCTGTGCCCTCTGGATCTCTGAGCTTCCTGCACAGTACTAATCTCTTCCACCATGACTGGAACATATGAGAGGCCCAGCGACGTAGCGAGGACTAGAGGCCATGGAATTCTGAACTTGGAGAACGATCTAACAATGTCCGGCAGGGGGCTTGTGACAAGTATCATCCAGAAACAAGCGATGATTATCAGGAACTTCATGAAGATTCCGATTGTCCAAACGATCATGTCGACCGTTATCGGCAACAGTTTGAGCTGTGGAATAAGATGGAAGAGGAAGACCGCGTCTCTTGGAGGTACGAAGAATAGGATTCCCAACACCAAGTAGAACGGAAACAGGCTTATCAGAGTTCTAAGCGACTGCTTGAACATTGCAAGCCGGATTGCCTTTGCCCATGGAATAAGTATGCCAAACACAAAAATCAGCCCAAGCAGTATTGGATCGCCAAAGAACGCTGCGGCGAGTATCGTCAGGACGGCCCAGTAGGCCATCTTTGGAACCGGGTTCAGTCGGTGGAGGAACGAGTTCCCCGGAATGTAGTTTATGGACAACTCTAGCGCCCTCCCAACTGCGACACCACAAAATCCACAAGCTCGTCAACAGAAAGGACATCTTGAGGAAAGCCCTCTTCCTTCAGCTGTTGACTTAGAAGCGTCACTTGAGGGGGGCTTAAGAAGGTCGTGCTGAGAAGTTGAGGTTGCGAGAACACCTCGCGCGGAGTACCATCTAGCAATATCTCACCCTGCCGTAACACTATGCATCTCTCGCAGTACTCCGCGGCAAGATTCATGTCGTGAGTAATCACTACAGTAGTCATGTTTCTGTCCCTGTTGAGTCTCTGCATCATTGCCATCAGCTCTCTCCTCATCTGAGGATCCTGTCCAGTAGTAGGTTCGTCAACCACGAGAAGCCTCGGATGCGTCATCAGAACGGAGGCTATGTTGACTCTCTGTTTCTGAGCAGTGCTCAGATCGAGCGGAACCAAATCAAGTATGTCCTCCGGCAAATCAACAGCCCTGAGCGCGTCTGGGATTCGTTTCTTGATCTCCTCCGGAGGTACCTTGAGATTCGTTGGCCCGAACTCAAGTTCCTTCAGAACCGTCCTAGCAAAGATCTGATGATCCGGATTCTGGAAAACGTGTCCGACGAGTCCGGCTAACTCAGCCGTCAGGGTCTTCTTCGTATCTCGCCCATACACAAATATTGATCCCTTGGTTGGCCTCAGCAAGGCATTGAAGTGTTTGACTAGGGTCGTCTTTCCAGAGCCATTCTGGCCTAGAATTGCGGTGAACTCGCCGTGTCGAATCTTGAAATTGATGTTCTTCAGGGCCGTTACCTCAAATCCACGTGTTATACCAGGATACACATGCCAAAGATCTTTGGCTTCTACTGCCACTTCCTCGGTTGCGTATGACTTCAGACTCTGATGCGCGTAGTCGGATCGCGTACGCGCACGTTCAATTAGTTTCAACATCCTCTCTCTTGCCTCGTCAAGTGTTATGGGCAGATCGTCGAACTGCCTTCCCATCTTCTCGGCTATCTTACTGAACAGTTCCGTGACTTGGGGAGGCCTTATTCCTGCTTTGAAGATCAAATCAACGTCTTTTAGCACGTCACGCGGTTTTCCATCCCTGAGGACGCGTCCTTCGTTCAACACAACGATTCTGTCGACGAAGCCGACGAGTTCTTCCACCTTGTTATCGGCCAGCAAGATCGTACGTGTCTTCTTCTCAGCAATACTCTCAACTATAGAATACACACTTCTCGTACCAATTGGATCGAGACGAGAGGTAGGTTCGTCCAGCGCGAGAATCTGAGGAGCCATAGCCATTATCGCCGCCAGGGCACACGCCTGTTGCTGTCCGCCGGAAAGTGTATGTGGGTTGCGATGTTCCATGCCTGAAAGGCGAAATGCTGAAACGTTCTCACGGACCGCCTCAACCATTTGCTCCCTCGGGATACCATAGTTCTCCATTCCAAAGGCAATTTCATCCGCGACATTCGGAGCCAGCAGTTGGCTGGTCGGATCATCAAAGAGGAGCCCGACCCTGTGCGATAAGAAAGGAATGTCATAATCCTTTGTGTTCAAGTCGTTCACTAGGACTTGCCCCGTTCTGGTTCCTCTGAAGAAATGTGGAATGAAGCCGTTCAGGCATCGAAGTAGTGTCGACTTCCCAGCACCTGCTGGACCCATGATGGCCACGGTCTGTCCTCTTGGGATGCGCAGGTTGATGTTTGAAAGCGCAGGCGTGTTTCTTCCCTCATACCCAAAAGTGAAGTCTCTGAATTCCACGTCGAAAGTCACAGATATTCGCCAGTGTTCTGAGAGCTAGCCGGCTCTCAATATCAAGCTTGCGCCAAGCTGCCGAGAATGTGAGACAGCATGATCCACGCTTCAGAGCCTACTACGAACGCGTCGCCAAACCGAAAGGTCGACAGAAAGCTATAGTGGCCGTAGCGAAGGAGATCCTGGTCATAGTCTGGTTCATCCTCATGCGGCGAGAGGCCTATTGAGGTCAGGATGCACAACTCGTCGAGAGAAAACCTAGGCGCATGAACAGTCTAGCCCAATCAGGCTTACATGCAGCACAAGCCGCATGCGGAAAACCGCGCACCCCAAAGGGAATTCCCATGCCTTCAGCGCCAGCCAGTCGAGTAAGCTCTGACTTGGCAATGACTTTGTCGAAGACTCAGGGCCCAAGTAGACCCCGACCTGAATAGCAGAACTCGGACCTTAGAGGAGGCAGTGCCCGAATACTAGTGCATGTCAGCGCAGGCAAATCAACAAGGAGGTATGCAGATGATTTCGCACCGTTTAGATGCTGCCCCTTACTGCCAAATAGCAGGTCTCGTTGTCGGGGAAAAAGCGGAGAAAAAGGGGGGAAGAAGAACCGTCTCACTAGGAACGCTTTGCAATCCAGTATACTGCGGCGAACGCCACGATAAGGAAAACCGCGACGCCTACGTAGTTCCAGACAGATGCCTGAACCGCGGCGCGAAACGGTTCAATATTCTTCAGGTGCCATTCCCAGGTTTGTGGCAGAGTTCTCCAGATGATTGCGAATATGACTAGAATCGCTACTATTGCTGCAAGGACTGACTTGTTCACATACACCCGCCCCTCAGATTCTGCCTCTCCACCTGTCGAGCCAGTCGGGCTGTATGAACCTGGGGAAAAGCGTGAACGTTATGGCGGCGCACACTACCCCGTAGATCCACTCAGGTATGTTGAAGGCAAACTGAAGGTACCAGAAGGTCGGCCAGAATGCTTCAACCGTTATGAAGTGATAATAGTACGCCATGAACCAAACCGTGAAGTAGCCCTGATAGAGAGTCCATACGGGGAAGGAGATTAAGGCGACACCGAGAATCTTCTTCCACGTTTTCCATTTCCTCATAGGCCAGTACCCAGCTCCAATCAATATCATGTTCCCGGAGACCATAATGTTGGCTACGGCTACTGGACGGACTATGCCAGGAATAACATAGGCTATGAATCCACCAACCGGCCCCGTCGCCAGAGCTGGAAGAATTGTCAGACCCTCCAAAGCCCAGACTGACCAACCTCCAGGTCCCACCGGGATGACAAGCCCCAACAGTACGGTTGCCAGCTCAAGTCCTCCGATTGCCGCAATGATTGAAATTTCGCGCGCGGATAACCATTCGATGCGTTTCTTTGGCTGTTGAGTCATAGAATTTCCCTGTCGCCTTGTCGGAACGTGCACATATTTAATCGTTGCGATAAGGCTACGTGTCTTCCAACCCGAGAAGCTTTGTCAGAGTTATGGGCGAACACTATGTCAACACAAAGTGTCACTAAACAAGCATTTCTTGCTGAATTGAATAGGCGAAAGGATGAGCTCGTGAAGCTCTGTTGCGATCTAGTACGCATTCCAAGTGAGAACCCGCCCGGCGATACGACAGAAGTCGCTGAGTTTCTCACAACTTACGTAGAAGGAAAGGGGATCAAGGTCAATAGATATGAGCCAAAGAAAGGCTTACCCATTTTGCTCGCGACGATCGAAGGGTTGAGACAGAGGCCGAACCTCGTTCTGAACGCACATATGGATGAGTTCGTCGCGGAAGTGGGGAAGCCCTGGGTCTATTGCCCTTTTGCCGGTGAAGTCAGAAACGGAAGAATCTTGGGCAGAGGAGCGTCTGACATGAAAGGAGGGCTATCGGCTTCTTTGTTCGCCTTCACTTTGGTCAAGGAGCTGGGCATCAGACTTCAAGGTCAATTGACCCTCACGCTTGTCTCCGATGAAGAGACTGGGGGAAAGTGGGGCGCCGAATGGTTGCTTGATAATGTTCAAGAAGCTTGTGGCGACGCTTGCCTGAGCGGGGAGCCTACAGGAACAGATCAAGTTGTGATCGGCGAAAAGGGGGCGAACTGGTTCTCTCTGACGGCCTCCGGAAAGTCAACGCACGCTGCCTATTCCATGGCCGCAAACACGATTGAAATGGTCGCCAAAGCTCTAGTGGTCGCACAAGGGCTTCAAGAGCTCAGAGGAGCAGTGCCTAGCGACATAATGCACATAGTAGAGGAATCGAAGAAGGCTGCGGAGGCGAAGTTCGGGAAGGGTGCAGGCAGAAATGTCGATCATATTGTCGTGAGTGCCGGCACGATAAGAGGCGGCGTGAAAGTCAACATGGTGCCGGCGTATTGCGAGGCGCAATTGGATACCAGAGCGCCATGGGGGATAAGTTCTAACCAGATTGGATCAGAGTTGAAGAGGATGCTTGGAGAGGCAGGGCTTGAAGAAGTGAAGTGCGAGTTTATCATACGCAACGAACCAACGTATACGTCACCAAATGACAGACTGGTTCAGGTCGTGGCAGAAAATGTCAAGACTCAAACAGGCAGTGAACCTCGGATCACCCTGGCGCCCTGGTTCACTGACACTCGATTCTTCAGGCGAAAGGAGATACCGTCGGTCGTATTAGGACCCAAAGACTACGGGATGGCTGCCGAGAACGAATACATAACTGTCGAAGACCTGTTGACTGTCGCGCGCGTTCACGCCGGCACGATAGTGGACTATTTCGCGGCATAGTTACGGGCCATAGATCAGGCGACCACGCGGTCGTCAAGATTGACAGTTCGACGGATTCCTGCTATGTCCGAGCGTCCGGTACAAATGGGCCATTACGAGGCGGCCATTATCTAGTCGCTTGTTGAACCGCTGCCGTTCAGTCCTAAAGGATAATATAGCCTGCCACTCGAGTCAGGAGTCGGTGAACGTCTTGAGTTATCCTGAGTGGAATCAGATTCGAGATTCCCTGTTGAGAGACAGGAAGTCTGTACAGACCTGTCTACCAATGATCGACGCGGATATGCCCACGTTCATGGGGCAACCTTACGCGATTTGTCCAGACGACCTGAAGGGTACTGACGCCGTTATCATCGGGAGCCCCTATGTGGTCGGTTGGACAAACGAGTACTCTGGCGTCGACAAGAAAGAATGGATGGCTGCTCCAAAGAGGATTAGGCAGCAATCAGCGAAATACCGTTCAGGATACATTCAGGAATTCGATCTGGATCTCTTCGAGCATCTCAGAGTAGTTGACTTTGGAGATGCAGAGATTGCTCCGGAAACCATCAACAAGCCGACCGTGGACAACATTCTGAGAGCTCAACACGCTGTGGAAACAAAAGTAAATCAGGCGCTCGATGCCGGCGCGATTCCGATAGTGATAGGCCAGAACTCGCCGTGTGGGTCATATGCAATCGCAAAAGCCATCGCCGAGAGAACGAAAGGCAACGTGGGCGTCATCAGCATTGATACGCACTGGGACATTGAACCGATAGATGACACCACGATGGACCCGAGGATTGCTGGTGCAAACAGCTGGAAAGCGAGAATGTACGAATTTCACAAGAACATGCTCCAGAGGAATCTCATTGAGATCGGCGAGAGGGGTATGAGTGAAAGCAAGGAGAGAGTTCGGGAGTTCTTGGGAAAGGGAACCCATTGGTATCCGATGTGGAAGGTAAGAGAGATAGGCATCGAAGGCCTCTGCAAAGAGCTTCACTATGCCTACGATGGAACAGAAGCGGTCTACGTGCACTACGACATGGATGTCCTCGGCGGCGCAGGACCCGCGACGGGCGACCTGTTGGGAACGCTTGCTGAACCGATCGGAATGACAGATTATGAGGTTCTGAGACTATCATTGGAAATCGGTAAGAGAGGGTTCAATGCGCTCTCATTCATCTGCATAGCTCCAGGATCCCCAGTGATATACCGAACCATCGTCTATGTCATCATGTACATGCTGGCGGGAACTGTCCTCGGCAAGAAAAGATGACCCCCTGCTGACGCTTCTTCTTACCCGAGAAGCAGAGCAGATGTGGAAGCGTCGAGACCCCGCAGGTGAAATGTGTGTCAAGCACTCCTGATGACAAGAGATTCGCGGGCAGGGACCTTATCAGCTGCGAAGAATGGGCCCTCGATGAACTTGAAACTGTCTTTGATCTTGCGAAAGATCTCAAACGACGATTCAAGTTAGGAGAACCAACCGAGTTCCTGAAGAACAAGACTTTTTTCATGCTATTCTACGCGACCTCCACCAGAACTCGCAACTCGTTTGAGGCAGCTCTTACCCAGCTTGGAGGCCACGCGCACTTCCTAGAAACTAAGGCCCTTCGCATGGGCGACAAGGGCGCACCGGAGGCGATCAAAGATACTGTGAAAGTCCTTGAAAGATACGGACACGGGATAGGAGTGAGAGTCTACACTCAGAAGTACGGTGAAGGCGAGGAAATCATCAGGGAATACGCGAAGTGGGCAAACGTCCCAGTGATTAGCATGGAGTCTGATGTAGAACACCCCTGCCAAGCGCTGGCCGATATGCTGACCGTGAGAGAGAAGTTTCCCAAATTTGAGGCGAAGAAGTACGTACAGGCATGGGCCTATTCTCCAACTGCCCTTAGAGTTCCAGCAGTGCCTCAGTCGAACATAATGATGATGACACGTTACGGCATGGATGTCGTGTACGCTAGGCCCCCGGAGTTCACGCTAGATCGAAGAATCGTGGAAAGAGCCAGAGAAAACGCAAGAGAGAGTGGAGGGTCGTTCAAGGAAACTGATAATCTCAGAGAGGCCTTTGACGGCGCGCACGTAATCTACATGCGAAACCACACGACGCTGAACCTTGGAGAGATAGGACCGACCGCAGAACAATCCATCATCGACAAATACAAGAAGTGGACATGCAACGAATCCCTGATGGATCTGACCGACAAGAGCAGCATTTTCATGCACTGTCTTCCAGTGGACAGGGAACATGAGGCCACGAATGAGGTGCTTGATGGTCCTCATTCTGTCATCTACGATGAAGCCGAAAACAGACTCCATGTTCAGAAAGCAGTACTGGCCTTGGTAGTAAGGTGAGCTCCACAGTACATTCTTTTTTTTCGCTCCAGACTCTCATGAAGCATCCTCGTTTCTATCCTTCAGTAGCGAATGGAAATCTGAGACTAACCGAGGACGTCATTGCGGTCGTCGGGCGAATTGAAAGGGAAACAGGTTTGCGGGCAACGGGTGTCAGAGATTCGACGTGAGAAGGCGTCAAAGACGCCTTGATCAAACGTCTTGAAAGTGTTGGAAAGCCATTTCAGAGCGAAAGATCCAGTGGCACGCAGAGTTGCCACTAGCTTCGAGACAATCTCAAGCTCTTGGGCCAGAACTTGGAGTGGCTCGCTCTCAGTATCTTCCTCTTCGGCCGCGGCCGTATCCTCTGCCTCGTCCTCTGCCGCCGTAGCCTTCGTCCCGATATCTAGGTCTGAAACTCGGGTACCTACGCCTCTGCTCGGGGAACTCCTTGCTCGAAAGGTTGTTCTCCGAGT